>Ga0058702_10000642_pt1 | contig 13973 bp, 13 predicted proteins | sample AgamicOrSfe_FD_83781 | JGI IMG/M metagenome (GOLD analysis project Ga0058702, IMG submission 83781) | Agave microbial communities from Guanajuato, Mexico - Or.Sf.e | ecosystem: Host-associated > Plants > Phyllosphere > Phylloplane/Leaf | place: Guanajuato, Mexico | collected 2012-05-30 | reverse complement strand
TAGTCAGTAGGTCTCCAAGCAAACATCGACATGATTTGTTCCGAACAGGTCTGTGATATAATTTGCAGGTATTATCATCATAAGATGAAGGTATGTTGTGTGTGATTGGCACAGGAAACTTACGTCTTTGTGAAAGACCACATCATGTCCTTACTCAGTCGAGAAAGGCGTTGCTCAGCGAGACTAAAGTCCGTCATTACATGGGGAAAGGCAACCACAACCAGTTCAAGAAGTGTATACGATGAAAAGTGAGGTAGGTGTTGCTGTTTTATTGAGAAAGATTTTTCGATATGGTTTCACCACGCCAAGTATCACGTGACAGAGCTTAATTTCCAGCATGTGAATGAGTCCCTGATCTCGAGGAGATCGACCAAAAAGTCCAGCGTTTGGCAGTTGAAACGAACACCAAACAGCAATCTGTTTCTCCCTCGCTGCAAGCTGTTGTTCTCTTGTTTCTTGCCGGGCGGTGCCGCGCGTCACATTTGTCGCTCAGCGAGCTTCTCAAGGACATTTCTTGCCTATAGAGCGTGCACTCAGCGTCGTGCGAGTGCTCTTGGCAAGATGACGACCACATCTTGGACATCAGCAGCAGATACTGGTGTAGACGTGGGGAGCGCACCAAAGAAGCTACATGGCCGCGAATTCTACAGGTCTATTGGCGAACCCAAATTCGTGGTGGCACCAATGGTTGACCAATCTGAATTTGTGAGTTCTGTTTGCTCTTCACCATTGTCGAACATCCAGTCGACAGTTGAAAGAAAGCACTCGCTTGCAAGCGCCTAGTCTTAGGAGTTCAGGAGACTCTGCTGACCTCAGCACCTCAGGCATGGCGACTCCTCACACGCTCTTTCATGACTCCAGAATCCTCCAAGAAGCTGCTAGCATACAGTCCAATGCTTCACTCAAGAATGTTCCACGAAACACCCAAATACCGAGCCTCCAACTTCGAACCTCTACACCGTACTCTGCCTGAACCCTCAGAAATCACATCTCCTCCACCGCCATCCGACCTACGACTAGATGGCAATCCTTCCATTGATCGACCACTCTTCGTCCAATTCTGCTCAAACTCGCCATCAGATCTCCTCAACGCTGCCAAATATGTCGCACCCTTCTGTGACGCAGTCGACCTCAACCTTGGATGTCCGCAAGGAATTGCGAGAAAAGGCAAATACGGGGCTTTCTTGCAGGAGGAATGGCAATTGATCCACGACCTGATTAACAATCTACACAAGAACCTCTCGGTGCCAATTACGGCGAAGATACGCGTTCTCGAGACAAAAGAACGGACACTAGAATATGCCAAGGTGGTGCTGGCAGCAGGTGCTAGCATTATCACTGTCCACGGGCGACAACGAGATCAAAAGGGGCACAACACAGGCTTGGCAGACTGGACGATACTGCGGTATCTGCGCGAGCAGCTGCCGCCGGAGACTGTCATCTTCGCCAACGGCAACATCTTACAACACGAAGATGTCGAGGAATGCCTGCGAGCAACAGGTGCTGATGCCGTGATGAGCGCCGAAGCGAACCTGTATGATCCATCTATCTTTGCTGAACCACCGCCGATCGGTCAAGAAGGACGAAACTACTGGCGCGGGAGAGATGGCAAAGGTGGTTACAGGATGGACGCGGCTTTCCGCCGATATATGGACATCCTATACGAATACGTCCTGCAAGTGAAACCTCCCACCAGAGCACCATTGTTTCTACACTCGGATATTGTTAACGCAGCATCTGAAACTTCGTCGAAGGACAATGTCGCCAGCAACCAAGTCACATCACCATCTCACGAAGCCACACCAACAGCAACGCCGGTGCCTTCCAAGAAGCGCAAGCGGGCAGAAATGCGTGCTCAACCTTCAAACGGCAAGAAGCAAGACGCGGTGCTCTCCATCAATCTCAAAGTCGTGCAAGCACATCTCTTCCACATGCTCCGACCGCTTGTCGCGAAGCACACACATGTTCGTGACGCATTGGCCCGATCACGAGCAGGTGACATTGCTGCGTTTGAGAATGTCTTGCAGCTCACAGAGGCTGTTGTTAAGCAAGGACTGCTAGACTATGAGAGTGGCCTCGATGACGGCATGGTCGTCGAGAGTGCCAAGAAAGCCAAGAATGATGATGCTGCCGCCACTGCTGCTCAGGACGAAGGCGAGAAGAAGCTTGCAGAGGCCGAGGCTGATGTCACGCTGTCCTCGAATGCTGCCGTGCTTCGCTGCCGGAGACCATGGTGGGTGATGCAGCCCTACGTCCGGCCGCTGCCAGCAGAAGCTCTTCAAAATGGAGCTATGCAGCTCAGTCGCAAGGAGAAAGCACGACTTGCTGCGGAGGAACAGCAGACTCGAGATGCTGGCCTAGTGCCTGAGGGTAGAGTTGAGAAGCAAACTGTTGGCAAAGGGCACGTTGACAGCACAACTAAGCAGCAGCCTACCGTGGAGATTGCGAGAGACGGCTTAGTGTGTGGATGATATCGTGATGACCCACGGCAAGAGACGAGACGTATAGCAAGACCTTACTCTGCCGGTACCGAGAGCTCTTTAACGCACACTACCGCAGACCTACCGCAGCCGCCAGCTTCGTTCAGCCCATGCAGCTCCCTGATCCTCGGCAAGGATTGTGAGCAACGTCCTTGCGAAGAAGATGAGACGTGCCATGGAGTGCTTTGCCCTCGAACGCGGACAATTGCCGAGCACAAAGTCGCCTCGCTCAGCGGAGCGAGTAGACCTCGTTGAGCTCCATGAGCTTATGAGTTCCACTGTATATATAACCCGATATAAGAATTGAGATATGAAGACTTTCCACGAAGACAGCCGTCTAGACATTCGTTCAGTGACCACCACCGACACTCCTCACCCAGGTCTCGACAGAGCGGAATTTTGTTAGCAGATCACCTCCTCACTCCCATACACCCATAACACGACTTTGCATCTCTTCTTCCAACACTCGTCCATTACAACACGAAAACGTACCAGCCACGGATATGATAAGAATGAGGTCCGCCGGAAGCGATGAACTTCCAGCCACAAGCTGAGAAGATGGCGAAGCTGCTGAGAGATTAAGACCATGGCTGAGGGATTCATCGTGGTGCTGCAGTAATAGCGTCTCAACTCAGATCTTGAGCAAAACAATCGCGATCCGAAATCAGAAGTTACTCTGGCAGAGGCTGCTGCACAATGGGTGAAGTCAACGGCCCATCCCAGCACGACATGAGGGTCTCATCTTGAGAAAGTGTGAAAGTGGGTTGTCAAGGTACGACACATATCATGCTGTACCTTGCAGACATCACCTTCAGCTCGAGCATCATGTCGCCGGAACACAAAGAAGGCTACACCCCAGTCCTGAGTTGCGGATAATTAGGCGAACTCCCTGATATCCTTTACACGGAAGAACTTTGGGACGAACCTAGTCAGATTGTCCCCCGAGCAGATCGACGTACTCATATCATCTGCGCCCCGGCATCACCCGTTCAACACATACGAAATTTGCCTGTCATGGTAGTAGCAGTAAAAGTTCTTGATAAAGCGGACGTATTGAGCAGTAAAATCCCTTCCCACAACATTGCCGAGTATGCATTCCGGCGGATGGTTGCCGATGAGGCACACGCAATCAAAAGAGTCCATCCCAATAACTTTCACACTGTAATCAATCTTCACTGTCCACACTTCCAGCTGCACACTTTTCTGCACCATGACAGCGTTCTGTGATGCCTGTGATCTAGTTAGTGGTTGAAAGATCTGTGGCCAGTCAAGCAGCGTGTAAACAATCTGTAACCTCATCGGCTGCGTAGGAATCGTCACAAAACCCAGACTAGTGGGTCATCTGCGCGCCACGGCTACAATCAAGCTCAAGATCGAAGCAGTTGTCGGGACTATCTAAGCAGCAGATAGTCCTGCTTTAATGCTGCACCTGAAAATGACGACGACGAGTTCGCCGAGGGTGCCGGCACATAGCACGTTGCTGCACTCGAAAGTACTACCTCAGGACGTGTGCTTTGCGTGTCTCTATGCTCAGAATAGTCGTCGCAAATCTGAGAGAGACAGGATGCGGGTGTGTCGCCAAGACGGCTAGGACGAAGCAAGTCATATGCCACTAGGCTTGGGGGCCAGCAGATCTCCTCCGCCTGGTTCACATCATTCTTCCTGTCCAAAGGCATGACACCATGCACTGGAGCTTTGCCATTGTGCACCGCGGCACGATCCATTGGAGGCATCATGACAGATATACCGCAGACTCCAAGCCGTACAACGAGCCTGTGATCGCTTGAGGGAAATATCCACCATGCTCAGCGCAACTGCAACCGCTTACGATTAGTTCGAGGGCAGATGCTGACACCTTACCTCCTCATCGACCTTCCGACCACTATGTCCATCTGCAATATGACACCTCGCCTCCACACAGATCGCTGTATGGAATGTCAAGGGACGAGCTGCTGGTCCTAGAAAAATACGTCAAGGAGAATATGAACAAGAATTCCATCCGGCTAAGCTCCTCTCGAATATCCAGTCCGGTTCTCTTGATGAAGAAACCTGGTGGAGACCTTCGCTTCTGTGTTGACTACCGTGGCTTGAATGCAATTATAGTGAAGAACAGATATCCTTCACCTTTAATCTCTGAGACCTTGCCACGAATGTGTAAGGCGAAAATATGAGAGCTGGACATCATTGCCGCCTTTGACAAAATCAGGATGGCGAAAGGGAAGGAGTGGAAGACTGAGCGGAGCAAATCTCTCAGCTATAGCGACCACGACCAAGTTCCGCCAACATGCGCAAACACGTCTAAGTTCGGGATCATGGACATTGTCCTCAAGACATGCTCGTCCATTAATATAGTACGCGGATGGCACAGACATGGATAGGCTCTGGTAGATGCACGGGTATAGAAGCACATCGTCAACTTCACCGTCTTGCGATGAGAATGAGTCTGAGGCATCATCGTCTACTATTGCGGACATGGACAGCCTTTTAGATACCAATTGCACACAAAACACAATGGCGGAAGCGTCATCGTCAAACATATCACTGTTACCACACACTCACTACCGCAACTGAGACAGTTATTGTGACGACGGTCTCGACACACCACTATCCATATACTCGATTGCTACTGTGATCCTTGCAGTACAGCCATGCTTGAGAGAACCATTGCGTACTTGCCGCACCACAATCTCGACTGTTGCTAGGCCAGTCGTATCTGAATCACTCTCGAAGATGAACCTCAAGCCGTATACGCATCTGGAGCTGGCACCGAGAAGTTCCTGCCTGTAGAGAGCATGGCGAAAGCCAGCGGTGGTGACGACGACCCGGACTTTTCAAGATCTTTTGTAGATTTGCGTCCTAAGCCGATCGAGGATTCCAACCGAAGTTCCTCTCAGAGGCCAAGCAGCAGCTGGAGAAGTCACATCGTCTCGAGAACGCTCTTGACATCTATCAGGATCGACATCACGATAATTTGCCGCGTGGCGTGGTCGAGACTCAAGGGACGAAGGGCGTCAGATAGCGTAGACATAGGTAACAGTATATATCACCGTAACCTTCCACGCGCTTGAGGTTCAACATCCCTACCCGCCGCTCTATCTCCTACTACCGTGGACACGGACAGCATCACCGTGCAGACTCGGAACTTTCGAGAGAAATGCTACGGCAGAGGTATACACGGTCAACCGAGCGGGCGAATGTGGCGTTCGCGCAGCTGAGTGCGCCATTCACCGGTGAAGTGGATGTCATCCCTGGACTTGCTCAATCGCTTCATGGTATGTTCAGCATCGTGGTAGCAAGACCGAAGACTCTGTGCTACTCCTACCTTCAAGCTCAGCAAGCTAGCCATTCCACGGCAAAGTCAATCCAATTGCCAAGCTTCTCCGCAACGATTCCAGCACTAGGTACATTTCAAAGGGCGAAGATTATGAAAGAGTGTTGTTTTTAAGACGAGGACGCTGCCATAGACGCAAGTGGTCGTGCAAATCTAGCATGATGCGCGCGAACAGACGACGAGATGGTCGCTGGCTAAGCTGATCAGAATGCTAGATGACGGCCTGGCGAGCTTCTCGCGCGTGTATGACCAGGTAGTCTTGACTCTGGGAGTGCGATCTTTGTCTTTTTCCTGAATGGTCGACATGGTGTTCGGGCCAGGGCAACTATTCAAACTTCGGCTTGTTGGACGCAGGAGGGAATCAATTGCAAAAGGTGCAAGTACCTAGATCAGCCGAGTGTATCTACATCTATACTCACGATGTGGAAAGCACGACGTCATGGTCGTGAGTGGCCAGGAACAGACTCCAGAAGTCATCTCGAGCATTTACACCCTGCCGAGATCCAATAATTCATGAATGGCACAGAAGGTGGCAAAGGATACCAGCATGTAATGAGAAAGCGCCGAACTTGTGAAATGGATACAGTACCAGACAAGTCGCAATGCATGTAAATTCCACTAGTAAGCAAGCTCCGGAGCATCATCTAGATATGTCTCCGAAGTGAACCATCCCTTCACCGTGTAATACAGCCACGCAAGATTCAACACCTGCGCCGCAAGCACAAACACCAGCCTGCCCAAGAACGTACTCGAACTGATCGGCATCAAATTGTCACCTGTCGCAAATCTCAGTCAGAACATGCTCGACACAAGAGGGGGCGTGCACCATACCTCCGCTCTTCTGCACCCACGCAAACGTCCTCGGGATCATTTCGTTTTCGTACTCGCGACACGCGCTCGCGACCTCGAGGTTCGTGGCGCGCTTGTTGGCGCTGGCGAGGTCGGCCAGGAACGCGATGAGCGGGAGGAGCACCGCGGCGTCTTTCATGGACTGGTTTCCTCCTTGCCCGCGGGCGGGGAGCATGGCGTGCATGGCATCACCCATGAGCCAGACTCGCTCGGAACTGCCTGTTTTTCGGCGCCAGTCGGGCGGTGGTCGGGAGGATGCACGGGCGCGGAAGACGTAGACGTCTTCGCCTTTGATGAGGTCTAGGATTTGATGACTGGAGTGTTTGCTTAGCAAGGCCTCGAAAGGCAGGTCTGGGGAGAAAGGGACGTGGAAAAGCAAGCGTACTATTCAGGCCCCCAGTTTTTGATGCTTGAAGACATGAATTGCCACTTCTCCTCGTTCGACCATGATGTGAGCGCTTCTGGAGGCACACTCGCTGATGGCTCCTGCACCGCAAGCATGCACGTTGAAAGCTGTTCGTTGTGAGCTGTTTCCGTCTTGACCACGTCGTCTTCCCGGTCAGGGGCTGAGTCGGCTGTTCGTGGTGTGGTATCGCTGTCCGGGAGGTATGCGGCTACAGAGATTAATACATGTCTAGAGATATAGCTCTGAGAGTAGGAATACCAAAGAATAAAACCTTCTCGTCCGCAAAGGTCATGACTGGAGCTTCAATGGCTTTGTTCGGTAGAGTGTTGATCTTGTCGGTCGGCAAGCTCCCTTTCGTGACGAAGCTAACATGTGTTTTGATAGCTTTGATGTTGTCCAACCCAAGTTGACGGTTGACCTTTAAAGAGGGTCAGTCTAAGAATTCTGAAGCACAGCATACAATCAGACAGACTCTCGAATGACTCCCATCCGCCCCAATCAGCAGGTCACACTCATCCGTAGTGCCATCCTCAAAGAACACCTTCACCTTCTCCTCGCCCGTGGCCGCATCCAGCACAATCTCAAACCTCGAAAACGCCCTCTCATAGTGCAGCTTTCCAGCCTCATGCAACGGGTCCGCGAGATCATCTCTGAGCGTTCCCCGATGAATCGGCGCGCTTTTCGCATATGCGGGAAACACTCTGAGATCGAGCAGCGTGTTGAAGTTTCGATCATAGCATACGGGTGCGCTGGACTTGCGGCCGCCGGAACGTCCGGTTTTCTTGATGATCCTCCGCAGGTGGTCGGGGTCTAGACAGGCGCGCATTCCCTCAAGAGCTGCCGAGCCGATCCTGATGTCGTAGCCGTCGCGGGGGCAGTGCTGGGGAAGCCGATCGTAGACGACGAAGTCGATGTGGTGGCGTAGGAGGCCATTTGCGAGGAGTGCGCCGGCTAGGCCACCTCCTATGATGATGACTTTGAAAGGCATCGAGGGCGAGTTCACGTTGGTTCTGGTGGAAATGAAGAGTGAGAACAGGCAGTAGGTAGACAGTAGGGCTGCTGCAGACTCAGCGCTGGAAGCTGGAAGAAATATGCGCGGAGGGAAGACTTGGAACTGAACATGAGGGCACGCGAGGTCAAGTGGTCGGAGAAGCCGAGGCCTTCTCCACAATCCAGCATGGCGAGTGTGAGTGTGGGGGTGATCTGGGGTGACTTTAGTTTGAGAGTGCGGGGATCTCTTGGCAATTTATCACTTTCCTACCCACGCCTGTTTACAGCGTAACATCGACGGCTATAACATGTTTCGTAGTTGCTTAGGCATCTAGTCTTGTTCTCTATATGCTACTGCCGCAGTATGTGGATCAATCAACCTTGCGCATCAGTCACAGCGCGCATACGGTGGTTTATTATCTCAAAAAGACGGTTGATCTTGTACTGATTGATATACCTCCAACACTCCACGATTGCATCCTGCAATGCCTCCAAATCCGCCTCGCTACGACCATTGAGAGCAAGGTCTGGGTGTCGTTTGTTGATTTTAACCTTCAACCCCGCCCAGATGTGCTCAATTGGGTTCAAATTAGGCGAGTTGGGAGGCCAATAGTATATTTGCCGTCTGGGTCGCTGCTGACAGTCGGAAACTCTACAAAGCACCCCGACTCATGTCTTCTGATCTGTATCGTCGATGCCGCTAACCCAGGGATTGAGTGGTTCCCGTCTCCGGAAGTGATGACCTCCAGAGCTTCATCTGAGAGGACGACCATTGAGATGCGGCTTGCACGAGTCCGAGACGCGCGAGAACAAGTAGTCGAGTCGAGCCTCGGCATACAAAATTGCTCCACAGTCACCAAGTACTGTCTATTACAAAGATCTGAGAAAATCTGGCAAGGACAGCAATCGTAACTACCTTTACTTGAGACATCTCTACACAATCCCTAGATCCAACCCAAGTGCTGCTTCAAGACTGTAGCCAACTGCTCAACTGTGTCATCTCGGCCCAATCGCGCCAATATGTGCTGATCGGGCCTAACAAGGAGTGCTTCGCCTGTCCGCAGTCCACATCCCTGAACCCATGTCTCTGCTTTTGGTCCCGATAGCAATGTGAAGTCTTCATCCATTACAACTACGTTGACCTGGGGCAGCGTAGACATGTTAACGGGCCATAGACGAGACGACTCCAAGCCTTGCACAACCGTGCGCCAGTGATCATCCCCGACAATCAGCGTGAACGCGTCGTGTGCGCATAAATCCAGCGAAGAGTATCTTCGCAGCTGCACGTCCTCGTCACGGAGCTCGTGGACATACGAGACGTCCACTGGTTGTGGGAGCGCCAATCGCTCCTTCAGGGCATTCGATGGATCGATCCAGATGTGCGGGAGACGTGCGCCCACGACGTATTTTGGCGTGTAGTGCGACGCGTGCAGCGGTATCTTCAAAGATCCGTACACATAGCCGATATGTAGCTCCAGGTTGTCAAAGTGTTCCCGTTGCGCCTCTATTTCCTGATCAATGACCTTTCGACGGTCCGTATCATTCAGCGTTTCGAACATGTGGCGGCGGGCCTCTTGCACATCGGCGGCTTCTGCGATACCCAGGCTTTTCAGCAGACGGAATATCTTGTGGCCGTTTTTCACGCTCTGCTTTGAATTCACCTCTGCGACGGGTCGACGATCGGCGACGTAGCCGTCCAGGCATTTCGCGGTCGCTGCGCCTTTGTGTACGAGGGCTAGACGGTAGGCAAGAGCGTGTACGTCTGCAAGTCCAGAGTTGAGCCCGAGACCACCTGTAGGGGGAAATGAATGAGCGGCGTCGCCGGCGAGGAAAATGTTGCCCTGGTGATACTGCTTGGCTATTTTGCGCGAGAGGATCCAAGGGCGATAGCTGAGCACGTCGAACGGGATGGCTTTGCCTATGGCAGCTGTGACTGTCTCGCGGCAAAGGTCTTCGTTCCACGAAGCGACAGGATGCTTAGTCGACTATGATTTGAGTGAGAAAAACGGCACCAGAGATAGATAGCATACTAGGAAAGACATACATCAAAATTGCTGATCAAGACTTGATTGTCCGTGAGATCATAGCTGTAGGTCAATATCAGTGCTGTGTTTGTCTACATGCTCGTCAAGCACTTCTTACCCGATGATGAAGCCCGATACGACAGGATCCATGACCCAGTGCAGCATGCCGACCCTCTTCCCAACGACCGGTCTCAAATTGGCGTTGAAGTGGATAGTCATCATAGTTTCATCTACGTCGTCAGACCGTTGTTTCGAGTTTAGCTTCAAGCAGACGAAACTTACAGGAGTCTTCCCCTTCACATTCGATCCCCAGAGACTCGCGTACCTTGCTTCTCGCTCCATCGCACGCAACCACGTGACGAGACTTAATCTGAAAATATCGCTGCGTTGCGCGCTCTTCCACGGTGGTAATGACACATTCGCTGCTGACTTGCTTTGCGGAGACGAACGATACGCCTTTTCTGATGGAGACATTGGGGTCGTTTGCCAATCGTTTGGCAAGGAAGTCCTCGTAATCTGGTTGCGGGATATTGTGTATCATCTCGGGCGTGTCGTCCAAGACTTCCTTGTCCATTCGCTCATAGGGCAAGACACCGACTCGTTCGCCACTCAGGTTCGTTATGAAATTGACCCAATAGGCATCATTCCTTGCCGTGCCCATGGATCGTAGTTGTCGCACGTCGAGGTGGAATTGACGACATATTTCCAGCGAACGAGGAGACAGAGCGTGCGCTTTTGGTGCGCCGAGTCGCTCTGGGTAGCGCTCGACAATCATGTTGCGCACACCGAGCTGAGACAGCAAATGTGCTTGGAGAAGTCCGGTTGGACCACCTATGCAATATTCTCAGCGCATGTCGATGTTGTAGAAGCTTTCTCTGCATGCCGCCGATGATGAGCACTGGAACCTCGAGTTCATAGCTAGGCTCAGCGCCGCTTCCAGAAGCGTCTTCTTCGTGTCGTCTGTATCGATTGGGATGCACACCACATCCAGTAGCCATATCGTCCACAAGCTCGGTATACAGCTTGATTAATGACTTAAGGTGGAGAGAAGAATAATCCTTTGTTCGAGTTCAAGCGACCTCTGTTATTTGTATACAGTCACTCTATTAAGCTTGTATAGATAGTCAACTTACGAAGCGCGATGGTCCAAAACTGATCCTCCCCAAACAAGAAGGTTTCCCCGCAGGCTTTGTGGAGAAGAGGATCTTGGGTTTGTGGATTTCCCCTTAAGTTCGTGGGGACATTCACGCACTCACATTCCATGTCTGTATGGTGCTCGCGGAGAGAGGTCGACTGACTTCGTCATATCTACAATATAGAAGACCTCTAATACTGGCAAAGCGCTGTCCACTTATCGATGATCTGGTCCATATCTACAGCAATCCTCCATTGTATACATAGCCTCCGCAGCAGACTCTGCATGGTATTAATGTCGTACAAGAAATTTCTCGAGGACCAATTGTCCATAGGCGTGTCACTTGATGGCTGCGAGCCTGTCAAGAAGCACATGGTATCGGAAGAAGGGTTGGTTGCCATGACCTCACCGGGACCGAGTACTTCCGCCCAGTTAGGCTGTTTTGGCATCATGATACTGTATGTTCCTGAGATTGCAAATGCAGCAAGCACTGTCGTTGCCGCAAAGATTGCGGCAGGCACAACCATGCCGTGCGCGTTTTCGACGCGTAACCTTTCCAAACAGGTCTGAATGGCCACCGCGTGCATGAGGGCTGCCCTGCCTGAATGTACTTGTAAGGTCCAATTACGTACACTCCTACCCAGGGGCATCGTGATCGGACCGCTTGGTAAGGCAGGGCCGTAAATGTTCTGTGGGATCTGATGTTCCTGGCAAAGTGCTCTGCAGAGCTGAGATATACTGACGCATTGCTCCAGACAAAGAAGCTGCCACCTGATCAGTGCGTCGGCAGACTGTAGATGATTTGTCGGATAAGATGAGATGAAACCGTACACGCGGATCAGTGCTGTGTGAATGTCCTTTTTCGGTGGTAAACCTATGCCAAGCCCTTCTGACTCTCGGCTTTCCATTGCCAGAGACTGCAGACCTTCGAGCATGATGGTCCAAGACATGGACGAAGATACCTGCTGCATCAGCACACTACATCGCTCATCATCCACGGCGAAAAGACATTGATAGACTTCTCGAAATGATATTGCTCGCCGTGTTGTTGACATTAATTCGATCCATTCTGCTGCAGTTCCTGCTTCAAAGATTGCTTCTGGAAGTGCACTGTCGAGTTTGACAAGCGTATGTCGTGATCCAGTAGCGCGACCAGAATAGTGCGAAAGCTGACCATCTAGGATGTAGTGAGCCAGTAAAGCCCTCGCAGCCGTCATATTTGCTGCCCATGATTTCCATTTTGTGGTCTTCTCCTCTTCCGAAGCTGTGAGTGGATCTATGATGCCCGTGGCACCAAGCTCCACCTCATGAAGTCCACAGTGCAGTGCCCAAGCTATACCGAGTGGATGAAACACGTGACTTGTTGTGCGAAGGCTAGGATTGCCAGACAACATTGCGTATGCCTGTCCCAAGACTGCTGTGAGTACCAGCTGCGAACCTGGCCGAGAGTCATGACGGCCTTGGTGTATCATCAAGGTCTGCCACGAAGTCGCCACAGCCGTATGAGCAAGCCTCCACAGTGCCTCACCTTTCGCAAGAGCGTCCTTACGGGTCAGAAATAGTGAACCCAGAGCGATCGCGTTGAGCAACAGTGGATGGCTACACTCCCTGAAAACGAACGTAGGCCTGTGAATCACCGGAAAGGTTGGCAAGAATGACTCGAAGAATTCATGAAAGCACTGATCGAGGAATATTGAGGTGAAACTTTCCGGATCTACTGCTACAGAGTTCGGTATGTTATTTATCATCCTGCTTAGATCCTGGACAGCGCGATGTCCACCACGACCAGAAGGCACATTGAATTCTGGATCGGAGACTGAAAATGGCACATCCGTGAATGTTGATGTGCTGGCTGATGCTAAAGGTAGAGGATCAAATGGTAACGACCAGGAGGCCAAGTCGGAAGCTAGAATGGACTGTAGTAGATGCTCTGATTCGGGCCATTCAAGTTGGTGATCAAATGCTGCAAAGTCATTGATCAATGAAGGATCCATGGGCTGGTCGATGTCTGGCATGAACGTAGCTGTCGAGTCATCTCTATGCTCAGAAGACGGTGTATTGAGACCATTTGACATCGATATGCTAGCCGTAGCATCCAAGACCGCTGTCTCCTCGATCTCGTGCTCTGTAGAGGACTCTGCAGTCCCAACTACAGAGTGATCTTGGGTCAAATGGACCCGACGATGTCTGACCAAAGAATCCTGTCTAGCAAAGCTTCGCCTGCACACAGGGCATACAAAGGGCTTCTCCTTCGTATGTGTTCGTTCATGACGTAACAAGTGTTCGGCTTTGGCATAGCACCGTTGGCATGTAGTGCATGTATGTGACCGTAGTAAGGATGGGCCCATCGTAGAGTATTGAGGTCACATGACACAGGAATGTATGTCTTGTCAGGGGCACAATTGGAAGGATGGTCAACAGTAGTGAATGGTGGTGGGGAAGGAAGAACTCTCAAGCAGCTGCGGAGACGAGATCAAGTAAAGCTGGACGAAAGGGAAGATGGGGAAATTACTACACATGCTAGTTCGGAAAAGCCGATGCACTACTCTAAGCGAGGCCGCAGTCCGAAATTTGCGCCATCGAGGCAACGAGAATACCCGCGTACGTAGCAGTGATGTTTTATTCAACTATTGCAAGGCCCGTGCTGCTTTACTGTATGGCTACTTTACTGTATGGCTACTTTACTGTATGGCTACTTTACTGTATGGCTACTTTACTGTATGGCTACTTTACTGTATGGCTACTTTACTGTATGGCT
>Ga0058702_10000641_pt1 | contig 13983 bp, 14 predicted proteins | sample AgamicOrSfe_FD_83781 | JGI IMG/M metagenome (GOLD analysis project Ga0058702, IMG submission 83781) | Agave microbial communities from Guanajuato, Mexico - Or.Sf.e | ecosystem: Host-associated > Plants > Phyllosphere > Phylloplane/Leaf | place: Guanajuato, Mexico | collected 2012-05-30 | reverse complement strand
GGAGCATCACCTCTTCAAGACACTATACCAACGGCATCACTCCATACGACAAGATTGGCTAGATCCTGCGTCAAAACCAAAACATCTCGCATTCCGAGCACGTCAGAGACATGTTGTGACCTGTTTGCAGTTTGACCAGGACAAGATCATCACTGGAAGTGACGATGCCAACATCGACGTTTACAACACACAGACTGGAGAAACGATAAAAACTCTTCAAGGCCATGAAGGTGGCGTATGGGCTTTGTCTTATCGTGGAAACACGCTCGTCTCCGGCTCTACCGATAGATCCGTCCGTATCTGGGATATCAATGAGGGCGAGGAAATCCACGTCTTCCAAGGTCACACCTCCACAGTCCGATGTCTAGTAGTCGTCGAACCACATGAAATCGGACGCACCGCAGAAGGCAAGCCAGTCATGATGCCCCGCTACCCCCTCATTATCACCGGCTCTCGCGACTCAACCTGCCGCGTCTGGCGCCTCCCCAGCCTGAGCGAACCCCGCATCAAGCAAGCCGGTCCTCCCCAAGACGAGACCGAAAACCCCTACTTCATCCGCACTCTCCAAGGGCACATGCACTCCGTCCGCGCCATCGCAGCCTTCTGCGACACCATGGTTAGCGGCTCCTACGACACCACCGTGCGCGTCTGGCGCATCTCCACCGGCGAACTCGTCCACCGCCTGCAGGGACACTCGCAAAAAGTGTACAGCGTCGTCCTTGACTACGACCGCAATCGCTGCATGTCCGGCTCCATGGATAACCTCGTCAAAGTCTGGAGTCTCGAATCGGGGACGTGCCTCTTCAACCTCGACGGCCACACCTCCCTCGTCGGCCTACTAGACTTACGGGACAACACCCTCGTGTCTGCGGCGGCGGACTCGACGTTGCGCATCTGGGATCCGCAGACGGGACAGTGTCTGCACGATCTGAGTGCGCATACGGGCGCCATTACGTGCTTTTCCCATGACGGGGATAAAGTCATCAGCGGGTCCGAGCGTACGCTGAAGGTGTGGAATACGAAGACGGGGGAGTGTGTGCGGGATCTGTTGACGGATCTGAGCGGGGTGTGGCAGAGTAAATTTGATGAGAGGAGGTGCGTTGCGGCGGTGCAGCGGAGCGATTTCACGTATATTGAGGTAAGTGAGCAAGGTTGGGCGGACCTCCGACAAAGACATACACGCGATCGAGCCAGCCATACTGACAGAATCATAGGTCCTCGACTTTGGCGCCGCCCGCGACGGCGTGCCCGAAGCTCAGCGCGGAAGGAGGGTCTTAGTGAATCGCGAAGGTGTGGAGGTCGATGAGGAGTACTTCGCCATGGGGGATCAGATGGCGGTGATTGAGCAGGAGGCTGCGCCCATGATCGAGGCGATGGAGAGGGAGGGTGTGTAGTGTGGTGTGGTGTGGTGTGGTGTCGGGACTGGCTGGATGAGGAGGTGTATGGGTGGGGAAAAGGGTAGGGAAGGCATATTCTGCATATATACTCGGTCGAGCGAGCACAGCGCCGGAGACATTGGCCGGGTATCTCGAAGATGGATCGCTTTGCCGGCTTTGCAGCGGCTTTTTGGAAGTATTGAGATGGTATATATATTCATGCTTCTTCTTTTCTGTCATCGAAACCCATCTGATCTTTCCACTATGAGACCTTTGAGAGGACGAGACGAGACAAGATAAGTGGTAGGGTCTGAGTGCTCAAGGTGAGCTTGGCAGTTGCTGTGCTGGGCGTGTGGTGAAACTGAGATGAAGGGCATGGGGTTGCGAGCGCACTTGGGTGGAGCCTGAGTCGGGGAGCCGATATTCTTAGGATCTGCGTGAGGAAGCACCGGACGAGACAGCATGCATTCCAGGTTCTCTTGACGTATCAAACGCTCATAGTGCACCGAAGGTACACAATCCAAACATGGCATGGCAGACATGATTAATCATCCTATGTTTACTTTGTCGTTTTCTCAGCAAGTCTGCTCTATTATCATTATCATCGGAATACCTCGTTATCAATCGGGCTTCATTAGTCATCCATCCTTCACTCCTTCTCAATCACAGCACTGCGGCTCCCCACACACGCCCTCCTGACACTTGATCCTGCAAGTCATCCCCTTCGTACTCATGTCCATGTCCCTCCCCGTCTGTTGCCCGTCACTGGCACGTCCAGAAGCATGGCCATCGGACCCAAGCTCTGCTCTTTCGGCGACGCTTGGCAACATCGTCAACAACTCCGGCTGCACCGTAAAGCTATGGATGCCGTACGCATGCAGACATTCGCCCACCTGCTGCGCCTGCTCCATGAAGCGGCCGATGGACGAGTAGTTTGTGACGGCGTGCAGAGAGGCGATTGTCTTTTGTTGGTCGAGGCGCCAGACGTGGAGTTCGTGGATTGAGGCGATGCCGGGCAGCTGAGGGGATTATTGTGTTAGTTGAATGTAGTGGAGTGAAAGGGGCGAGGAATGAAGGGAGGAAGAGCTTGGACTGGGATTGTGAGTGCGAGTGAAGAAATGGATGTACCTCTTCCAGGTCTTTTCGAACTTCTTCCAAATCCATCCCTGCGGGCGCACTCTCGAGTAGAATCTTGCCACTGTTTATGACTTGTTATCATTAGCACGTTGTCAGTCTCCAGGGCGCATGTCAACATACTCAGAGGCATAGACGTCGCAAAGATCATCAAACTGATACCCATGCCCACAGCCGGATCTGCGTAGAATCTTGCCGGAGACTTGCCCCACCAGATAGCAGCAGCAGATGCGATGACGCCGATGTTGTTGATGGCATCACCAATCACATGGAGGAAGACACCAAATATGCCCAGGTCGCGCTGGTGTTGCTTGGAAATTGGTGATGTTGTGTGGCGGTGATGAGTATGGACTCCGGCGCCCTAGCACTTGTTAACAGTTATGCATAAGTGACCGAGGTCGTCAACATACTGCAGCATCAAAGGAGGCTTCTGTGGCACTTCTCGGTGCATGGACATTTTCAAGCTCTATGCCATTAGGTGATGTGACAGGTCCGTGATCGTGGCCGTGTTCTGATATAAGGATCAGCGTCGTGAGCAAAAGGAGACTGTTGATCGTAGTACAATACCATGCAGGAAAGCGGCGCTGATGATATTGAGCGTCAAGCCCACAGCACCAGTAATTAAGACGAGTTTTGGCTGCTCGACCTCTAGAGAGTGAATCAATATCGGACGCTTTACAGTACATCCGTGAACTACGTACTGGTCAAAGACACAAAGCGTTCGAGAGACTGCAAAAAGATGCTCAGACCAAGAGCAGCAAGGAAGACACCATTGAAGAATGCTCCAAGCAGACGAGCTCGTTGCCAACCGAAGCTGAACTCTTTCGGTGACTTGCCACGACGTGAGATCAGTATGGCAGCTAGAGCAACTGCAAAGCCTGCCAAGTCACTCAACTATAGGTGCGGTAGTCAGCATGGCTGATGTGTGTAGGTATGCTTAGCAGGGCTCACGGACGTAGTGGAACGCGTCGGCGATGAGAGCCAGAGAGTGTCTGAACGGCATCAGTGATCAGGAGCAGGAACACAGCAAGGATGAACTTCTGAAGACGAACGTGTAGAAACCGACAGAGATCTCGGCGATGAAGAAAGAGCAGGAGATGCCAATGATCACGTAGAGGCGCTGTGCTTGCGATAGCTTGATGAACGTCATCTTGGGGGATGTGTATCAATCCCTGGATCGAGATATGAGGATTGGTGAGAAGAGAAAGCAGTGTGCATCACGATGGTGGAACACGCAAGCTGAGGAATGAAGTGGCGAGGAAGGTTCGCGATTCACAATGCTGCTAACTACTGCTGTTGTCTTGGTCGTAAGAGGAAGTCGCGCTGGCCATCAGGGTCCTTTCACGAATTAGCCGCTTTAGCGCCAAACATGATGGCAATCTCTGATTCCCATGTCCATCTCACCGTGTCCTCGTGCATCTACTTTTTTCCTTTCACTTCACATTCATCCCACCAATCCTTTGCCACCCTTCTCTTCATCAACCTCTTCTGCTTTGCGGACAGTCGGACGTGTAAGTCATCGGCATAATCAGACCTGTATCGCGGCTACGTAGGGTTGCTACTGTGACGTCAGTTGAGCCAAGAAGAGCTCTTTTCCAACCCGTCTGAAACAGCTCAAAGGTCAAAGTCAATCCCGTGGTTGCAATGTCACGAATGTTGGACTTGAGCAATGCTCAGCAGCGCATCATCAGTGGCTTGCTCAGTAAGTTGATGGCCTGATCAACACTTGACAGCACTTTCATATTAACGTGCTACAGCCATACAAGCAGAAGTACAGGAAAGCGGCGGCTCATCCGGCGTGAACAAATTGCTTGGAACCGTGATTCCCCTGCTCATCGTCTCGATTCCGATCGTCCTTGCTTTCATCTATCTTCGCCAGAAACAGCAACGAGTCTATGCACCCAGAGCATTCCTGGATGTGTTCGATGAGAAGTAATCTAACTCGTCTTCTTTGCTTACCATTTCGAGCTAACCATCCACAGGGAGAAGACACCAAGACCTGCATTAGGCTACTTCAACTGGATCACGCCTTTCCGCAAACTCCCCGATGATTTCGTGCTCAATCACCAGTCATTAGACAACTACCTCTTCATCAGATTCTTTCGCATGGTCAGCTGGATCTGTTTCGTGGGAACGCTTCTGACATGGCCAACTCTGCTCGTGGTGAACTACAGAGGTGGAGGTGGGGAACAGGAACTCGAAAGCGTGACTTTCTCAAATATTACTGATCCTCAGCAATACTACTGGCATGTTGCTGTAGCGTGGATCTTCATCATCTACGTGCTTTACCTCATTACCAGAGAGACGATATACTACATCAATCTACGTCAAGCATACCTCACTACTCCCAGAAACGCCGCAAGACTGTCTACGCGCGTCGTACTGTTCACTGGTGTCCCTGAAGTCTACCGTGATCCTAGGTGGATTAAAGCGGACATTCCTGGGGTGAAGCGAGTATGGGTCGCTACAGACTGTACCGAGCTTGACGCCATGGTTACTAGTATGAACGACACCGCTATGACACTGGAAGATATCGAGATCAAGCTCTCCACAGTGGCTGTGAAAAAGTCCATCAAAGGCGAGAAGCATTTTGCGGACGATCCGGAACGTCTTGACAGCGCCACAGGTCGATGGGTCTCTCAAGATGAGCGTCCTTCCAAGCGTATCAATCCACCTGTTATTGGGCGCAAAGTAGATGCGGCTGCATACTACCGAGGACAATTACAGGCTATCATCCCACAAGTAGAACATCTCCAATACCAACAAGCTGGAGGCAACGGTACTCTTCTACCCGCTTTCTTCGTAGAGTTCGAGACACAAAGAGCGGCTCAGGCAGCATACGCCGTCCCGTTCTGGCAGCAACCTGTCGGGATCCAGGCCCAAGTCTGTGGTATCAGTACACCGGCCGAGGTAATCTGGGAGAACCTCCGTATTGGCAAGGTTGAGCGACTGGTTCGGACGATTCTCGCGAACACGGTAATAGTTCTTCTGATCATCTTCTGGAGTATACCTGTTGGACTCGTGGGTAGTCTCGCGGATCTAGAGATGCTAGCGCAGTATTTCCCAGTCATAAACAGTCTACCACCATCTGTTTCCAGTATGGTCAGCGGACTGCTTCCAACTGTGCTCATTTCAGCACTCTTAGCTCTTGTGCCTATCATATGCAGATGTAAAGTTTATCTTTATTCATTCCTGACGGATCACAACATGACTAACATGATACTAGATGCTGCCAGCAAGGCCGGATCTGTTACTCTAGCTCAAGTCGAACTCAGAGTGCAAGGGTGGTACTTTGCGTTTCAAGTTGTGCAGTTGTTCTTGATTACCACGTTCAGTTCTGGTGCCGCAACTGTTGCTAGTATGTGGATATTGCTCATACTTAATGACTAAATGCTAACCTATTCTTCAGAGCAAATAATTCAGGATCCAACAAAAGCCCCGACACTTCTTGCTGAGAATCTTCCATCCGCATCGACATTTTACCTCTCTTTCTTTGTGCTTCAAGGAATTGCAGTCTTTGCTTCGACCATATTCCAAGTCAGTCATTCATACCTCAGGTCGAAACACAAGCTAATCAGATCCTCCAGATTGGTCCTTTCCTGATCTTCAACATCCTCGCACCATTCCTTGACACTACCCCACGAAAGAAGTTCGACCGCTATACCACTCTCTCCGGATTGAGCTGGGGAGACACATACCCGCGCTTCACTGTCTTTGCTGTTATTGCTATCTCGTACAGTTGCATCTCGCCTCTAGTTCTCGGCTTTGCAACACTAGGACTATACGCCCTCTATGTCGGCTTCCGCTACAACGTTTTCTACGTCGTCACAATGCTGGTCGATACCAAAGGCGACGCCTATGGCCGCGCCATGCAACACCTAAGTTGGGGCGCATACTTCCTCGAACTCTGTCTCATCGGCCTCATGTCTGCAAAAGGTGCCCAAGGCCCCGCAGGCTGCATGACTCTCCTCTTCTTTCTGACATTGGCCTGGCAAATCTACCTCAACGCCATGCTATCACCTCTGGAGCAGTCCCTCTCCGATGAGCTCATGGCCGAAAACGAAGAAGAAGCACTTGCAGCCGCTGCAGAACAAGGTGGCGAGCAACCTATCGACACTGGCGCCGCTGATGCTGTCCAACCTCGTGCACCACTCGCACCGAAGGACAACCCACCTATGACAGACAAGCTACTCGCGCATCGTCGCTCCGGTGGCTTCTTCGCTCCATTCCTCTTCAATGGTTCCCGGAGTAACTACCCTTCCCTGCGCGCCCAGCTATGGAAAGCGTTTCCAGGTCAGCCTGCGCCGAAACTCAGCGATGAGCTCAAGGAGCACGCGTACCATCATCCTGCTATCACGGCCAAGGCGCCGAAAATATGGCTTGCGAGGGACGAGTTGGGCGTGTCGAAGCAGGAGGTTGAGGAGATGAAGAAAGCAGGATTCGAGGCTAGTGATGAGGGGGCGTGGTTTGATGGGAAGGGGAAGATCCAATGGTGTCAAGAGGGGTTGAGGAAGGCGCCGATTTGGGAGGAGAGGGTTGAGTATTGAAGTGGTCAGGGGAAACGGGTGTGTCAAGTGGGGAAACAGGAGAGGGGAGGATTGCTGGAATGTTGAATGTTGACGATGACATGGTATCTATGGTATGAGCTTGATGAAGATGACGACGATGGCATGTAAGTAGTCAACATGATAATGATTGACATGTCCCCTTGACAGGAAACAAGATAACGAGGTTGTAATCAGTAGCAGAATGAGAATATTGTATAACAAGACGACGGCAGTCCAAACTCTGATGACTTGGTGATGGGTACGATGCCAGTCCACGCATCCGTCCATCACACTTCTCTACCACACGCATATGTCATGCTCATGGACAGACATGGACCACATAGATCGAGCGTTCCTTTCTGCTGTATCTATTAGTGATTCCTCAAAGTTTCCGTAACCCTCTCCAGCCATCATAAGCGACTACGTGCTCCTTAATCCCATTCCTCACACCTCTTCAGATACACCTCCCCAAATACACCTCTCCAAATACACCTCCCCAAATACACCCCTTAAATACACCTCCCAAATACTACTGTAGCGATCCGGTCGCCGGATAGTCCTGTGTCTCCAATCTCAGTATCATCTGCACATGCCACTCGAGCCCCGCCGCCTCACCTCAGACTCGGCTGTTTACCTGTATACGTCTGCACTGTCCTGGCAGGTATGTGTTTATGCTAATGCAAGAGTGTCTGGATTCGTGTGTGCACGTCTAACATATACACGTCTACGCACCACGTCTAGAGTGGCACGTCTGACGCGAGCACCATGCTGCGAAACCTCCACCTTTCCGACGATCGGAGCACTAGCCACCGCCTTCCTCACTCACTCACCCACGACGACGACGACGGCGGCGGCGGCGGCGGCCGATTGGGCTCGTGTGTTCCAGGCTTGTACCTATAGCACCCTTACCGTCCCGTTCCAACCTTTCGCCCTCATATCTATCTATGCACTCAAGCTTCAGCATCAGATACGCTTTCTAAGCCACCTCTCCAACACCCCCCGTCGTGGGATACTCCTTCCTCCCTCGACAACCTCAGCAACATCTGCACATGTCCTTCGAGTCTCGTGCCTTCGAACATACGCACGTCCGCCTGCTTGGGTGGGTCTGGGAGGGAACGGACAGTGGTGGCCAGGGTGGTGGCGGGTCCTATCGCGCTCACGCCCATCTACCCACTCAAGCGAGAGCATCCGCCGTTTCGAAAAACACTCTCAAGCCATCTTTCGAGGATCTTTGTGGCCGGATAGTCCTGCACACCCAATCTCAGCAGCATCTGCACATGTCCTTCAAACCCCATCCCCTCAAACACATGCAGCTCCGCCTCGGCCCCGGCCGCCCTCAACACCGCTTCCAATTCCACAGCTTGTCTCACATCGCCCCGTCGCTGGACATGCAACATCAGCCATTTCGCCACCACGCCCCCCGGTCTCGCCACATGCGTCGGACTCAATCTCCTCAATCTATCAAGATCCCGCCCCATACCAAAGATCAGATTGTCTGCCACAGGCCCAGGAGAATCTGTGAGTTCGGCGAGGGCGTTGTAATTGCTTCCATCGAGCAGTACGATGCCTTTGATGCTACTTATAGGTAGCCCTGCGCGCTGGAAATGGCGAGGATCCGTGCCCAGAAGCGCCGCGACGTGCGCCCCGGAACTGTGGCCCATGAGCACCACCGTATCCTTATTCATCTCTGTTCCCAATCGTGCTGTCTGTGCTTGCGAAGTCTGTGCTTGCGAGGACACCGACAAAGAAGACGTGCGGCAGGGGGAGAGCAGATAAGAGACCGCATCGGCGACATCCTGAACCTGCTCTTCGATCGTCACGGCCGGTATGAGTCTGTAATTCACGCTCGCAAACGCATATCCGCGCTCAGTCAGATGTCCGATTTTGGCAGCGCCAACGGAATCGAGATGGCTGCCGGCGCGCCAGGACCCGCCGTGGATGAAGACGATGAGGCGGGTCTCTGGGCTCGTCTTGGCTCGCAACGTGGCGAGCTGCGAGCCTGCGAGCTGTGTAGATACGAGCTTCACGTCCTCTCCTCTGCCCACTTCCTCGCCCTCAGCCGTGGATTGAGTGGCGGTGGGAGGTCGCCCGGTAGGCTGGAACACCCGTATCCGATGCGCTTCCGTGTCTGGACCATACGTCAGATCGACCCCACCCGTCAGTGTCTCGGCGTACATGGCCTGCATGAGCTGGGCTGCACGGGTGTCGGAGACGTCGATGTCAGAGGGTGTTGGGGCTAGGATGTCGAGGGTGGGGATTTCGAGCCCGCGTGCTGCGAGCTCGATGGGCGAAAGTTGGGGAGCGGAGACGGCTGTCGCAGTGGCGGCAGTGTCGGAGGCGAGGGACGCGGAAGGAGGTGATGACATGCTGTGAGTGAGGGTCACGATGGTGGTGTGAGCGATGGCAGTTGGTACGTTAGGGTGAATGGAGGCGTTCAAGGTTATATATACTGATATACTGCCGTTCCGCTACCGATCTGTACGTGCCGCGAACCCAGTCAGGCGTTGGAGAGCAGGGGTGTGTACTCGACCTCGAGCCACGCGTGCGCTGCTGCCTGAGGTCGAGGCTGAGGCTGCGTCGTGGCCGCGAATGTCCTGCTGCCTGAAGTACGCAATCGTTGAGTGGTCGTTCTTCCGAAAGGGGAAGGTTTGAGTCCTTCGATTGAGGCCAAATGAAGGATCGTAGGTTCGGACTCCTGATGGTGGTGTTCATGGTCATGTAGTAAGAAGAGGAGTTGTCGCTGCTGAGAGTGGTAAGGTGAGCTGATGACATGGATAAAAGTTCGAGAGAGTGGTGAGATGGTGACATGACCCTACAGTATGTTCGCTCTTCGAGCAGAGATCCACGGCTATGCAAGCTGAATGATCAGGTCAGCTTTCCTACTTAGATATCAATATCGAGTTCTATACACCTCAACGGATCGGTCTTCAATGGTATATACATGCTGTCCTGCCCTTCCCGCTACCCAATGCCCCGCTTTCCAATCAGGACCACATCCCATGACTACCGTACTCGGAAACGTGACACCGCTACAACTCCTCCTCAAACGGACAATCCAAACTCTCATGCCCGCTCCGTTCACAGAACGCGCACCATCGATTCGTATCGATCTTGCCACTCTGCTTACCAGGCGCTGGTCCAGTATCATTGGGATCATACACTATCGCGGGTTGCGGCTCAGGCTCTGCTCTTTCCTCCTTGTCATGCTGCGACCCGTTACCCAAGGGCGGCAAATTCTGCGAGGACAGGAAGTCGTCGTTACGCTGGTGATGGCTATGATCAAGTTCGCTATCGTCGTGAGATGCTCGAGGAGAGCTGTGGTTCGCAGTGTCCACCGCTGCTACGGTGCAGCTGAGGACGTCGTGGCCTTCCTCCTCACATAGATCGCAGTAGAGCGAGTTATTGCCGTCGAGGTCCGCAGCTCCGCTTGTCTCCGTCGGGCCGCGGATGTGGCGGGAGTTCAGGATCGATGCCATAGCGTGCGGGCTATCTCTTCCGAATGGCGGTAATGTGGCCGATGTGAGGGGTGTTCGCGTGGGGCTGTGGTACCTATCTCTGCTGCTATTCAAAAGATCGGCATGCTTCTGCTTTGCATCTTCGAGCTCTTCTTGCAGGGCGTCGTTTTCGCTGGTCAAGTCGCGGTTTTGTTGCTCGAGGGATTGCAGACTCGTTCGCAACGTGACTAGCTCTTCGACCTTTTCGGAACTGCGGATGTCGTGTTCGCGTGCGTTGAGCTCGAGCTGGCGAAATGTGGCACCGAGTTCTTTCAGCTCGTCATCTCGTCGTTGAAGTTCTGCTTCGAGGTCTTCCTTTTCTTGCTGCAGTCGAGATGTGTTTTCATCCTCGTTCGTCGTACTAGAGGCTGCGGTATATCGACTTCTTTCCTGCTCCAGCGCAATTCTACCTCGCTCTACCTCACCCTCCAACTCTTCCACGCGCCGCTTTGCTTCTGCTTCATTTCGCCTACTATCATCTAGTCCTTCCTCTAGCTCCTGCACAAGCTCCTCAAGCTGCGACAATTGCTCCGCCACAGTCTCCATCTCCTCCCTACTACCAGCGAACTCCTTAGCTCGCGCCGCCAAATCGTCATGGCTTGCCCGTAAGTCATCAGCATCTTGGGATACCTGCCTTAGCTTGGCTTCGTATACTCTTTTGGTTTCGGAAGAGGCAGATTCTAAAGCTGTTATTGTCTCACGGAAGTCACGCCTGTGTGAGTCGAAATCCGCTGTTAATGACGCGATACGGTCATTCTTCTCATCTAGCAACGCTCTTAGCCGCGTGACTTCTGCTGCGGAGTCTTCGCTATCCATGTTATCTCTGGTCCCGTTTGCATGACCATTCGCGGTATTTGCATCAACCGCAGCTTGCAACTCGGTCAATGCGCTTTCCATCTCCGCAATACTTGCTGCTTGCCCTGCGAGCTGTTTGTCCCGTTCCTCTAGCTGTGCTCGTAGATTCCGCGCTTCATCTGGTCTGCTTGTACTCGAAGTGGAAATCGTTCTTGCGGCCGCCCCTGGTCTGACGACTGTCACTGGTGTACTTGAGCCATCGTGTGTGTTTCCAAGCCGCGACTGAGTTCTAGACTGTGTTCGCATCGGTATCGGCGTGGAAGGTTTTGTGGGAGCTCTTGATACTGCAGGACTTGAGGGGCCACGAAGTCCAGCAATACTAGGTCGACCTATGGGCGCTTTCGACGGCGAGCCAGGCCGAGGCAATGACGGTCTTGACTTGCCTCTTGTTTGAGGTGTCTGCATTAGCGCGCTGGGATGTCTCGCGCCCGGTCCGACTGATTGACTGAATGACGGGAGCGAAGGTGTGGAGGGTGGAGATCGGAAGCTAGAAAGGGAGGACTCGGGTCGTGTGACTTTCTTCATCGAAGGAGTGCGCGGCATCGATACCTTTGTGGCGCGATGAGTTGGGAGGAAGATGCCGGCGCCTGGGATGGCGCATGTAAAGTACTGTACTCTTTGCCTGTTAGCCATGATGACCTCTTTCACAACCGATCATGATACAACATACCCATCAACGTCACCATTGTTCTTGCCAAATGCAGCAGACTCTCTTCCCAACTCCACCCCGGCGAAGAGGCCATTCTTGCCCTCGATTGAGCCGATAAACTTCACAATGCCTCTGTTGCCGCCTGGGACCTCCACAGTGTCGCCGAGCTCGAGCTCATCCTGCGCATGCGTTGCGGAAGCGTCTTGATGCAGTCGTCCAGAGACTGTTCGTGGTGCCTGCATTATCGTGTGTTGTGTTTCGGATTCGATCTGGTGTTGTTTGTTGATCAAGGACGGGAGGAGACCCTTGTTTGGTGTCGATCCTTCAATTGCTTCAGCGCTAAGCTCTTCGAGCCTTATTCTTCTTCTGCTTCTCCTATCCCCCTGCCCATACTGACATGCAAAGGTAAAGCACGAGGTTCGAGCGAGTGACTTTCTTGTCGCGTGTCTGTCCGCCAGGGGACGCCGCGGTGGATCCCGGCGGTGATGCCCAGTTGTCGCGTGAAAAGCCCCGAAACCCTCGGCGTTTCGTATTCCCCCTTGTTTCAGCATTGGTTTTGAGTGCAGGCACGCTTCATTCGTGCGCAAGCAATTCAATGAGAACTTCACGAATCTTCTTGACTGAGCCGGATTTGTGCGAGGCTGTTGTCCCGGCTCTCAAGCGTCCAGCTCTTTGCAGTAGACGCCAGACCAGATGCATGACAAAGCAAGACATCGGACATATTCCCCCAAACATCTCGAGCATAAATCTACGTTGATCGTTGCGTGATGATGTTGTCTGTCCCTGCGATGCTGGCTCGACCTCGTACCTGCAACGACGTTGATCTTGTTGCAAAAACAATATGAAGTCTGAAGCTCGCACTTGTCTGCAATCACTTTATCTACATTCCTCATCAACTCACCGTGAAGTCATACCCAAAACAACAATCTCATTTTTGGGATCAATATCAACTTGTTTTTTCTCGTGACCTAGATCTCGACAGCACACAGGCAGAATGCCATCCCTGGTCAGCAGTGTCCTGCTGGTATCAGCATGCTTGGCGCCATACGCTTCTGCTCTATCATATGCCACAAGTAACAAGATGGCCACAGTAAGCTCTCTGACCCATGCTTGCTATACATATCTAACAAACTCCAGTTCGACACACGCTGGGACACCCTCGACGTCGGCGTCCACGAATCACTCCTCTTCGAAGGCTGGAACATATCACAACCCCCACGCGTCGACTACCCCTTCATGTCACGCATGTTCACCCAAAAACCCAAAGGTTTCAAGCCCGCACCTCTAAAACGCGTCGTCACCAAGGCCCACACAACCACAACCATGACCTCCGCCTACCCCACACCCACATACGCCTACAAGCCCGCCCTCCTGCCCAAGGAATACGTCGACGAGCCACCTCTATCCGCAAACCCCATGGCCTGCCACGACGGCCTGAGCGATAAGCGCTACGGTCCTGCCGTGATCACGTCGAATTACTACGGTAGCAATATCGCGCTCTTTGATCTGCAAGGGTTTGCGTTTGGCTGTACAGTGCTGAACGGCAGTGACCCGCACCACACGCCCATCTTCCCCCCGCGCGCCCAGAACTGCACCCTTCACGTCAAGGGCTACGCACCGGGCCCCGGGTTCGACTACGTCACAGGAAAGCACGACTTCCGCGGTGTGAAGCCCGCCATGGAAATGGTCCTCTGGTTCCTCCTCCCCGACTCCAACACCGAGCGTTTCAATCAGACAGAAGCGTACGTCAACGCCGGGAACAGCAGTGTCGGCGTCGAGACGTGGGAGGGGACAGGGTTGGTGGGCAAGGGAAGCGCGAGGATGGTGCAGATGGAGAGTTTGGATATGAGTTGGTGGGCGTTGGGGGCGGTGACGATGGAGGCGGATAGTGGGACGGGGATGCCGGTGCAGCTTTGTGTGGATGATGT
>Ga0058702_10000639_pt1 | contig 14012 bp, 21 predicted proteins | sample AgamicOrSfe_FD_83781 | JGI IMG/M metagenome (GOLD analysis project Ga0058702, IMG submission 83781) | Agave microbial communities from Guanajuato, Mexico - Or.Sf.e | ecosystem: Host-associated > Plants > Phyllosphere > Phylloplane/Leaf | place: Guanajuato, Mexico | collected 2012-05-30 | reverse complement strand
GCCATAGCCCATCAGTTATGAACATCGATGCCACTGAGAATCCGGCGCAGCCGCTGCAGTGCTGCCACCTGCTCGCGCCGCTGCAGCGTGCCGTTGCGCGACCGGCTGTCGGCGCCGTGGCTTCTTCGCTCTTCTTTGCCGAGTCTGCTGTGGAGTCAGAAACACCGGATGAGCCCACGCATGCACTGCGTATCGGCAAGGCCTCGCAAGCCTCTCCGCGGCGTGTGCTGCGCTTCTGCGCGGTCACGGGGGAGTACCTGGGCACGAACACGTTAGTTGGGCCAGGCGATTCGAGTGACGCGATGTTTGCAGCTGCCTCCACGTGCAGTCAGCCACGCCATCTGTACTTCTGCTCGAACATCGCCGTCGCCGAGGTCCATTCAACGAGCGCGGGCGCGAGCACCGGGCAGGCGACAGCACAACTTGCAACCTTCGTGGCTGACTCATGGCATCACCGTGTGAGCGTGTACCGCGCAAGCGACGGTGCATTCGTCTCGAGCTGGGGTCAAGAAGGCGATGGTGACGGTGAGTTCCGCTTCCCTGCTGGCATCGCTATGTGCGTCACGGGTGACCATCATGGCCAAGCGGTCATCGTGACCGAGCAGGATAATGCGCGTGTGCAAGTGTTTCACGCTGATGGCCGGTTTCGCTACAAGTTCAAAGACAATGGGGTGCTCATTTGTCCAACATGTGTGCACTGCTACGTCGTGCCGAGCGCGCGCCACACACCCGCAGTGATGCCTGCAAGCCCAATGGCCGTGCTGGATGTTGGCGCGCCCCGGGCCGGTCACGATGTGGCTGAGAGTTCAGCGCCTTCAGCTGCCGCACCGTCTGGTTGTGACGCTGCGCACAGCAGTCCCGCTCGTGGCCAACCGGTGTCGCTAGACGCTGACACGGAAGCTGATCAGATCCTCGTGTTTGTGACGGACCTCGGCGACATCCAGATTAGATCTCCGTGTGTGCATGTTTTCACACTCGACGGCGTTCTACTGTTCACCATTGGTGGGCAAGATCCGAATCTGGGCCTAGCTGGGGCGCCTGTTGCTGGTAATGCCCATCGCGATGAGTTCACTTTTCCTGGACCGCTTCGCGTGATTGATAGTGTGCTGCACGTATTGGACTGCCCCGTGCCTGCCCATATGCAGCCATAGCCGACCTGAAGCCGCACAGAGAAGGAGGAGTCACTCGACAACCCACACCGAACATCTCCATCCAGCCCTTGACACACTCATGGACGACGCTACAGCTCGGGCAGACGCTGCGGTGGCAGGCATGCGCAGCGGACTGAACACGCTCGTCGCGCAGTACCGGCGGCAGCAGCAGCAGCAACTCATCGGCACTTCTCTGCCTGCTGCCGCAGATGGCGTGCTGGTAGCGTGGCTGCTGCGCTGTACGACCGACATTTTGCTCGCGGTACTGCAGCACGCGGTGATCGTGCGAGATCACCAACGACGGCGACGTGTCAGCGCGCTGCACGTACTGGCCGGCATGGCGCTGCAGAGACACGCCCAGTGGCACCCGTTGCATCGGCCTGCACTATTTGGGTCGACACTGCGCGGCGGCATGGCCGCAGCGAGTGCAACGGATATACAGCCGCTGTCCCTCAGCTCCGCCTCGTCCACACTGGTGCTGCTGACTCACCCGTCCGTGTCGCTGCCGCACCTGCTGGTGCAACTGCACCGCCTGATCGCGACTCAGGCCGTGACGGCCGTGGCGCATGTGCTCGCGCCGCCTCAGCAGCGCAGTGCAGCGCATCAGCGCAGTCATTGCGCAGCATGCGCTGCCAGAGGGGACGAGAACGAAGCCAGCAGTCGGCAGCGCGGTGACAGTTGAGAGCGCTGCGGCCGTAGTGAGCGCGCTGGCTGAGTCCGCTGCTGCCGTGGCCTCGCTGGAGACACGTCCCACACTGTGGGCAGCCAAGCAAGCGGACGATGCGCTGCGGCGCCAGTTCGCTAGTCTGCCCTTCGCTGAGCGTGTGGCGCTGCCGGCGACGCTCGGGCTGGTGCAGCTGTACACTCCTGCTGCGATTGCTGCAGATGCGGCAGCAAACAGGGACGCGGACGTGACCACTAGATCAAGCGACGCCTCTGCCACTGCTTCTCTCCCGCTGTTTGAGCGCAAAGTCGTCTCGCTGGACGAGCCGCACCTGACCCTGCTGCTCGACAAGATGCCGAAGTGGCGGCGAGCATTCAAACAGCCGAAGTCGGTGGTGCAGGACCGAGCGGCCCTCCAACGCAGCTGGCAGCAGCTGACCGGCGGTCTGTTCACGGACTTTGATTGGACGCACTGCTTCGCGGAACAAATTTCGACGAAGGGGACGGAGAACTCCCGGCGGGCGCATAGCAAGCTGTGAGGTTTCACCTCAAGCAACTGCTGGAGTCCGTGTGAGCGGATGTGCACATGCTTGGAAGTTCTCCCGCAAACGTCTCATTCTACCTGGCATCGTCCTGGTTGCCTGCTCCTGTAGTCACACGCCTCGTCCGAGTCGTCACCGCACTGTTCGACACGCGCATGCAGCTGCCGGTCCAAAACGCGCCTCGTTTTCGGCACTGCCGCACTTCTGCGCTGATATCCATGGCGCATGCTCGCGAAAGCTCGGAAGGTGCTCGCGATAGAGAGGAGGACGAAGCTGCAAAGCAGGCACCGTGGCTACGCCTCATGCCCTGGGCCGACGAGCGCGTCACGACGCGATTTGCGCTGCTCAAGGAAATCAGCAGTGGCGCGCACGGGATGGTAGTGCTGGCGACTGAGCGTGAGTCTGGCAAACCGGTCGCGCTCAAAGCGCTGCTCCCCGCCGCCGCAGTCGAGGCGCTCATGCACGCCAGTGCAACTGCGCCGCCTCCGCGCGTCGTACGGTTAGACGGCGACAGCCAGCATCCGCGCCAGCTTACGCCGCACCCAAACATACTGCGCTTCATAGACGACATACCGGAATCGGAGTTACGATCATGGAGCACTCCACGGGCAGCAAGGCGTTCACGTACTGGGAGAAGGCGCGCCGGCGTACCGATCACGATGCGTTGGACTTCATTCTTCAAACTGGTGTGCAGCTGAGCTCGGCTCTCCACCACTTGCACGCTCAGCGCATCGCGCACCTCGACCTGCACCGCGACAACGTCCTGGTCGATTTCACGCAGCCGCCCGCCCCGCCGTGCTTCAAGCTGCTCGACTTTGGCCTAGCGCGTGTGTGCGAAGACGCGTCGGTGCGCAGCTTCGCAAGACGGGCCGGCGCAAATGCTGTCGCTCACATTCGCGACCGCCATCCAGAGCTAGCAGCTGCACGACAGCATGAAGCGGCAGATGGTCGCAGCCTCCGAAATGCGGCACGAACAGAGGAGCCAAGCAGTTAAGGCAAGCGGCGCACCTGCCAACGGATGGCGCTTCGTGCGCGTCTCCCGGCGAGAGGTTGCAATTGCGCTCTGCGCCGTGCATGCAGTGCGACGTATACCGCCGCCGAGTGATTTTTGCCAGCCCACGCACCAGCGGCTGTTTTGCCGTGTTCAGGTCAGCGGCGCGGAGCAGCGCCTGCAGCCGCGCGACAAGCTCCGGCGTGAGGTGACAGAGGTCGGTGATTTGCCCGCGTTGCAGTGCTGCAACGACGGACAGAAGCAACCCGCCGGAGGGACACGGCGACCACAGCGCAGTGAGGCGACCCTAAGCAGCCGCGTGGAGGAGAGGATACACGCACTTCACAGTGCCGAGCTGCTCAATGCAGCGCAGCGCCGTGCAGACGCCACGTGCAAACGAGGTGCTGGAACCAGCCCCGCGTCGTGGCGGCATCAGGTCGAGATGCGGGCAGCCTTTGACGACAGGCGCTGATGATGGACGACAGCTGGCGGAAAACGCACACACACAGGTGCGCGTGACGTGCCGCGCGCAATGACGGGCGCCTTCCGCGCCAACCATGGTCCCAAACTCCATATGTTTGCTGGCTAGATGACTCCAGACGAAATCGCCGCTTGCCGCTGTCCCCGCCCGCCTTGGCCCTCCAGCCTGCTCATGATGCTGCTCCGCTCCGTCATGTGGCGCCTGCGCGCCTCCTACCTCCCCCGCACGTGCTTACCGTACCGCCACTGGAGTGCCGACTTGATCCGCGAGTTCGTCGTGTGCGTGCTGCACTGCCGCTGGGCGCACTCGCTCACGCTGCAGACCATGCTGTTGCAGCTAGCAACCAAGGCACAGTGTCACGAGGATTTCGCAGAGGAAGAGGATTTTGAGCACAAAGGCATCACCCTGGCGTGCAGCAAGACGTGGGAACGAGACATGCGCTCCGGCCTTTACGACAACGATGCGCATATGCGAGACACATGCGCACTTATTCCGCTGCATCCGCCGCTGCCGTTGCCGCTGCCGCTGCAGACATGCTTCGAGCGCACACCATGCGGTGCATGCGATCGCTTCCCGCTGTTCGCGCTGAGCTGTTGCGCTGCGAGCCGGAGCCTGTATTGTTCGAGCACATGCCGGCGGCCAGCGAGATGCGAGTGCCATTCGACGTGCTCGGCTTCAGCGAACCCGCGGAGAGCTTGTGGTTGCAGGCTGAGCTGATGACGTGGAGGCCAGGCCGCGACGCACACCAGGGCAGTGCCACTGCCGCGTCAGAGGCTGCAGACACGGCCGCGATGGAGCCGCGCGCCGTGTTGCAGCACGTCATCCGGTCCACTATGAGCGCCGCGACGTGCAAAGAGGTATCATGCGCCACGTTGGTGGAGATTAGTTCCAAGTTCCTCGCCCGTGCCACTGGCCCGTGCTCTGCTCTTCATCTGCGCCTGTGCGTGCTCTTGCTGCCCGAGCGCCATGATCGCAGCACGTTGGACCCGTGCTGGGCGCGCTTTGAGGCGAACATCGCCATTCGCGCGCCGCAGCGAGGAGTTTGTGCGCCATTCCCACTTCCGACCGCTGCCCGTGGACGCGCCGCGCCTTATCGGCGCCGCTGGCGTCACCATCGACGGCAGCAAGCAGCAGAGCGGGCGCAGCGTGCAGCAGGAGCGCGCGCACAAGAATGACAGTTTGTTGCATCGACTGGCGGAACAGCGAGACGCGCGAGAAATGGACGCCAGCATTGGCATCGCGCAGCAGTGGGGCCAACCGCTTGTGTCGGGTCCGACGCCAAGCCCGAGTATTGTGCTCGACGCGGCTGGTAAAGAAGCTCACGGCGGGCCGACAGACCGTGGTGATCTTGGCCAAGATCATGGCCACGCACATGATTGAGCGGCCCGACGATGAGTTCGTGAAGGCGCTGTCGGCTGCGGTGGGATTTGCGCCGGACTTCGCTCTGATCCAATTCGAATAACATTATGGACATCTTCACGCCGGGCGCATCGGCTCGCTCGTGCACTGCCGCCAGTGTGGCGTCGCTGTCCTGCGTGCCGTCTGCTGTCTCGTCGTGGGGCTGCACGGAGCGCGACGACTTCGCAGCCGCGGAGTTGCCCTCTCGTGACGTCAGGGTGAGGCCACTGCCCGCAGCGGCAGTTCGACGGCCACCTCGGTGCAGATTCTCAAGGTGCTGGAAACACTTCCACGGTGCTAGTCAACATCGCGGCCAAGGAGAACGCGCAGCGACAGAAGCAGCAGCGCGCGAAGGAGGCACAGCGCAGCGAGCAGAAGCGTCGCGAGGCCGAGCAGCGCGCTGCGCAGGACCTGCCACCGCTGCACGACGAGCATGAGCATCGCCACGTAGTAGCCGCCGACCCCAAGTCGTTCGACGTGGAGAAGGCACTGCACTCTGCGGGCAAGGCGGGCAGCGCCGCGGGAGCCATGCTCAGCGTACCTTCCTCGGCTCAGCCAGATGCAGCCAAGGCAAGCGAGAAGTCTCCAGCCGCGCGGACGGTTGGCGCGCTGCTCGCACTGTCAGGAGGGATCAACCTGGCAGCTGCCCCACCTGCTGCTGCGGCCCAGGCCAGCAAGAGCGAGACTCCGGCGCCTGCAAGCTCGGGCAGCAGCGGCAGCTCTGGCTCCAAGTCCGGCCCCGCCAACAACACGTTCGAGCCGCTCTCGCATGCGCCTGAGGGCGGGCTGGGCAAAGGCTTGTCCTTGCCCGTGCGCCTGCAGGATTCGCAGCACGTGCAGCAGCAGCACCACCTCAACAACGAGGAGGAGGCCACAGAGCTGCAGCGCAACTACGCCAATTTCGTCAACTCAAAGAAAAAGCAGACCTCAGCTTCGGCGGGCGGCCGCCCGTCTGATGACTCTACCGACAAGTCCGGCTCTGATGCCGCCGCACCTGATCTGGAGCCCGACTCGCTACCGCTATTCATCATCGACGGCTTCAACGCGGACAACGCGTCCAAGCACAACAACTTCCTCAACACGCTGGTGGCATGGTCGGCGGAGATGTCAGCAGTGGGCGCGGCGCGTTTCAACTGACGCCGGACTGGAGGAGAGCGTGGCCAAGACTCTGCCGGAGGTGCACCTGGCTGAGGTGGAGCTGAGCGACGCCAGCCCAGAGGCTGCGCAGGAGTTTCTGTTTGCCTCTCTGCCTGCCCGCATGCGCGCCGCAGTGCCCCGCGGCGACCCGCAGACGCTGTCTGCGCTGCGCATTCTGGGTGGCCGCTACAACGACCTGCTGCAGCTGGTGCGCGGCATGGAGAACGCAGTGCCAGGGCCGCGTTGCACCCGTAGACGTCCCCGCGCCACCGGCTCCACCCACACAGTCAGCTGATGGGCGTGCAAACAAGCAGGCGAAGTTAAGCAGAGCCGGAGTAGGAGCGAGCGTTCCAACGCATACCTGGGCCTGTGCCCGGGCGAGCGGCCAGGCGCAGCCCGCAGCTGGCTGCCCTGTGACCGATGAGGAGGTGCTAGTCGCTCCGCACGCGTCATGGCTGATGCGCGGCGTGCTGCCGTCCGTGCTGTCGCTGTCCAAGTTCGCATGCGCCGTGCTCCTGCGAAGTCTCATGGTCGCGCGCTCGGCACTGCTATCACTCCCGCCCTCCAGCCGCAGCGCATGTCCGCTGCTGGGGTCGGACAACGTGCGCCGTGTGTTCGGCGCGGCGAGCCGCCTGCGCGAGCCCTCGCCGAACTCGACCTCCTGTGCGACATCAGCGGCCTGCTTCGTGCTGCCTCCATGAAGGCATCCAACGCTGGGGCACAGAACCCTCGAGTGCTGGAGGTGAGCACAGTCGTGGCGCCGGCGGATGATACCTCAGCTCGGCCTAGCTTTGGTGCAGCGGAGTACTTTCTCGCGCAGGCGCACGCTATGTTGGGAGCGCCTGGCCCACACTTCATTATGCAGGCCTGCTCACTGGGCCTGCCCGTGCCGAGCGCGGTTGCAGCGAGCGCAATGGAGCCCTGTGCGGACGCTGCGCCTGCTGATGGCGCGCCTCAAACTGCTGCGATGCTGCAGGAGTTTGCGCTCAGGCTCAGCTCGAGTACGAGTCCACTTGCTCGTGGCTCACGTCGACCCGATCACTGGCGAGAAGTCTATCGCTCCGCCGGCCGAAGCCTCGCTCGTCGACCTAGTGACTGTCGTGTGCCACGCGTCGCTCCAGCTCGAATTCACTCCCGTGTTGCTGCTGCTGGGGCAGTCGTCTGATGTGCCGTCGGCCTCCTCGGTGCACCACCTGCTGTAGCTGCACGGCGTGCTGCAGTGCGTGCGCTGCCTGCGCCCGGGCGGCACGCTGTGCCTGCGCGTGAGCGACGTGCTTACTCGCTCCAGCGCCGGCGTGCTGTGCGCGCTGGGGCTGTTCTTCAAATCGCTGCGAGTAGTCAAGGGCGCCACGATGCCACACGCCGAGCCGGAGCGATGGAACGTCGCGAAGGGCTTCAACGGAAGCAGCGAGGTATTCACAAACTTCGTGCAGAGCGCCAAGGAGCAGCTCATGGACGCGGTGAGGAGAAGGGCAGGAAGCGCTTACATCATGCCGTTGGGTAACGCTTGCTTCTCTGTGCTGACTGCCTGCCGTTTGTGCGCTGTGCTGCTTTTGCCTGTTAGTTCCGGTCCCCTTCTGCTCCTAGCTTGATGGAGCTGCTCCCTATGGACGTCCTGCTACATCGCTCGTTCTGGTCCTTCCTGCACGCATGCAACAATGAGCTGATGGAGAAGGAGGTGCGCGGCGTCAGGAGGGCGATGCAGCACGCCACGGCAGCGCGCGGGGCAGACAACGACGCAACCAAGTGCCAGCACGGTGGAAGCAGCGCAGCAGCTCAGCGATGACGACAATTGCCGGCAACAAGCGAACAGCCTGCGCGCCAGGTGGCCGCATTTGTTTCTATGAAGCTCGCTTGCGAGCGAGTTTCACGCTTTGAATTACACAGCTCGCAAATCTCGCTCGCATTTGTTTCCAGGTTAACCTTTTCCAGTGAAACTGCGTGTTGAAATGAGGTGAGACGAGGGAGGCTGAAGGAGGCTTCGAATGGCGCAACTTGTCTGTCAGCATCGCTGCTTCGATCTTGGCCTGACGAGTGCTTAGGAAAGAGGAAGCGCAATGCGCTGCTATGCTATCAGTTCAGTCTTGGCGCCAAAGGGACAGAGCAAAAGCACCACACACAGCACCACACCACACAACACAGTAACAGCAAACACCACGAAGCAACATGTATGCATCCAGCGCGCACATACTCACCTCGAGAGCGCATCTGTACCGCACGGGAGAGAGCGACGCTGACCAGCCTGGCTCTGCCGCTACGTTTTGTGCAGCTGTAGGAGCTGTCTCTCTCTCACATGCTGTCGAGTCCGAAGGCTGCGGCTGCGGCTGCGGCTGCGGCTGCGGCTGCGGCTGCGAGCCAGCAGCAGGAGCTGAAGCACATGCTGCAGATACTGGATGACGCTCTGGGCAAAGTGGCGCGATCTTCTGCTTGGCAAACATATCCAGCCGAGATGAGCGTCATTGTTGAGGTTGCACGCGCTCGCGCACACCAGGAACTGACGCAATCTGCCGTGAAGGTCCCACGCCCAGCTCAGGGCATGACACGCGTAGAAGCGTTGGCTGGCTGGCGCTGTAGCTCACTGCTTGCGCCGTTTCTTCTCCCGTTGCTCATGTGCAGGACTATGAGGCGACGATGACGCGCTGCTTCAAGGAGGCCAACGAAATGTACGATTTCATGGTGGAGGACACCGTCAAGGAGCTGAAGGAGGCGGCAGCGCTGCACTCGCACTTGGAACTGTTCGTCTCCAATCTGTCCCCGGGGCAAAGAGAGCTTTGCAAGACCGACATTGCTGAGGCGAAGGAGAAGCTCAAGTGCATCGTCAGTTGGCAGCCTTCACCAAGCTGTTGCCACAGCTCCCCTGAAGCCAGATTGCGTTGCTCACGCTGCTCGTGGTGTGCGAATGCCTCTCAGCCTGCTGCTGCGTTGACGCTGGATGATCAGGAGGCAAAGATATCAGGCGTGCTGGACGCAGCTGATTTCGTCAAGGACAGCATGCGTGCGATGAAATCTCTTCTGTCGCTGCACGCGGAGGAGGCGGAGTTAGCAGCGCTGTCCATGGGCAGTTCTTCTACTGCCTCTGCAGCTGCGGGCGCGGCCGCGTCGTCTCGACCGAGCACTCCGCCCACCTCCGGTGCTACTCAGGTCAGCAGTATTTCGCACCACAAATAGCGGTGCGAGCACGTGAGTGCAGCCACTCCAGTCACTCACTCCTCTGTCGTGGTATGTCTTTGGCGTGCAGGCTGAGAAGCACGCTTCCCCGAGCAAGGACCAGCGCTCGGCCATAGCCAAACTCGTGGCAGCGGCGAAGCTGTCCGGTCAATCGGCGGAGGCTCGCAAGAAGCAACAAATTTACAAGTCCTTGAACGACCACCCGCGTCTCTACCAGGTGGACGTGGTGGAGCAGTGCCCGCCCGGCCAGGCGCTCGATGCATGGCTGACGACGGAGGCCGGATACCAAGTGCTGCATCACTTCTTCAGCAACACGGCAGTCTTCCTGCTGCTGGATCAGGACTGGAAGGAGGACGACCTAGTGCAAGTGCTGCGTCAGATACACGCCACTGCCTCCGTCTCCTCGCGCCGACGCGTGGCGGTCCCGACTGATCTGACGTGGTGACACCTGACTCATGTGCATGTTCTGCCTGTAGAGTTTCAGAAGGAACGTCGCAAGGAGCTGGAGGAGCAGCGGCACGTCAAGCAGCATCCGCTGCTGGATCGCAAAAAGCGCGACGCGCAGACTCGACTCAAGAGCATTCATCTCATCGCTGGTTAGCTCGAAGCAGGTGCTGGAACGTCAGCGCTTGCATGGTGGTGTCTGAGTGCTTATCTGATGTGGATTGTTGTGGTGCGGTGTGTAGGGAACGCGGACCCTCATCATTTGGTGAGCATCAACCGCGCGTGGCTGGAGGAGCTGGCGTTCTACTTCGGCAAGGGTCACACCTCCGCTGGCAGCTGCAGCGAGCATGACTATCCGCAGTGGAGTGTGGCGGAGCAGCTGCACCATCTGCAGGAGTGCAAGCAGGTGCCCAGTTATCTGAGACAGTGGCTCAGACGTCTGAGAGCATCCGATCTATGGGCGGAGCTGTGCTTTGTGCTGCACAATCAGCTGGTGGCGACCAGTCAGGGCGAGTCTGGAGTGAGCTCACTGCCACTGACGCCGATGGTGCACCAGCAGGCCGATGCAGCCAGCTTCAAGAACCGCTCCACGGCGTTCCAGTTCGTGGTCAACTGGATGATAGCAGGTACACAACACAGCGCTTGCTAGACTAAGTGCCTGGCGTAGGTAGATTTGGGGCTCACGTGGCTGTTGCTTTGATCTGGGATGAATTGTGCAGAGGACCACAAGAGCGTACGCGCCGCCGCCACTGCTGCTGCTTCGAGCGTGGACGCCTCCGGGTCGCAGCGACCCAGTCGCAGTGAGTCTGTGTGACGGACGCACAGTTGCCTTTTGTTCCCTCATTGTTGCTTCTGCCCTTGCATTGCCTCCTCATGGCAACTTCGATTTGAACGTTCATAGCCATTTTGTTGCATTTCATCTCGCACAATGCACCGTTTTGTTCTGACAAAATTCAAAGCGGAAGGATCTTTGAAGCCTCCTCGCGCGAGCCTCGAGCACCTGCAGCTTATGGAGTAGCGACCCTACCTCTAAGGTACGCTGCTGGATCGTACTTGAACGACCCAGTGGCAGCTGAGTGAAAAGAGAGGCCGAATGAAATTGTGAGGCTGCAATCGACGAGAAAAATTCAAGCGACAGCCAAAAGGACGAGAGGAAGCAAGCAGCAAAAGGACAAGAGTAAGGAATGTAATCTGCGCCAATCCTATCTTGAAGGTGGTGGCAGATGAAAAAAACAAAGGGGAGAAAAGAAAGCAAAATCACTGCTAAAAAGAAGTCAGAGGGAGGGCTAGATGATGGGTGCAGGGTCCAGCAGGTCCGAGCTCGCAGCAGAAGCCAAATCAGGCAGCAAGGCGCACACGAAGGTGGTCAAGCTGAGGACGGCGAAGCGCAAATGGAAGATCGTCACAAGAACTGGACACAACACACACAAGCGTGAGCTGACTGATAGAGACATAGAGTCACGCGCTGTGAGCTGAAAGCTGACTGAGCAAGCTGTGCGTAGCGCGCTCCTTGCCATCTAGAAGCACGCCGCTGTACGCCGTGAACCAGCTGGATGTTGACACGAGTGGCGTCACATTCTCCTGTCTGTCATCTGCTACACTGCAGCTGAGTTTGTCGCGCTAATGCACGATCTGTTTCCTGTGTCGCAGCACTCGGATGCATGAGCGCGGATAGCGACGGCAATGCACATGAGCAGGCTGGCCACAACCATGAGCACGATAGTAGCCACGAACTTGGACACGAAGCTGAAGGTCGGAATGCCGCCGCAGCCAGGGTGAATCTACACACACGCAAGCACAGGAGGAACAGGAGGAGAAATCAAGCGATGAATACCAAGTTGTAGGACTCCAAACGCGGCGACTCGTCCGTAGGGCTGACCAAGTCAATATCGAACTGTTCGTACAGCACAGAGCGCAGCAGAAGCGAATGTGAGCAACTTGTCCCATGTGATGCAATGCCTCTGCCTCTGCGCGCTGATTGTTGACATGGATCAAGTTGAGGTATCTGAATGCAGTGGAGACTGGTTCTGCTAGCACTGGCAGTTTGGCTGCTCCGATCGATCTCGCCAGGTTCAGTCTGAGACTCTGCAGCATGACACACAAGGTGACATATAGAGCGGGCCCATTGCTGCTGCAACACTGCCGAGCGCGAAGAATATGTTGAGCAGCGTGTTCGTCTGCTCGACGCTCGAGCCACATGCTACGTTGTAGAAGCCCGTGGCGCACGTGCTGCATTTGGTCTCGGTGTAACCATCCACACATCGCGCAGTGTCGGAGAAGAAGTAGCTCTCCACCCCTTCGAGCAGCTGCGAGGTCACTCCAGTGCCTTGATGGAGCATGCCGCGGGAACGCGACAGAATTGGTGCCGCTGCTGAGGCAGCGGACCTTGAATGCGGCGTGGCCCAGGAGGAACAAAATGCATAAGACACCGCCACTTCGTCAAAGCAGTGCAGCGTGGAATCCGGAGGCGGTGCGCTGGCGCACGAGGCGCAGCAGAACCAGAGCAGCACAGGAGCAGGACCAAGGCAAGGATGAGGACAATTGTGTCTTTCTCGATCCTCGGCAAGCGTATAGCAGTAGAGATTGCCCCCGGTGCGGACCCGTCAGTGACACATCGACGGCGCAGCTCGTGCTCGTCGAACGCAGCCACATCTGCCCTTCACGCACAGTGAGAACACGAAGGCCATCGCGCGATGCAGATTGGCCAATCAGGCGAGCTTTCTTGGCTCTCGCAAATTTGTTGCAGCTAGCTTCTAGCTTATAGCTTGCCGGCTTGCCCAAGCGAGCGAGAGGCAACCCATCGCATGTAGGCACACATGGGTGGAGTGGTGCGTACTCTCTGCCCCCACTCTCCTGCTTGCCAGTGATGCGCGGAGAGAGACGCTCTGTGACTGTGCCACTCCGCCCCTGCCACTCCGAGCGAGCCTCAGAGGTGATGCCAGAGGGAGCGACCGACACTCACTCGCTTGTATGCGCACACTCTGCATCAGTCATGAGCCGTGACGGCGATCAGGTGCTGGATCTGGAGCGTCTGATCTCCTCGCGCGCCGGCGCTGGTGCGGAGTGGGAGAGAGAGCCGCGCACGCCGACGGGATTCGGTCTGTCGTTCGTGCGGACAGACGACATGCTGGACTGGGAGGAGGTAGATGTCATGGCTGTCAACCCGGCGTACGCGCCGCTGCCGGTGCCGCCCGAGCGAAAGCGCGCGTGGTGGCAGATCCGCGTGAGGACTCTGCTGCTCGTGCTCGTCCTCATCGCGCTAGCGTTGGCCAGTGTCTACTTCATGCGCTCACACACGCCAAGCACGAATAAGGCCAGCAAGACTGGTGCCAGGAACACTACACCTGTCTCAGTCGCTTCGAAAGCTCCAGCTGCGAGCAACAGTCAGGCCTCGCCCACGCCGACAGCAGATCAGCAGCAGCAGCAGCAGCAGACACCCGATGCAGTTGCCGAGCAGGTCACTGTACCTGCTGTTACATCACAGAATACGGATGCAGTTGCTTCTTCTGCCGTTTCATCTGCAGCTGCTGGTGGTGCAGACCCGCAGGAGTCTGCCCGCACTGCGGATTCTGAAGCGCATCAAAAGCAGCAGCCAGATGGAATTGCGGAGCAGGATGAGCAGCAGCAGCCGCAGCAACACGAAGACGCCGCTGCAAAAGAGACACCACAACATCAGTCGCAGACGGAGCAGCAAGCGCAGCAGCCTGCTGATGTCGAGCAGAAGTCTGAGGCAGTGAATTCGGGTTCGCGGCCTACGGAAGGTCAACAGGCCGCTCCTACTGATGTCCCCACCACCGGCGCTGCCACTCCCGCTACCGATGCTGCCGCTCCCACCACCGATGCTGCCACTCCCGCCACTGATGCTGCTGCTGGTGAACCTGCTGGTGAACCTGCTGTTCCTCCGGATGCCGCCAATGCGGCCGCTGCTGGCTCTGGCGCCGCAGCCCAGCCGTCCGAGGAGGTTGCTGACGCTGCCGCCGCCGCTACGCCGACAGACGCAGCTGACGCCAAACAGCAGGCACTACATTCCAATTTAG
>Ga0058702_10000635_pt1 | contig 14081 bp, 19 predicted proteins | sample AgamicOrSfe_FD_83781 | JGI IMG/M metagenome (GOLD analysis project Ga0058702, IMG submission 83781) | Agave microbial communities from Guanajuato, Mexico - Or.Sf.e | ecosystem: Host-associated > Plants > Phyllosphere > Phylloplane/Leaf | place: Guanajuato, Mexico | collected 2012-05-30 | reverse complement strand
GTCGTCGACGACAATGGCATGAAGGACGGCCTCCTTCCAATCTTCATATACGCAGACCAAGGCACATTCCGTGGCGAAAACATACGTCTCGGTAGTCGGGGTGACTCTTACTATGGTGAGTTCGTCCAGTCCACCTAACCAATCACCGCTCTAACAGCCCCAGAATACCTAATAAAGCAATACCTCCAAACCTCCCTCCAAGAGCCCATTTACCAATCTATGTGGTCCGATGCCCTGACCGGCATCCGCAAACACCTCCTCGCTTACACTCTCCACTCCAATCTCACCATCCTCGCCGAACGTCCCTCCGGCCTCAACGCCCCCCTCTTCCCCAAAATGGACCACCTCGTCTGCTTCATGCCCGGCACCATCGCCCTCGCCGCCACCTCCGGCCACACCCTCGCCCACGCCCGCACCATTCCCAGCTGGACTGCTGACCACGAAGCACAGATCGAGCTGGCGCGCGAACTCACGAAGACGTGCTGGGGCATGTACAAAGTCACTGCTACGGGGTTGAGTCCTGAGATCGCGCACTTCCACGTTGCGCAGCCGGCAGCGCTGGTTAGTGAGGAAGTGGAAAGGAGACTAAGTCCAAGCGAGCTGAGTGAGGATCCGGAGGCCGAGTGGCGGAAGGACTTTGATATCCATAGTAATGACGTGCATAACCTGCAGCGGCCTGAGACGGTCGAGAGTTTGTTCTATATGTGGCGGATCACGGGGGAGGAAAAATATAGAGAGTGGGGGTGGGAGATGTTTGAGGCGTTTGAGCGGTGGACGCTGCTGGAGGAGGATGCGGGTGCTGAGCAAGTGGCTGAAGAAGACATTCCTGCTGGCGAGACGAATGAGGAGCGTGAGGCAAGAGAGACGAGAAAAGCCGATCAGCGCGTCAAGGAGATGAACGCGAAGGGTGGGAAGAGGAAGTATAGAGGCTTCAGCAGCATCAACGATGTCAACCAGGTGCCGCCGCCAACAAAGGATAATATGGAGAGTTTCTGGCTGGTGAGTAATGCACTGCTTTCCTTCATCCGACTACATCGGAGCTCCCCGCTAACAGCCAAATCAGGCCGAAACCCTCAAATACTTCTACCTCCTCTTCTCTGATCCGACACTGCTCCCGCTTACCGACATCGTGCTCAATACTGAAGCTCATCCGTTCCCGACATTCGAGCTGGGGAAGTTGTTCAAGACAGGATGGACGCGGAAGGCGAGGGATGCAAATGGGAATTTGGTGAAATACGTGAAGAAGGCAGGGGAGGGAGATGCGGGCGCCGGGGCGGCTGTGGCAGGGGAAGTGCTGAGTGAAGCTGGTGATGCGATCACGAAGGCGACGAAGGTGACGAGTACATAGCTGGGATCATGGGCTTCTAATAAAGATGTGTATGAGGTGAGGGTGTGTAAATCAAGAGACTACTACCTTCCACTTGACCATATGAGGTTCCAGGTTTCCAGAATCAAGCAAGTACGCTGCTTCATTTTTACCTTGGGTATGAAGTCTTTGCTTGAAGCCCAGTCTGTCCTGGATGATGTCGGACTCTTACTCGGCTCTCGGCGATCTACCTCAATTAGACTCGGCGTTCCAGGATTCAGTCAAGTATCACATGCCATGCATCAACGACGATCTCAAGTTCTGTACTTTTCGTTGCTCTTCAGTGGCGCATACTCAAATTGCATTTGTATAATCATGCTGGCAGCTCCTGGATCTTGGGCGCCTCGGACTACGCGATCTACTTGTCTTAGAGCGAAACGACAGGTTCAGCGCCGACGCTATGCAGTAGTGGCGCAACTGCCACAGACCGGCGACAATGTCCATGGCTTCACTGTCAAGCGGACTAAGCACGTCCCCGAGCTGGAGCTAACAGCGCTACAACTTCAGCATGACAAGACAGGCGCGGAATACCTGCATGTAGCAAGAGAGGACAAGAACAATGTCTTCTCGATAGGCTTCAAGACGAATCCACCGGATCACACTGGTGTGCCCCATATTCTGGAACATTTAGTCCTGTGTGGTAGTGAAAAGTACGTTGGTATAGATTCGAGAGCCCTCGGGGCAAATCTGATAACTTATTCAGATATCCAGTCCGCGATCCGTTCTTCAAGATGATGCCTCGATCCCTCCAGAACTTCATGAATGCCATGACATATCCTGATCATACAGTATATCCTTTCGCTACTACGAATGCGCAGGACTTTCGCAATCTCATGTCGGTATACCTAGACGCAACATTACACCCGTTACTCAAAGAGCATGACTTTGCACAAGAAGGGTGGCGCGTGGGTCCGGCAGATGTGGAGTCGAAAGAGAGTAAACTCTTGTTCAAGGGCGTGGTGTATAACGAGATGAAGGGCTCGATGTCAAGCGCTGACTCATTGTTTTTGACGCGGTGGCAAGATCATATCTTCCCGGCGATCAATAACTCTGGTGGATTGCCATCGAAGATGACGGACCTCACACATGCCCAGCTCAAACAGTTCCACGCCGACCACTATCATCCCAGCAACGCCAAGATTTTCACTTACGGCAACACGCCATTAGTCGACCATCTGAAAGAGATCGGGCCACAGCTTGACAGATTTCAGAAGATAACCGTGGATAACGAGCCTAAGCTGCCAATCACGATAACAGAGGGAATGAAACAAGTGACAGTGCAAGGGCCTTCAGATCCGCTCACACCAGTGGACCAACAGTACAAAGCTTCCTTATCGTGGATGATGTGCGATACGTCTGATGTTCTTGAGACATTCTCCCTCTCCATGATCTCATCTCTGCTTCTTGAAGGCTTCAGTGCACCACTATATCAGAACACAATTGAAATCGGTTGGGGTACGGCATATACCCCGAATACTGGACTAGATCCTTCGGCGAAGACAGCAATCTTCTCGATAGGTCTGACTGGTCTTAAACGTCACGATGTGAGCAGGTTGCCGAATGGCATCAAGCTTACACTTGAGAGCGTGAAGCGGAAGGGTTTCGATATGAGCAAGATCGAGGGTCAACTTCATCAGATTGAGCTGTCACTCAAGCACAAGACTGCACAATTCGGGATGGGTCTAATGTCTCGTCTGCAAGATGGATGGTTCAATGGTATAGATCCGATGAGCACTGTCGCACCAGTGGAGACGATAGCAGCATTCCGAGAAAAGCTTAAGCAGCCAAAGTATCTCGAAGATTTGCTTGACAAATACTGGTTGAACAACAAGGTCTTCAACTTTGTCATGGAACCGTCGCGCGATTTCGAGCAAGGTCTTCTTGATGAGGAAGCCGTGCGTCTTGATGGCAAGATCTCTGACATCAACAACCAATTCAGCTCTACTGAAGAGGCGAGGAGCCATCTTGAGCAGCAGGAGGCGGAGCTCCAAGCAGTTCAAGAGGATGCCAAAAGCCAAGATGTAGACTGTCTACCTACATTGCATGTGCGCGACATACCTAGGGAGCTAGAACGCATGCCAATACGGCATAGCACAGTAAATGACACAAAGGTCCAGTGGCGCGAGGCGCCCACAAATGGGCTGACATATCTGCGCGGCATCTACACTTTTGAAGATTTGCCCGATGATCTCAGGATGTATCTCCCATTATTCAGCTCGGCAATACAGAGATTGGGCACGAAGAAGCTATCAGTGGAAAAGCTCGAAGACCTCATCAAGCTACGCACAGGTGGCATCGACATTAGTCACCACAGCGCGACATCTCCGCATGATCTTGACACATTTGAGGAGGGCATTGCTTTCAGTGGTCAAGCACTCGATCGCAACGTTCCACACATGTATGAGCTCTTGCGGACACTCGTACAAGAAACCGATTTCGACCAGAAGGGTGCGGAACAGAAGATTGCTGAGCTGATCAAGAGCTCGGCCAGCGGTGCGATTAACGACATTGCTGATGCCGGCCACGCATACGCGCAACGCTTTGCAGAGGCTGGCGTCTCTGAGCAGGCACGCTTTAGTGAGCAGCTCGGGGGCTTGACACAAGTTAAACTCATGATGGCACTTTCCGCAAGAGCAGAGGCTGGTCTAAGCGACGTGATCGACCGACTAAAGGCGATACAGCTATTTGCTCTTTCTGGAGGCTCGAATCTTCGCGTAGCACTCACCTGCGGCTCGGAAAGCTCTTCCTCAAACGAGGCAGCACTCCAACGATTCCTATCTCAGATCCCATCAAACACAACACCACCATCATCCAGCGAGCAAATGCCATATCCACAAAACGCCAAGTCCTTCTTCCCTCTCCCCTACCAAGTCTACTACTCCGCCTCAGCCGTCCGCACTGTCCCATACACCCACTCCGACAACTCTCCTCTCCGCATCCTCGCCGAACTCCTCACACACAAGCGCATCCATCACGAAATCCGCGAGAAGGGCGGCGCATACGGTGGAAGTGCATACTCTGCCTCCTTGCGCGGCATCTTTGGCTTCAGCAGCTACCGCGATCCGAACCCAATGAACAGTCTCAAAGTGATGAACGAAGCCGGCGCATGGGCACGGGACCAAAAGTTCACCGAGCGAGATCTCGAGGAAGCGAAATTGAGCGTCTTCCAAGGTCTCGATGCACCAAGGAGTGTCAACTCCGAGGGCATGACGAAGTTCTTGACGGGCGTGGACGAAGACATGGAGCAGAGGCACAGAGAGGAACTGCTCGATGTCAAGGCTGCGGATGTGAATAGAGTTGCGGATGTGTACTTGGCTGGCAAGTTCGCTGATGCGAGTGTTGCAGTGCTTGGCAAGACGCAGGATTGGGTGAGTCCGGAGCAGGGATGGACGGAGATGCCGATGGATATCAAGGCTGAGGAACATGATGAGGCTGTTGATGAGGGATATCTCGTTATCTGAGCTTGTCTCACCGCTGGCTCATGAGTAAGTGATGACGTGGATTTTGTAAGTTTCGACTCTTGTACGATGTTGATGATGAAGATGAAGCATTTGACTCTGTAATTATCACCAGCGATCATCGCACTTTACACTTCTCTCTTTTCTGTTTCCCGAATACCCCATCTATTGCATTTCCATCTACGACATCCTCACCATCGCTATCTACACTCTCCTCTGCATCCCTATGGGCTCCTGCCACTCTCCACCCTCAGTGCCTCACTCTTCACTCTCATCCCGCCGCCTCTCCATACCCATCACAGCGCTGCTCAGAACAGAACACTACAACGTCGCCTCACCTCTCCATGGTCCTGCGATCACAAGCACCCACCCATCTGTCCCTGACAATGAGGTGGAAGCGCAAGAACAAACACTTCTCCAGTCTCCAATCTATTCTTGCTCGTGCATACTTTACCGCTTTTCCCTGCCATAACCCTTTGATCTCCCAAAGGTCTTTGATCTCCCGGCGGTCGATTGTGGTTGTGCTCGTGGATCGTGGGAGGGTGTGTTTGGCTAGGAGAGGTGGAGGTGGGGGAGACTGGCATTCTCAGACCTGGGCGCGCAGAGATAAGTGCGGACGGACTAATTGCCGGTGGACATTCCTTTTCTCACAGAAGCTTATGTGTATTGCTTCGTGTGCCCTTATTGTGCTTGTGCTGGATTCGCGTCATTGATTTCGAGATGGAAAGACTATCTTCCTCAAGCCAAGACTCCTCTTCATGGGTCCTAATCACCGGCTCCAGCGACGGCATTGGCGCTGCATTCGCCCACAGACTTGCCTTGTCCGGCTTCGATTTGATCCCTCACAGCCGCAACTTTCTCAAGCTCGAAGAAAGTGAAGCAGTCTATCATCACCAGACGCCCGGCACACAAATTGACTTCTGGCACGCCGATGTCTCCTCGCTCACTTTCGACGACCCCCGCGTTGCATGTTGTAACCAATGATATCCGTTTAACAATCCGCACTAACAACGTCAGCGACACGAAAGCCCTCTTCGCCGACTCCAAGACCTTCGATTCCACCACCCTCACCGAAGTGAACGCCTTCTTCAACATCCACGTTCGCTTCACTCTGCTGATCACTCGCCTCCTGCTCCTTGTGCTCGCCCGCGCCGGTGGCAACGCCCTGATTCTGAGCTCCGGCTCGCACGCCTGCGTCGAGACACCCTACATGGCCGCCTACTCCGGCACCAAAGCCTGCCTCACCGCCTGGTCGAAAGCGCTGCGAGTTGAGTTGCGGGCAGAGCTCGTTACGCAACATGTCGATATCTTGACGGTGCTGATTGGGACTACGCCAGAGTGGGCAAATTAATGCGAAGGAGGGGTGGATGGTGCCAACGAGTCAGGAGGTGGCGAGGACGGTGCTGGTGCAGGCGAGTAGTGCTTAGAGCTGGAGTAGGCCGTGGGCAGGCTGGACCACGAGGAGCAGGTACCGGCGGCACATAGTTTGAGTTGTGAGTGGGCTGGTGCCGGGGAGGTGGGCGGAGAACCTGGTTGTGATGGCGTACAAGTCAGCGATATAGGAGAAGAAGACGCTGTAGCGAGGAGACAATACTGGAGCAAAATTCAGGTCGGAATTTCCACAATCGTCTCACGCCAGTCTTGTATACTGTCGAATCTGCCGAGTCAGTTGTCGAGCAGCCCATACAACAGTATCAGAGTCCCAAACCAAAGACGTAGAGCCGAGACGTGCCATGGATGTGTGAGAGACACAATTGCCTGATAAGGACATAGCTGATAAGGTGAAACATCGGCCGTGCGGGGTAGCAGCTGGGCGCCGGTTTCAGGCCAACTGACATTGCTATCTTCTCTTCCTACCACAGTCTTCGTCACACAATATCGGTACTCTTCAATATGCCTAGTCTCCTCGATCACTTGCGTACACGATCGCAGGTCGACTGCGATACGCTCGATGCCACTGTCGCTGCTGAACTGGGTCCTTTTGTCGACTGCACATCGAATCAGGCCATTGCGTACCTCGAGCTCTGCCAGACTCGGCATGCCGACCTCATCAAGGAGGCGAGGCGGATAGCAATGAACCTGCCGGAGGAGTACTTTCGGGGTCTGTCTCTCGAGGCTTTGGCCGTAGACGTCGCAGTATGCTCTATCCACCCCTGAGTGCCTCAAAGGAATATGCAAAGACTAATAACACCTTCCATCGGTAGACGATACTCCTAGCCTTTAAGATCATACCGAACATCACGGGCTGTATACATATTCAAGTGAACCCGATGTACTCATACTCTATCCCGGACATCATAGCCAATGCACACCGAATCCATTCTCTGTTCCTATACCTTCACTTCAGATTCGACTTGCCCGCGTTTCCGCCCAACCGTATCTGTGTCAAGATCCCTGCGACGTGGGAGGGCTTACAAGCATGTAAAGAGCTGGAGGCGAAGGGTATCAAGACTCTAGCCACAACTCTCTTCTCCCTTGAGCAGGCTGCCCTCGCATCGTGGTATGACTGCACATACATCGCGCCGTACGTCAATGAGTTGAAAGTGCACTTCGAGCAAGGCCATAAGGATCCGAGCCCGAACTTTGATATCGTGACACGAGCGCAGAGGATGTACGACCAGACAGGCTTTCCTACCAAGACCCTCCCAGCGAGTCTGACAACCGTGGAAGAGTGTATGAGACTGGCTGGAGCGAAACATATCACGATTGCTCCGTCGTTGCTAAGGGAGTTGGCAAATACGGAGTACGTCGGGGATGATGCGAGGTGGGCGAGCGACTTTGACAAGGAAGAGAAGGACGAGGACTTCTATACTGTTGGTAGAGTAGAACAAGAAGCTGTCTTCAGGCTGGCGCTATCGAGGAGGGATGGAGGGAAGCAAGAGGTCAAGCTCGTTTCGGTAAGTGCACTCAACGCGTGGGGGACTTCTCGGCTGACGAGTGGTCAAGGCTATCAACATCTTCTGTGATTTCCAGGAGAAGCTTGAAGCAATGATGAGAGAGTGTGACGACAAGAGCTCGAGCAACAGTGATAGCGAGCACGAGCAGCCGGTGAAACGCCAACGGTTCTGATCGCAAGTGCCGCCGGGATTAGCAGTTTTCAGTAGAACGCCTCCGGGCCAAGCAGCTCGACTATAGCTGGACCATAACCTCAATTCGAGTATCCTCTACTTCTTGGACATTATTCGGGGGCCACAAACGGGCATCCAGCCGATTTTCAGAGGCTCCTTTGTCGTGAGCCAGGCACGTCAAGGGCGCTCCTGCGTAGGGGTATGTTCTAATGGTCAGGATCACATAAAAAGCTCGCGGCCAATGACGGGCGGCTGATCAACAACAGCAGCTGATCACATCTCGATGGGGTCAAGCTATGCCTCAAAGGCACAAGCAGTGCTTCGAAGCTTGCTAGGAAAGGAGAATACCTCCTACAAGGCTCGGCAGTACGACATCGTTCAGCCCAGTCTATATCTTTGCTCCCGAGATTCATGTATATATACATCATAGCATCCTTCCTTCGACCTTCGGCTCCAGTGGCAGACATCGACCGGCATCTTCCAATGTCGTATGGATCTCGTTTGTGTCACAGAGCATGGCTGCAACTTGGCAGTACTCCTCAGACGCATAACACAAGCGAGTCCTGTGTGAGGCAGAAGTGAAAGACAACCAGCCACAGCCATGATCCTTCGTACGATGCCAGCTGAAATGCTATTTTCACAAGATCTCACAGCACATCCCGCTGATCGAAGCTCGGCTGTGGCAGCCGCCCTGCTCGTCCTAGCTCTCTTCTCATAAGCACTAATCAGTCGACCGTCTGAAACAAAGTCGTACAAACACTCTAAGCGCCCACATTTGCATAAGATCTAGCTTGATCCTCAAAGATCTGCACCCTGAGACAAATAACTAGACTCACTGCACCGCCAACAAGTAACTCCTGCACCTTGGAAGTATCTCCCTGGGAATTTAGCCTCAACCGCAGAGCTTGCTGAACAAATATGTCTTCACCAACAAACGACTCTTCTCCGCTCTCCGAGAGCCAGTATTCACCGCTCCGAGAAAGCAGCGCCATGGAACACTTCAATGAAATGCGTAAGGACGGTGCAATCCGAGAAGATAAGCTGCGTGTCTCGCATCTGCGCTTCGCGTTCTTGAGCTCGTCGTATCAACAGCGAATTCTAAGCAATCCGGAGTGGACTATTCGACACAAGTGGATTAGTTCTGCTTTGAAAGATCTGCAACGTTGCTTAGAAGATGTCATTGCAGCGCTAGATGGTGGCGCTATCATGGAGAGTGCGTATCCGGGTCCTATCGGCGAGCCTTCGCCAATCTCTGGTATAGAGAAGCTGCCGCAGACGTACGCTGAGCGACATACGCTCTTACATCAGGGGCTCCGTTATCTGGCGTATATGATTGAGGACTTCATGCTGACGGTGAAGAAGTGAGTAAATGGAACACCACAGGCTGAACGTGTACTAATAAGACATAGTGCGCCCGATACGAAGAAGGAAGACGAGGCCTCGTCCACGCAACCAGCAACCGTGGAATCTGTCACCAAGTTGAGGGAACAGCTGGGCAAGGTCCAGAATCAGAACTCGGGCAAGAGCCGCAGCCAAGTCGGAACCAAGAAGGACGACAAAGCGTCGGTGACGAGCCCAACAACAACAAGCGAACCAAGCCCACAGCCTAGCAAAGTTGTCGCCCCGATTAAAAGCGACGCCGCTAACCTGGAAGAGCTGACCAACAACCTGGCAGAAGGGTTTTACGGCCCCGTGATCGCGCGGGTGCCGCTTCCGCCGACAAGCAGGACCACGGCACTGGGAGGAGAAGCGTCGAAGGCGCCACCTCCCGAGACTGGCTTTCTCCTCAGGTCTGCGCCAGAAGCTGCAAAAGCCTATAAGCCGACTTCTAAGGGTCAAGCAAAACGACACGAAGCTACCTCTGCCGTCCCTATATCTGTGCCAGCGGCATTCTGCCCAGCGAGTGGTGCAAGGACACCTGCTGGAGAAATATCGAAGGCTCCAGCGACGGAGACTGCCTTTGTCCTCATTCCTGCGCCAGAAGCTGCCAAGCACAGCGAGCCCATTCCCAAAGCTCAAGCGAAACAGGACGAAGCTGCCTCGACCCAAGCAAAGCCGCACAAAACTCCCGCTGCCAGGCCCAAGTCGGTGCCAGAAGATACAGTGCCTCATGGAGGCACTCTTCCAGCGCAAAGGAAGGTGCGCCAAGCTCCTTCCTACGAGAACCTTACCGCCAATCGTCCGCATCAGCCATATGCCATGTCGCCTACTCGTGAAAATGCAATCGAGAACGTAGGACCTGCTTCGCTGCTACCAGGATTCACGCCGACCAGCTCGCCCTCGAAGTCGAGGTTTGCTGATCGATACACGCCCAAGTCGTCACCATCCGCATCACAACCTGCGTCACCATCGAGCAGTCCAAGGTCGCCAGCAGGCTCTGCGCCCAGCTCATCTTCGCGACGACCGCAGATGCAGCAGCACGCAAACACAAGTCATGACGTGCGGTCAGAATACGAGCAGCGTACACCTGAGCATTCACCTCGCCACGGTTCGTATCACGGCTACTCTTCTCCCAGACAGCACCAGCAGCAGCAATCGGACGAGCGCCACCGGCAGTCGAGTAGGGATGATCAGCCCAGCATGTCGCGACACGAGAGCCATCGCTCGCAGCAATCTGCTGCCAGGTTCGGCGATGACATGATCCCGAAGACTGGACGCATCGCGGCAAGAGAGCAACAGAGAGGCGGTGGACGTGCATCGTGGCGTGAAGATGTGGCTGAGAGGTCTGCAGAAGAGGAGTCTTTTGAGGAGGGAGAAGAAAGAGGGAAAGATGAAGAGCAAAGGGAAGACGCAAGAAGGTTTAGAATCAGGGACCGAATCAAGAGGTTCTTCTCGTGAGTATGCTTCTTCATCTTATCTTCTGCTTCTGGCTTCTATCTTCGATCGGGTCTTGACTGGTCTGGTACTTATGACTTCTACTCTTCGACCCTGTTGTTTCTCACTTGCTTCACATTCTGCCGATGACCGACCATCCCCTCTAGCCAAGGCCAAGCAGAGCATACATCTCGACCTCGAGTCAACCACGCTTCATCTCCAAGAAAACATCTCTTCGACGCGCCTTGAGTGGTCTGGCAATGTCGACTGAGTCGCCGAATGCTCCCGACTCACAGGTGAACTGGAATCGTGTCTGGAGCAGACGAACGCTCTCGTTACAGCCTTCAAGCACGGCGCGAAGCCCGATGATCGAAAACCGCGACGCTTCGGCGAGCTCTTCTCGCGCACGTACGCGCAGCAGGTGTGTCTCCAGGAGAAAGGTGTCGATTATCTACCGTACAGGTTTGACAGGTTACGCAGTCTAGTTTCACATTGGGTTCACGTCGTTCTCGCTTCGTTGCACACTTTGGCGGACTCTGATTTCAGTATAGTGACAATCACATTCGGTCAAGTACGGACAGCACCTTGGTCGTGAAGTGGTACGAGCTGGCAAACAAGATCGAGAAGCTGCTCGACCACAGGCAGCAAGGGCAAACAGATCAATCCACTAAGCTCGGTGGAAAGTGTCAGATAGCAAAAATTTCTGACAGATTGCACAGTCGTTGGTCATCCCCTGATTCAGATCAGGACTAGCACGCAGGTTCAGTGAAAGTGGGTAGCTGCATGGCAATTCTAGCCTGGCACGCGACTCTGATTCGATTGAGTGTAGACTTCCACTCAGCTCTATGGTACAATACTTTAAATCAACTTGGCCTTCTTTATCGTACCGTTCTCCTCGCCTCCCTCTCCGGTAGACATCCGTTTTGTCACCGTCGGAGAGCACTTTGGTGACACTCCAACCTCCAGTGCCCCAACAACGCTCTGTTCTGTAAGGCTCTTTGCCTCCGGCAAGTCTTCAACACACTGCTCGGCGAGGGCCCCCATTTCGTCCTTGACGGGCAGGTCCAATGGGACGAACCACGGGACATTCGTCCACTCGTTGTCTTCAATCGCAGCATTGACGAACAATGTATGCTCGCCCTGAACCATACGCGCCGGCTTGACAATGGCTTTTCCCGCTTTCCTGCTCGTGTTCTGCCACACAGCCTCCTTGACTTTGGTGGACGTCTCATAACATGCATCCTCCTTCCCATCCTTCAACTTCATAGAGGTATCCCATGATACCTTCGTTGCGCCCCAGCCAGTATGTACGTGGCCGAAACAGTGCAAAAGTGGTCGTGCCCGGCAAACAGCGCGGATAAATGTTCGCAGCCGACAGCATCATTCTTTTCAGTTCTGTCGAGGATGTACTTGGGTGGGCCGTGCGTCATCATAATGTCGATTTTGGTGTCACTCGGAATGCGGGAGTTGGATGTACTGACGTTTGGATATCCGGATGGCGAAACCAGATTGAAGCGGTCTTCATTAGAGGGGTACTGAAATGCTGAGAGGCCATGTTTGGGTGTCCAGGGCGAGGCATAGAGAGTGAATGTAGCGCCGGACTTGAGGGTGAAAGTGTGCGTGCCTTCTTCGAGGTATTCGATACCGAGTTCTCTCGTACGAGACTGAGTCCAGATCTTGACTGCTTCATCGTGTTCGGAAGTTGTGCCGTCATGCTGCAGGAAGTGGTCTTTATGTAGGGAGAGCTCGTGGTTCCCTGCGATGACAAGTTTTAGTTCAGCGTTGATAGTGCCGAGCTGCTCTATCACCTTGCCATAGCTCTCGAGGCTACCATTTTCCGTTAGGTCGCCACAATGTAGAACAACATCTACTATTGGTATGGCATCGCCGCGAAAGCCGTGCTTGGAGGGTGTTGTAACATTTGTAAAGTCGTACTCGTGGGTATCGGAGATGATGAGGAAGCGAACTTGCTGCGTGGCAGCCATTCTGAATTAGTCTGAAGATCGATTGTGTGAGTGGTGGAGGCTACCGGAAAGGCTAAGTGGTGATATTTTAAAGTTTCTGGTCTGATTGCGATGATGCTGAGAGACGAGGTACTACTACGAGAACGAGTTGGATATAGGTCGGAACGAGATGAGGGGGGAGACCAGAAGCATTATATAGAGCAAGGATATGTCTGAGCGCAGATTGCTTTAGAAAGAACCATGGATGGAAGTACTATCAAGCTTCGAGGGGGAATAGATACAATAAAACCTAGCGCTAGTGCCGTGGATAGCTCGAAGGCCTGGAATCTTCGACTTGCCTAGCGTGTCCTAGAGGCCAAAGTCGAGGACATTCGCAAGCAAGTGATGATAACATGAAACTGCAATGAAACCAGGAGGGAATTGAGGTGTCTTCAACTCCTTATCCAGCTCGGGCCGACAGTCTCCGCTCAATCCAATGGCTCTCGTCCACGTGCGATAAGAACATTACCCCAGAGTGGACCCTGTCTCCCCGCTTCTCGGCTTCCTGCGTGTACCCCAGCCCGGCTCTGGATCAAGCCAATCGCCTCGACCTCAACCTCAGGCGTATCTTCCGCTCCTCCATTATTGAGAGTGTGGTGTTCTCTTTGCCTTTCTCCGCCTAGTGCTTTACTCAAGCACATTTTCTATCATGCCCATCCCAACTCTCGCCGAGTTCTTGGCGCGAGCCAAGGAGACGATCATCGACGCCAGAACGAACCTCCAGCAGGTCACCCTCGTGCTCGGGAAGAACCAGCCAGACCTCGACTCAATAACTTCGGCCATCGTCTTTGCATACTTCCGCAGCGCTCTTCCGCCTGATGATTGCTGGGCATCTACCTACATCCCTATCCTGAATGAAAGCCGAGCTGAGCTGGGAGACCAGACATACCTGAACCGAGTCCTCCCTCATTCCTCTATCGGCTTGCCCGATCTGGTCGCTGTAGAAGATATGGTGTTGCCCGGAACTACACAGTCAGGTTTGAAGGAAGAGCTCGTTCGACTCTTCTTCGTCGACCACAATGTAAGACCAGAACACACGGTTGTGGGCTGCGGATTCTGAAGCTGATCGTGACCAAGAAAACACTAGGTAGAGAAAAGCAAGACTACAGCCACAGGGTCATTGGCTGCATTGACCACACCCCCGATGAGAACTACGTACCTCGAGACACAACCCCGGAGCCGCGCATGATCATCCCTGCGGGAAGCTGCACGAGTCTGGTAGTCAACTTCAGCCGAGAAGCTTGGGAATCTGTGGAGTTCAAGACACCTGACGAGGAATCACGGATAGCGAAGATGGCACTTGCAGCAATTTTGGTGGACACAAAGAATCTCATATCAATCAATGCCACAGAAGAGGATATCAGTGCTGTAG
>Ga0058702_10000634_pt1 | contig 14094 bp, 9 predicted proteins | sample AgamicOrSfe_FD_83781 | JGI IMG/M metagenome (GOLD analysis project Ga0058702, IMG submission 83781) | Agave microbial communities from Guanajuato, Mexico - Or.Sf.e | ecosystem: Host-associated > Plants > Phyllosphere > Phylloplane/Leaf | place: Guanajuato, Mexico | collected 2012-05-30 | reverse complement strand
CTAGCCCGCGACCACACTGACATGCTGCTTAGGTGTGCTCGGAGCCACTGGCTCTGTCGGACAGCGTTTCATTCTCCTCCTCGCCCTTCACCCCCACTTCACCCTCCACGCCGTCGGTGCCTCTGAACGCTCGGCAGGCAAGAAATACAAGGATGCCGTCAAGTGGAAGCAATCGCTGCCCATGTCCAAGCAGCTGGGCGAGCTGGTCGTGAGAAAGTGCACCCCCGACGAGTTCGCCGACTGCGACATGGTCTTCTCCGGTCTGGATAGCGACGTCGCCGGCGACGTCGAGATGGCTTTCCTGAAGTCCGAACTCGCCGTCTTCTCCAACGCAAAGAACTACCGCCGCGACCCTCTTGTGCCCCTGGTCGTGCCTACCGTCAACCTCCCCCATCTGGACGTCGTTCAACACCAAAGAAAGCACTACGGCTTGAACAAGGGTTTCCTCGTCTGCAACTCCAACTGCGCTGTCATTGGCATTGTCATCCCCTTCGCTGCTCTGCAGGCCAAGTTCGGTCCCATCAACCAGGTCTCGGTCGTCACAATGCAGGCTGTCTCAGGAGCTGGCTACCCCGGTGTTAGCAGTATGGACATCATTGACAACGTCGTTCCCTTCATCTCTGGCGAGGAGGACAAGCTCGAGACCGAGGCCCAGAAGATTCTTGGTCAAGTCAACTCGGACGTGACTGGTTTCTCAGACCAGAGCGACCTCAGAATCTCGGCTGCTTGCAACAGAGTTCCTGTCTTGGACGGTCACACCGCTTGTGTTTCGCTTCGCTTTGAGAGAAGACCCGCTCCTAGCGCCGAGGAGGTCAAGCAGGCCATGCGCGACTACGTCTCGGATGCCCAGAAGCTCGGCTGCCCATCTGCTCCCGAGAAGGCTATCGTTGTCATGGAAGAGCCTGATCGCCCGCAGCCCAGACTTGATAGAGAGACCGACAGAGGTTACGCTGTCAGCGTAGGCAGAGTCCGTGAGGACGAGAGCGGCATCTTTGACATCAAGTTTGTCGCTCTGAGTCACAACAGTAAGCACAATACATCCTTTGAGAATGTTCAGATCAAGATTTTAATTCTCTCTAGCCGTCATTGGTGCTGCCGGATCCTCTATCCTCAACGCAGAAGCTTGCGTTCTCAAGGGCCTCGCTTAAAGCAGTGGCTGAATGATTTTCATGTAGTTATGGATGTGTATAAAGCACCAGTAGAATCAAAAGCTAACGTACAACATTTGCTCTCCGGAAAAGCCATTTCGAGATTCGCGCTCGACTTCTCAAGCAGCGCTCAACTTTGTTGAATCACGAGTGCGACATGAAAAAACGTTTCGTATGATGTCCTCGAGATTCGGAATTTCGCCTTGCATCTATCTCTAGCTACGTCGATGAAACGACATACAGCATGTTTCAACTTCACAATATTGCAGGAACAAATACCACGTGCTTCACAGTCGGCTGGTGACAGGATCCCCCCGGACTCTATAATTTAACATATACCTACACTTTTATGTGACTTTTACATTACTTCTTCTCAATGGTCTGCTTGATGACCTTGATCTGCTCCAGAACCGAGCTCTTGCTGGTACCGCCTGATGCGCTTCTCATCTCAACACTCTTCTGGTAGTCGAAAACCTCGAGAATATCCTCCTCGAATCGCGAATCGACGCCCTTGAGCTGTTCGTACGAGAGCTTGTCCATGGGGGTGCTCTTCTCCTCGGCAAGAGCGACCACTCTGCCAGAGATGTGGTGGGTCTCACGGAACGGCACTCCCTTACGGACGAGGTAGTCTGCAAGGTCGGTAGCAAGCATGTCAGGCGACAAGCTGGCCAGCATGTTCTTGGGTTGGATGTTGAGGGTGGAGAGGACACCCGTTGCGATTTGAATACTGTCGCCGACAGTCTTGACGTGGTCGAGCATAGGCTCAACACTCTCCTGCAAATCCTTGTTGTATGTCGAAGGAATGCCCTTGATTGTCATCATCAGACCTGCCATCTGGCCGTATGCTCTGCCGGCCTTGCCGCGGATCAGTTCGAGCGAGTCGGGGTTCTTCTTTTGAGGCATGAGCGAACTGCCGGTTGAGTAGGCGTCTGCCAGTCTGACAAAGTTGAACTCGGCACTTGAGTAGATGATCAAGTCCTCGGCCCAGCGACTCAAGTGGAGCATGAGCATGCTTCCCCATTGCATGGTCTCGACGACAAAGTCGCGGTCGGCAACACCAGCCATCGAGTTGTAGATGAGAGTGTCGAAGCCCAGCTCCTTGGCCATAGCATCACGGTCGATGCCAAAGGGGTTGCCAGCCAAAGCGCCGCAACCGAGAGGGCTGCGGTTCACACGCTGCTTGACTTCACGAAGTCTCTCAAGGTCGTTGGCGAAAGCCAAACCGTACGAAAGCATCCAGTGCGACCATCTGATGGGCTGTGCGCGCTGAAGATGAGTGTAGCCAGGCATGACGTGCTCAATCTCCTGCTCTGAGCGGGCAGCAATGACCTTGAGCAAATCGACCAGGAACGATTCGATGTTCTCGAGCTGTTCGCGCAGCCACATGCGCATGTCAACAGCGACCTGCTCATTTCTGCTGCGGCCGGTATGGAGCTTGCCAGCAATGTTCTTGCCGATGATCTCACCCAAGCGACGCTCGTTGGCAGTGTGAATGTCCTCGTCGACGCCAGGCTTGATGCTGAACTTGCCAGACTTCCACTCCTCTTCCACCTCTTTTAGACCTCGCTCAATCTCGGCAAACTCTTGTTCGTTGAGGATGCCCTTGTTCTTGTTTGCACGGGCCCAAGCAATAGAGCCACGAATGTCTTGCGAGTAGAAGGCACGATCGTAGTAGATGGACTCGTTGTATGCCGTCATGAGGGGATCCTGGCCGCCTGGAATACGTGTCAATTGACTTGTCCTCTGTCATTCATCGCAAGGATGGTGCAAGCAATGGAAGAATAGCTGTGAACTCACCAGTAAAGCGACCTCCCCAAAGCTTTTCGCTGCTAGGAGCACCTGCCATGTTTGCAATTATGTTTGATGGTTTGGATTAAGGAGTCAATGAGCAAGATTCGATCAACAAAGATTGTGAGAGGGAAAAGGTAAGAGAGAAAAAGAATAATATTGGCTCATGCATGTCGGTTTGCAGTGACTCAATGGTTGCTCTTTCCTTATCGCGCTTATCAGCGGGCCGACCTCGCTTCCTGCTCTCCCCGCCTTGTGTATCCTCGCGCTCATCTTGCTGCATTGGCACATCACGACGATTAGCGAAGTGTCTCAAGGGCTGCGGACCATCGCGAGCTGTAGCTATGGAGAATATCTGGCACCACCGCAAGGTCGCCGAGACGGCCGCAAAGGGCTGCATGGTCTGCTATAAGCCCTCGACCAGCGTCCTGATCACCCCCGACAACAAGGACTTCTTCTACATCTGCCCCTCGCATCTCAAGGACCGTAACTTCGCTTTACCGACCGATGACGAAGCCAAAGCTATAGCCGACAAGAAGAAGAAGGAAGATCTGGACCGCGAAATCGAGGCCGTCAAGAAGGAGTTTGACGAGAAGATGAAGAAGAAGCAACAGAAGAAAGACAAGGCAAAGGAAAAGGACAAGGATGCCAAGGACAAGGACAAAGATGACAAAAAGTCCGACAAGGATGAGCAAGATAGGGACGACAAGATCAAGGCTCTGACCGACAAGGCCGAAGCCTCATCGGCAGCAAAGCCAGGCACAGACGACGGCCCTCGTGTCTTCCAGCTGCAGAAACACTTTTACAACATGCGACTTGAGAAGATGCGCAATGCCGAAGCTGCAAAACGCAATCGCGAACGTATGAGGAACCCGGCCTTGTTCCCTTCGGTGCCCACCGGCAATCCTTGAGACCAGTAGCCACTCCTCCTACACCTCCTGGTGCAACGTCCGCCTGTATCAATCTTTGCTATCGACTTCCTTCCAGGTCTGCAGTCACAATACTGCGTGACATCTTCCCAGGGCACACATGGATGTACCGCGTTTGTTCTGCAACGGCTATTCCTCCGCCTGTTGCCCTTCGTTGTCGCCAAAGCTACTGTGCCTCACAGTATCTAGCTCTACTTCGACCTCCTTAAGGACACTAGCTTTGGGGATCTCCCTAGCATGGAGGCAGGAGACAATCGCAAGATGGCAGAGAGAAAGGCTCAGCGTCCGGCGACAAGAGATTTGGTGGGACGAGCGAAGAGGATGCACGCAATCCTGAATGATGGCTACAGCTGAGATGTGTGGCAAGGGGGGTCCTATTGATTCCTATCACACAGCCTGCTGCCGAGAGTACGATCATGTATGAAGCCCACGTCGCGAACACAAGCCGAGCATCGCATCATGCCTGTCTAGCTGAGGAAGCTGAGGAACAGTAGCTTTGCTGTTAGACCATAGAAGGGGTGAAAATGGCTCGTGTCTTGTGTAGCTGATTCTTGGTCAAGCACTGTGTTGAATAGATCTGAGTTGAGCTTTTGCAAACATTCGACCTGGTGTAGTTATCCCAAATAATGCGTGCGCATGTTTCAGCGTTTGTGATTTGAAAAGACCTTGGTGGTTAGGGCTCGAGCTTTTTTTGGTATGGAAATCGTCATTCTGAAATCTTTCCATGCCCCTTCTCCACAGTTCACTCATCAGGCAGCCACCGTGGTTATTCGCGCATAATTCACCCATCGTGCAACCTTTCTGTGCTTTGCCGTCACTTTCACTCATCAGCGATATCTAATCGATCGAGCGCCTGCTTCCAAGCGCTTCAGACCCGTCACCTTTGCCTACGCGCCGACGCCCTGTTACTTTCTTCCATCAAGCGCACTACCGCAAGAACTCTTCGACTCACCACAAACTTCAACCGCCATGGGTTCTGTCGTACTCCCCCATCTCTCCAGCGGCTGGCATGTCGACCAAGCTATCATGTCTGAGGAAGACCGTCTGGTCGTCATTCGATTCGGTCGCGACTGGGACAAGGACTGCATGCGCCAAGACGAAGTCCTCTACCGTATCGCCGACCGCGTGAAGAACTTCGCAGTCGTCTACGTCTGCGATCTGGATCAGGTGCCAGACTTCAACCAGATGTACGAGCTCTACGATCCCATGACCATCATGTTCTTCTTCCGCAACAAACACATGATGTGTGATTTCGGAACCGGAAACAACAACAAGCTGAACTGGGTTTTGGAGGACAAGCAAGAGTTGATCGACATCATCGAGACCATCTACAGGGGAGCCAAGAAGGGCAGAGGTTTGGTCGTGAGTCCCAAGGACTACTCGACCAGGTACAGGTACTAGCGAAGAGACACGACGTGCACGACTTCTGGTTTCTGCTCAAAAAGACCGCGAAGCGCTTACCTTGCACGAGCACATCCTCTCTGGCCAATATCTCCGGATTGTCACACAAAATTCTCCGACGGGTCTGCAAATTCCTCATCCAACTCTCGACTGAATACATTTTCACGAACTGCGAAGTTGCTTCCCACGAATCGCTCTTGCGCAGGCGTCACCACCGATAGCACGACTGCGAAGGTTTCAAAAGGACGAGGTCAAGATAAAGGTACTGCTTTCTTACCTGCCACAAACATCTTGTTACAGAAGCCCACCGCCTGGAAATGTTCGGAAACGCTCGTCGAGAATCACAGCAGGATAGCTACAAGACAGATCCAAAGGGATCACACGCTAACAGCTATGATAATGAAAGCAAATCCAATCTGGCATTATGCCATCGAGTGTCCGTTTTGTTTTACAGTGCAAGTACAAAAGTATGGTAAAAAGCTGCATCACAGTAATGTCGTGTCTAGTTGAAAACAGACGTGTAAAAGGCTGTTGTCTCCTCTGCAGTCTGACTGCAGAACACTCGATCAGTTCGCCAGCACAAGCTGTGGATCTTGCACTCGCGACGAGACCGTAAGCTCGGCTGTCGATCATGCATCAAGCGCTGGTGTCAAGCCCATTGTCTTGCAGTTGCCATCAACAGGCCACAGTCTCTCTGACTCTCCGCGAGTAGACAACCAGAACGGCTGGGGAAAAGGCATGCCGCATGCATCTCTCGCACGGAATTTGCGATTCTGAAAAGCTTCCAGGCTTCTTCCAGCGGGGCTCTGCGTTCCAAGTCTCAACGTTGCAGCGGTACGGACGTATTGTGCTGATATGCAGGCGGCTTCCGTACCCGCGAGATCGATCGTACACGCATGATGGCTGAAAACGGACAGCCGCACCCCCGGCGTCTGGTGACCTTTGACGCGAGGTAGGGCAGGCAACCATGATCATGATCAAGACGTAGCTGATGGCAAGACTGCCTAAAAACTCGGCCCGCCTCAAGACCTGCCTAGTTGGTGTGCGATCGTAACCAACAGGATATAACAGGTGGCGACATGATATTACTTGCCAGATAATGGACGGCGAACTGCAGCCAGAGAGCAGGACGGACAGGGTGGGCAAGGTCGAGATGAGTCGGAGGTTCTGAATTCGTCATGCTTGGCTTTGGGGCGCGGTGGCGGTCACTCGGATCAGATTTTGATGGAACTGGTGACTGGACAAAGTTGGACCTGGGCGGCTTCGGAATCGCATCCTGTGGGGGAAGAGTCACACCGTGTCAGCGACTCGGGTGCTGGGGCACCACCACTTCGCAGCTCTTCTCCTCCCCCAAACACTTTACAACCCATCGCAATAATGAACGACCAAATCAACAGAAACACTCGCGTCGCTGCACGCGAGTAGAGTCTGTCAAGCACGTCTAGTCATCACGCGTGAACAAAGAAATTACAGCTTTTTGCAACTTGTTGCGGTGTTGAAATCGTTTGTCGCGCGCGGTGAGTAACAATTGCTTCCAGGCAGCCTCCGCTTCTCGCTCGCCATCGCCACTTTGCCTCTCCGCCGCCCCCAGTCACCTTGAGTCACCTTGTCCACCTTGGTTGATCAACCCTCTTATATCCTCTGTTTGTTTCTGTCCCTCGTCTCCTTCCCAATACCTTCTCCGATATTTGTCGTGAGGGGTCTTTGTTGGTTGTGTTTCCGCATACTTTCTCTTTGAGTCGCTCTCCACTCTGTCCGCCCTAGGCTTCACCTGCCTTACTCCACTCGAACACCTAATCGCCGCTTAAACCCTCGCCTCCATAACAACAACCCGACTACACGTCACCCCGAGAACACATCTGTCAACCTGGCTCCAACCCTGGCGCGCTCAAGTTAATCGTTCAACTCGTCGTCGCCTCCGTCCCCGCCGCTCTAGGCAGCTATGCTTATTGGGTCCTCGCTTGCTATCACTCCAGTCGCTTCTTACTCGAAATACATTACCAAAACTCAAGAGATGGGCTCGTACATGTGGTAAGCCCTCGTAGGGCCAACCGCTGTCTACTCCTTGCACTTTCTGCCTAGACAGGAACCAAGTGCACTAGGAGTCATCATTTGAATCTTGTACCTTTCGCGTACTCCCGACTGGAAGACTGGTCTTCTGTCATATCTTCACGGTTTACTCTCTCTGGACACCTCTACTTTTGTGCAACAACACACCCATAACCACCTCCTTACAACATGGACCTCGGTTATTCATCATTATGTGGTCGTTTGGTCTCCTCCGAACTCGACCCATCCCAAACACACCAGCTACCTCACAGCCAGGACCTCAGCTATTCGTCTCTCTGTAGCCGTCTGATCCCCTCTCAGAACGGCAAGTTCAAAACCTTCTCCTCGAATACTCTCTCCGACAAACCTCACACACTATCATTTGCTACCCTCTCCTCAACTGAATCCGAATCTACCTCTGTACCTCTCGAACAACGTCGCCATCCTCGTCGCAGTCAAGGAAATGTTCTACAAAAACCTCCGACTCTTGTTCGTCAACAAGAGCGCAAGGCTACCTTTGTCGACGGTCTTGTCGGTATGTGTTGTTTATTGTGTTTTTATGTCCGAGCCCGTCTAACATTCATAGACTCCGCCGCTCAAATGGTAGAAGTCATTTGGCCCTTGTCAGTCGCTAATCACAAGCCTCATTCTGGTGGCGTCTTGTCCTTGCGCAGGTACATCGAGGAGACACTTCGCAGATCTAGAACAAGTTACTCTACCTTGCAGGTGGCTTTGTACTATCTTGTCCTGATCATGCCTTGTGTCCCCAAGTCTGATTTTACCATGCAGCAGTCGGTCGATTCGTCGTCGGTTCGTGCCCTGCAATGCGGCCGTCGCATGTTCCTCGCCGCTCTAATTCTCGCTTCAAAATATCTGCAAGACCGCAACTATTCTGCCAAAGCATGGAGCAAGATGTCGGGACTCAAGGTCGCCGAGATCAACCTCAACGAGCGTACCTTCCTCGAGGCTGTCAACTGGAAGCTACACCTCCCAGAACCGCTCTTCAAGCGTTGGACTGAAGTGGTCCTGCGCTATACCCCTGGTCAGGCACCTACACCAGCTGAACAGAGCGAATGCAACGGCTCATTTGACGATGGGGAATCCTTGACATGGAAGGACATTATTCCCAAACTCACCCCAGATTTGGATCTTGTTGCTCCTGCCGCATCAGCGACGATCGATCGCCCACGATCAGAGTCGCCAGCCGCAACATATGCCACTCTACCATCATACCTCGAGCCACAGCCAGAAGTCAGACCCCCAACTCCTATCTTGGGCGTTAACTACCTACCCACACCGCGTTCTACGCCTTCGCCTGCCCGGGCTCCTGCAGTGAGCATCGCCAGGCCGGAGATGTGCAACGTGGTCGGCAAGTTCAGCCGTCGCTCATCATTCAGTAGCCAGGTCTCTTCTGTGCTTAGTCCTGCCTCGATCTTGTCCGAGGCATCACGTCTGTCACCTGCGTCGTCAGTGACATCCGTGGGCTCGTACAACTCATTTACTCAAGACTGCACTGCCAAAATGCCGGCAGTGAGATCAAATACCTCTTTTTCAGTTTTGTCATCACAATTGACCGCGTATGACGCTCAGCCTCAGGCCAGCCGAGCGGTCAAACGCAGCCAGGAGCAAATTTCTGGCTCCGAGGATGAAGAACAACGAGACGCCCTGCAGACGAGAACATCGTCGCTGCTCAGCCGGCAGCAGGGAACCAAGGCTTTGCCCATTATTCTGGACGATGAGGACTGCGCCAGCAACTGCATGGCAGCGCAAGTCGCCAGCTCGAGGGCACAGGCTTGGTGCGCATATAGTAATATCCCTTCTGCGGGAGAGGAAAGCAAGCGAATGCGTGTGGCATAATTCTGCGAATACCAACATGAAGTGTGCCAACCAATTTTTGGCATGCGCTGCATTTGCTTTTATCATTTGATCCCAAAAGCCTCTTGTATGATTTCAATGCCAGAAGCCACAAAGTCATGTAAAGTTAGATAAAAATCCGAACAAAGCTAATCAACAGTCACACAGAAGCAAAGGTGAATATCAACAGTCAGATACGATTCTTGATTTGAAATGTTTGAGGAGTGGCGCTCGTGCTGTTGGTGTCGTGGTGGTACTGAAAAGATGATAAATAGTCGAGTCAGTTGCGGGATGACGTGGAGCCGAGGGAAAGTTTTGGGCACGTCGACAGAGACGAGGCAGACTCGATGTTGCTGCCCGTTGTGTCTTTTGTTCTGCTGCTGCTTCTTCGCCTGTCTCTCCGAATCCAATATGCTATAGATGCACCACGACTGAAACCCGTCTCAATGTCTCTCCGCCGAACCCTCCTCCGCCCCCGACTGCCTTCGCTAGGCCGACCCTTCGCCCAAGCCCCACCCATCAGGAGTCAGTCCACACATGCGCCCTTCACGTACCGACTGGGCGCCTCTTCCAGTGGCAAGGGCAGCCCTGTAGCCCCTCCGAGCGACAACAACATATTTCCTCAATCTCTGCTGGACCGCGACGAGCCCTACTTCACATCCGTCGACAAGTTCTCTGGGGAAGATGCCTTTTTCATGGCCAAGATCGCTCGTAGCGACAGACACGTTGTTTTTGGTCTTGCCGATGGTGTAGGCGGCTGGAGGGACTCGGGCATTGACCCTGGACGATTCTCGCACGGCCTATGCAGGTACATGGCCATGAAGACGTATCGTCCAGACGCCGAGCGAGACCTGAAGCCTCGTAACCTGTTGCAGTACGGCTACGAGAACGTCATGAGTGACAGGAGCATCCAGGCTGGTGGCTGTACTGCCTGCATTGGTGCCATTGACCCGTCTGGCGCTCTGGAAGTCGCCAAGTGAGTCGCTCTGACCGCGCACCCTATACCACATACTGACCATCACAGCCTAGGAGATTCGGGCTTCCTCATCCTCGCCCCTGGCAAGGTCTCTTTCATGTCTCCGGCTCAAACACACGCCTTCAACACACCTTACCAACTTAGCAAACTAACCCCACGCATGCAAGCACAAAATCGCATCTTTGGCAACACTGGTCAGATCTCGGAGACCCCTGCTCAAGCAGACGTTACATCTCACTCACTGCAGAATGGTGAGCTCGTCATCTTCGCGACTGACGGTGTTTTGGACAACCTGTCGGGCATGGATATTCTCAACATCGTCCAGCCCATCATGGAAAAGCGTGGATACTGGGCCGCTGCATCCAAAGAAGCCATCGTGAAGGCCGACAAGCTGCGGGACCCCAAAGAGATCGAAGCTCTTTCCAAGCTGCCTTCCGAGATAGCGTATTCCATCATGCGCAATGCCAAGATCGCTGGCATTGATACTCGCAGAGATGGTCCCTTTGCAAAAGAGGTCCACAAGTACTTCCCCAACGAGGAGTATCACGGCGGAAAGCCGGACGATATCGCTGTCGTTGTCGCTCTCGCTATCCAAGATGGCTCCCCAAAAGCAAAGCTTTAGTATTTTTTTGCTTTACTTTTAATGTTTGCATGGATCTGGAGTTGACGGTCTTTTTTGACATTGCATCGGCGTTGGTCCTGGGACTTGGTAGTTCATCTTTACATTCCCGTATATAACTTCATCCCGCGACGGGCATTTTGCATTTTGTACTGGAACATGATTATCGTTAGCCTTCTTATATATGTGAAGCAGAGTTAAGAGTCAAGTATGTAGTAAGCTGCCCTACACCATCTGTCGGGTTTGATTTGGTGTATTCTCTCGAACGTCGTCGATACAACACGGCAAAATCAACATCAGAGGTACATTCATCTTATATCAGAAAGCAGGAAGATCATAGTACGGACCTCTAAAGATACTGTGACGAGGTCTTGCGACTGGCACTGCGATCGTGAAAACGATGGTCCGGGTGGTATGCACAACAGCACAAAATGCCAAGCCTTTGAGACTCTCTTCCACTCGTCAGATTGAGCAGTCCAGTAACGCATCTCGCGAGCATATCATCCAATCCTGCGGAGACATCACATCGAAATCGAAGAAAACCCCAAGACGGAAGTTGAAAGACCACAAAATTGCAAAGAGAATCTGGTTGTAGATCGATCACTACACAAATCAGAGCCAGTGTTCCAATATCGCGCGGGCTTCGAAGATATGAAAAGAACATAGTCGCCAAAAACACAACAAGGAGTCGGAAAAGTTTTCTCTGTAAACAACTGCCGTTCCTCGAGAACCAATTCACAATGCTGGACATTGGCAAATCGTCAAATTTGCCCGCGCCAAAATGCTACTTTAGCACCACGAATCTGGCTACCTATAACGACTCCTCGGAACTACCGACCAAAAAGGCCCCATTCAATCTCCTGCATAGAGAACCATACTACCACACCATAACTCTGGTTTCACCTACTTCTTCTTCCCTCGATATCGCATCACATTCATCAAAATATGCACGATTACGCTTGCCGCTTCTGGATCTTCTGACAGGAGACTTTTTCAACCAACACATCAAGACCGGAAATGTATTACTCCTATCATCACCGCTGAAAGTGGAGACCACATCCTCTGAAGCAAGTTTTACGCTGGTGGATGGTGTGCTTACCATAATCTGTGATCGCGCACTTTACGAACGCGCTGGTCTCACTGGTACTGCTATCCCAGACTCTCACGCCAGAAAACATGGCACCTCCAAGTTTCGCATCGAGCTTAATTTGCGATTGCCTTCTATGCTTTCTGGGAAGAAAGGATTCGAGCGTGTTCTACAGGCTGCCGAGATGGTGTTCACAGGAGAGATTTCATGGTTGTTCTATGATGTTACTGCTGCAGGAGTCACCGATGAAGATGCAACGTTAGGCAAGGAAGCTCAGATCAAGAGTGTCGAGACAAAAGCAGAAAATTTGGGACATATTTTGGTGCCCAACTTTCCAGCGCAAATCTCCAAAGCTGCAAACGAGCAAGATGATTTGGTCGAGTTGTTGGAGTGGATCTCATTCGCGGCCATCGGGTCTCCGAGGATACAGCAGGGTGATCTGGTAGATGAAATCATCAGTCGATACCAAGTGCCTGACATCTCACCAATCTATACCACAGATGCAACAGATCAACCAAGCACAAGCATAACCACACAGAACCTAACGAAAACAACGTTTACTGGATTCATGCCTTCCTCTTTTCTCAGCTCCATCTTTGGAGACGCTCTGATACAGATGAAGCAATCTTGGTTCGCAGTTCTGGTTCATGGGTTCGAAGACGGAAAAGCGTTGGTCATACTCAAGACGAAGGATAACAGGGTATTGAGTTGGGGTGTTGAGGGTTGAGCATTTCAATAATGCAATTCTGCGAGAATTGAATCACATCTAAAATCGTGAAGACACATTGAGATCACGGACATACATTTTCTGTATAGGTCCTACAAACAAATGATACCAAACCTTACAGAGATCCAAAGGCACACATGCGAGGTTATGCTCACTCCTACCTTGTTTGTGAACGCAGTGCTCAAGACTATTGTCGACCATTCGAGAGGGACATTCTAATCATCGCTCAGACGAGATTCATGCACATCTGATCTGTTCGTTCCTTCCATTGCCTACCTAATATGCAGTCATAAGTCATGCCAAACGGCTGTCCCCAAGTGCGCCTCGCTAAAGTCGTAGAACATGTAATGCAGAACGTAGTATCCTCATCGCGCATTATCAACCGAGGCGAGGTCGCTTACCACCGCCAGATTGACGCTCGTCCCGCATGCGTTTTCTGTCCATCTCCTCCCGCATGATGCGCTCTGCGGCACTCATCTTTTTCGGCTCTTCGACCACCTGAGCAGGCTTCTTCTCCTTGAGAGGGTTGGATTTGGACTTGGACGCAGCCGCAAAGACGTTGACTCGCTTGGGTTTAGAACCAAGGTCGAGAGAAAGTTTGGGTGCAGCTGGAGGTGCGACAGGTGCTTCGGCGGGCTTCTCGTCTCCAGTCTTGAACTCCAAAATAGGCTCGGCTTTGACTTCGGCTGAATCTGCAGTGGGCGATGGCTTCTTTTCAGTAACCGCTGCTGTTGAGTCTGTTGCTGCTGGCTTGGATGCCAGACCCAGACTGAACGACAAAGGGCCCTCTTGAGCCTTCTTAGGCTTGACCTCTTCGTCCTGGTCCTTGTTGTTTAGACGATCCTCTTCCTCCTGCTGTCGCTTCTTTTCCCGTGCACGCTTGATCTGAGCATCGAGCATGCGGGTCTCACGCTCTTCATCACCCTTTTCCATAGCTTCCTTCTTGCGAACCATTTCTCTGCGTCTCAGTGCTTCGGGACTGTCGTCGACCCAGGCGATCTCCAAACCTCTGTCTCCCTCCTCAACTCTGCAGATACCCTCTCTTCCAAGGTACTTGACAAACTCAGTCAAACTAGGCCACTTGGTCGAGTTCATGTGAATGTGTTCTTTGTCGTGAATGTATTCCTGGTAAAAGTGGTTGGCATAGACCTTTTTCTCTCCATGCGAGGTCCTGAGGAGGGTCAAAAAGTCCTTCTTGAAAGTCTCCGAGTATTGGGCAATGTATTTCTTTGGGTCCTCGCCGACCAGCAGCATTGCGCGCACGTGTCCTTCGGACAGAGTGTGTTGCTTGAAGCCGTTCTCATCGCGCATTTGACGTTGGCAGACTTGACAGTACCAGCGCAGGCGCTGCAGGCCCTTGGACTTCATGTTGTTGGAGAGCCATTTTGTGGTGCCTACTTCGGCTTTGCCCATGATGGGTGGTGTGATTGTCTTTGTGAGTGGTAGTCAATTAGTGGCGGTGTGATGGGTATCAGGTCGTGCAGTCCAGTCAACGCGACCTCGATGAATGTCAAGT
>Ga0058702_10000629_pt1 | contig 14130 bp, 9 predicted proteins | sample AgamicOrSfe_FD_83781 | JGI IMG/M metagenome (GOLD analysis project Ga0058702, IMG submission 83781) | Agave microbial communities from Guanajuato, Mexico - Or.Sf.e | ecosystem: Host-associated > Plants > Phyllosphere > Phylloplane/Leaf | place: Guanajuato, Mexico | collected 2012-05-30 | reverse complement strand
TACTCCCTTGGCTGCTGTTGACTTCGTATGTCCGCAGAGTGGTCGTGTATCGGTGCCGTAAGCACGAAGTTGTGGGGAATGTGCAATTTGTTCTGCTTTGTGATGTTCTCATCGACCCAAGCTAGCTCGCGCGCTATTAAGGGTGCGTAGTGCGCGCGGCCGAGATCGCGGGCGATGAAGGTGCTTTTGGTGATGGGGAGGTCTTGGGCGAAGACGCGCGTGATGGCGAGCCATTCAGGGTCGTAGGTGAGCTGGTAGGAGTCCTCTGATGTGGCATCATCAGCCTGCACATGTTCGGGGTGGACAGGAGGTATCTCAAGGAGCTGAAGGAAGTCGCGACGAGGTAGACATTTGTCCAGGGAGAGGAACTTTGTTGTCGTGTTGGTGATGGTTGTTGGTGGCTCAAAGCCGGTTTCTGGCTTGCTGAAGGCGGCGGGTAGTTGAGCTCTGAGCTCATCAGGAACATCTGAAGCTGAGGTAGCAGTATTGCCTGCTGCTGGCTTGAGCTTCTCACCCGAGTCATCGTCATCAAGCTCGAGATCGATCTCGTCAGTATTCTGGGCGGCTATTGTATCTTGTTTCACATTGGGTACTGCTGCTGGTGTTTCATCATCCATATCGAGATCAATTTCGTCGTCATTCGTTATAGGCTCGACTGCCGCGACTGTTTCCTGCTTGGTCTCCGCGTGTCCCTTTCCATTTATATGACTTTGATCTCCTTGCTTAGTGCCACCAACTGACGATGCTACTCCTTGTTGAAGAGGACCATTCTCCGGCCAGGGTGCATTGTGATCAACAAATGCAGCATACTTGATATGTAGATGTGCACTGAACCAATACGGCGGTTTTAAACTCTGAAGCACACTCTTCGCAGCAATACTCCCCAATTTACCTTCTCGAGCATCCTTCTCAAACAGATCTTTCTTCCTAAACAGCCACTGGTAGTCACCCAACCATTCAATACCATTCGGCCAATCATGACTCATTCCAACATCAACCTGTGAGCTCACCTGCAACAGCTTCCTCACGTCGTACTCGCGGACATGGTAGACGCTTCTCACATCGTCCGAGTTGTACGGTAGACGTTCGAAATGTGGTTTCCTGTAGTTGTAGCCTTTCCAGATTCCAGACAAGCCTGCAATGCGGATAGGCCCGAGCCTTAGCACATTCGCTGCGCCCATGTAGTAGATATTAGGTGCCACCCAGCCACCGTAATACAGTTCCCAGTTGTGATTGCTCGCTTCGTGATTTCCGCCAACGAATATAGTCGGGTATGGTGCCTTCTCAGCGCCAGAATAGTAGAGATGGAAGTCTCCGAGCCCGCGAAACTTCATTGGCACTGCCATACAGTTGAGGTCAAGCGAATTGCGGACTGCCTGGTGAAGAGTTTAACGATAGCGTCAAGCGATATTCTGACAACTGACCTACTTGGAAGTCGCCACCAATGATCACAAGATCCACGCTCGGCCATCCCTTGGCCTCGCATGACTTTTCTACTGAGGCATAGATCGCCTTCAGTGTGCCATGACCGCATCCCTCGACCGCGATGCGTGCGTTTCTCATGGCTGCTGAAGTGTTCTGGCGGTGTAGACGAGTGCAAGCAGGGAATTCCGAGGGCTGTCACTGCGTCATGCTTGGTTGACTCTGTGCTACTTTTCTGCTGATGAGTTGCCAGCCCAGTTATCTCGCTACCTATTAGGCTCGAGGCTGCAGTAGTAGGCGAACACCACCTGCTCTCCGCGCCCGGAGATCTGGAAGTATTTTCACGAAGGCTTTTCGTAACGCACACAGCAGCAGCACTAATCACGTAAACATCAAGAGTGAATAGAGCCGACTATTTCAAGGTGTTTCATGTCAATCCAGCCAAAAGTGAAGCATTGCAACAACTTCCGAAGTTTCCCCATCAGACTAGCGTCGTGATAATTGCTGCTCATACATGAACGACGACAACATCTTTCAGGCCCTGCTTGCAATCGCGAAACCACAAGCATGAGTGTAAGTCTGGCGCGCGTCATGCGCTCCCTTGAAACCACGGTGACTTCGTGCTAATGGTTCTTTTGTACAGTTCGTCCCACTGAACCCGCGGCCTATGCTGCAAAGCCTGTACGTTGTACCACCTTCCACTTTTATGTTTCCCGTCACCGACCTTCGTGCGCGTTACATCTGAAAGAAGCGCTGGCCGCCACCATACTCACCTGCGATCAATGCGCATCAGATAAATCAAAATGTTCTCAGCGGTGCAGCGGTCGAGCACATAGCATATTTCGAACCATAGAAAGATCTAGCATACTGACTTGTCGCATCACACAGCATCGATCAACCCGTCCTCGTCCGTCTGAAGTGGAACACAACCGAATACAAGGGACGATTAGTCTCGGTTGACAGCTACATGAACATCCAGCTGGGAAACACGGAGGAGTTCATTGATGGAAAGGGCACGGGACAGCTTGGGATGGTTATGATCAGGTAAGATTACACAAGAAAGGGAAATCATGAGGACTGCTTTTAGAAGAGGCTGCAGAACGACTGTAGTACGCAAGTCTGGACATACGGCGGTGCCCGGCGGAGGTAGCAGAGAGGGGTTTGATCTGGGTGGTCTAAGGGAGTTTGCCAGAGGCTAACATATGGTTGTGTAGGTGCAACAACGTTCTCTGGATCTCAGCAGCAAAGGACGGCGTGAAGGAGGAGGACACGGAGATGAGATGAACAGGCTGGAAGCCCGATTTGAACGATTGACTCTGGACATGAAACGAGGTTGACCGCGTGCACCGAGGAAGTGCTCGATACCACGGAAAAGAGCTGACGGGCATTCGGAAGCGCTCTCTTGGTGCATCAAAGACGATACCAACACTCGACGAAACGACGGCATAACCATCGCTGCAGTGTTGGGAGATGACTGTCGAGTACTGCTCTGACATGAGCCCATAATGGCCTATGCTGAGCATGAAGACCACATCGCGGCGTTATCGCCATACACAAAAGTAAGGCAGTCGGTGATGATATCAGACCAGGCGTTAAGGTTATGAGGCGGCGGTCTACAGGCCGATAATGACAAACCACTTCATGGTCTCGGAGAATTATATTCACTCTCGACCCTCAACCCTCATCCTCACCTCAACTCCCTCCAAATCGTCCCACATCCTCCTCATCCTTCCTGTCCCACACAGTCCCACTTTCGCGTACCTGAACACTTCATTATCCTCCGCATCCGCCCCGTCCCTGTCACACGCGCGTGCGCGCGTCGCTTTTGTTTATATATGTCCTTCCGTCGTGGCCCTTGCATTATTCGCCGCTATATTCTCCTCGTCCGCTGGGTTGAGATGTCGCCGGAACGTAGAAATATAAAGCTCTGCCCTGCCTAACTCTCCTTTCATATCTCCTCGATGCTCGCGCTCCCTGTAAAGTTGTAATTTCTCCTAGGCTAGATCTGCAGGATGGAGCCGATGTTTTGGAGGTTTATGAGTCGTGGTGGTACGGGTGGTTGGAGACTTTAGGTTCGGCCCTGCATGAATGGTGAGAACCGTGCGAACCAGGCACGCCAAGTTGGCGAGGGGCAAAGCAAGAGAATGATGACAAAGGATGATCGCTTCGAAGACCTCGGCTGGCGATCGAGGAAGTCATGGATGCGACGCCGGTAAGTGTTCCAGTAGTGCAAGCGGCCTTCCTGGAAAGCCTATCGAGCATCCCAGTTGCTGATGGAATATGTTGGGATGAGCTGCGGTGGCCGTGCCGGGCAGACTAGGTGACACTCTTCACTGAGCTCAAGAAGCCATCCGTTCCTCTAAAGTCTTGCCGAGATTGCCATAGAAGCTGTTCGCCTTTGGCTACAATGTCCAGATCTGCTTAGCAAGCCTTGGGAAGGCCTGGAGTCAACGTACATCATGCACGTCGTTCTCCAGATCAAGCCTGGGGGAGTTACTTGCAAAAGCCTTACAGAGGAAGGGATAGCCATTGTTGGTTGGCTATGTAGCAGCGATGGTGGGAAAAATCCTCGAGATGGAGTATGGTCATATTGAGATCTTGGTCGATTCCTTTTGATCGATGATATGAGGACGAGGTAATGAACTCGTAGAGCACGCTGTAGAACTTCTTGCCTGCGTTCACGGCCAACGTAGCATCAGAACAAGCACATCATGGCATCTGCTTGATAGTTATCGTGCCCTTGTGTCAACAGCCAAGAACAAAGCACAGCACCCAACGATAGTTGTGGAAATCACAGTGAACACCTTATACATATTAGCTTGCTGGACCCTGCTCGCCAATCACTCAGCCATGTACATACCATTTGCGTCTTCCAGCCCGTCTGAACTATAGCTCGCCTCTGCCCATACCTCGTCACAGTCACGATATAATTACTCAGTCCCGCCCCCAAGCATACCAAACTCAGTACCCAAAACAGCGTCCCCAGCGGTAGCGCTACTTTGACCTCAAGTGCACTAGGCTGGTTCTTCAAATGGAAAGATACCGTAATGGCGACGCCGACGACAGCTAGGTAGACGGCAAGACGGAGCCAAGATAGGAAGGTACGCTCGTTGGCGCAGTGGTCACGGGCGTCGCTGGATTCGACGGGGAAGAGAAGGGCGCCGAGGAGGGGGCGGGCGAGGAAGGGCGTGTAGTTGGAGGATTGCCGGGTTTTTATGATGGCGGGCCGGATGGGGAGGGGAGTGACGAAGGGGTTGTAGATGTGCGATGTGCTCTCCTCTTCTGTTTGTGTCGCCATTGTCTACCTCGGTGAGTTGAGGGGACGAAGTGTTTGAGGTTCTGATAAGCTGTCGAGACTCGAAGCTGTGACAAGTCTGACGCAACCGTTGAGCATCATGATGCCACCAGCAGCTCGCGCGTGCAACCACGATTCGGCAGGGTAACTGAAGGTTTCGATGTTCAATAGGCTGTAGCTCGATATCGAATCTACATTCCAACTCATACAGAGAAACATAAAGGCGGACTATGTGGAAGTAGCATTGTCATTCGTCCATCACGGCTCCTGACTGACCCCATACAAGCTAGCCTTAGAACTCCTCCAACAAAGCCCAAGTATGGTCGTCCACCGTCGTGTAGATGAGACCATTATGCTGAAGCTCATCTCCCGCCTTGCTCACCTCCGCCATGTCCATGTTCAGCCGCACCGCGATGTCCTGCATGTGTAGACCTTCATTGCTCTGCGGCGAGGTCCGTAGACATTCGTGGATCTTCCTCGCGCTCGCCGACAAGCCTGCTGGTAGTGGCTTCCCACCTCCGCCTCCGTTCGCGCCATTCGACTGTCCATAGACATCCTGCTGACCCTGACCACCGTTTGCTGCACCATCTGCCTGTGCGCCTAAAGGTCCTTTCGTAAAGTAAAGATGCACCGCTGTCGCTTCCAGCAGATGATACTGCACCTCGTTGTAGTCTGTCACAGGTCGAATGACGTGTGCGCCGACGTGACGCTTGTTGTTGAAAGCCTTGAGCCGTCCCCAAACCCGAGCATATCCATTTTCCACTAGCTTCGGCTTGTTTGCATTGCCACTTGGGTCGTTATTTTCTGGTTCGGGATCCAGCCATTGCTTCACCTCTACAGTCCCTGTGCCGTCATCTAGTCTGTATGTGTGGTTGGTCGCTTGTGTCGAGATGTTGCGGATCTGGCCAACGAAGGTCACTTGGGTGATCTCGGTGCCGTCAACCTTGAAGTCTGCGTCAGGGTGTGACAGATCGGCTTCGAGGATTTGCTTGATCGTGAGAGGTCGGAGAGTGTCTTTGCTGTAGCCCTTGGATGTGTAAGTTTGTGGCTAGTTATCCTCGATGGACGATGTCTACCTGTTTGCCTCCGCCTTCCTGCTGACTTCCTCCTCCAGCCATGAATCCTCCTCCATTGGCACCGCCCTGTGCTCCATAGCTTGTCGTCGAGTAGTTGCCACCGTAACCTACGGATCTTGTCAGTGAGAGTTCACCCAGGCTTAGACCATAGCTACATACTCATGATGTTGTTTGATGTGTGTTTCTCGCGAAAATGAAAAGTACGGCGCGTCCAGCAAGACGCGTTTGAGTGGTCATCATGGAGATGCTTCCGACAGATTTTCTAAACTTTTCGATGCGAGGCAAGTCAGAACAGCATTCTCATACACAGCCGACAGATATCTTACTCAAGATGCCACATCGAGAGGTATCACCGGCTTTGTCGGAGTCTGGGTTCGACCTGACCTCTGCACTTGCAGGAGACGATGGTGGCGACGTCTTTGACTTCAGTGGCAATACTCATACAGCGCACGTGACCCCAGGTGATGCACAAAAGGACATACTAGCAGATAGTGATGATGAAGGCGATGAAGCATTCATTGCAACTCAGCAAGCAAAGGCTAACAGGGCTGCGGCTGCGGCGTCTGCAAAGCCTGGGAAAAAACGGGGTGCCTTCCAATCTATGGGCCTGAATCCAGCACTTCTCAAGGCTGTAACACGGAAAGGATTCTCTGTCCCTACGCCTATTCAGAGGAAGACGATACCATTGATTCTTGACGGTCAAGATGTCGTTGGTATGGCGCGCACAGGTTCTGGAAAGACTGCGGCATTCGTAATACCCATGATTGAAAAGCTCAAGGCACATAGTGTACAAGTTGGTTCTCGTGCCATTGTCATGTCTCCTTCCAGAGAACTCGCTCTGCAAACCCTCAAAGCCATCAAAGAGTTTGGCCGTGGTACGGATCTACGGACAGTTTTGCTGGTTGGAGGTGAAAGCTTCGAGGAACAGTTCTCTCAGATGACATCTAACCCTGATATCATTATTGCGACACCTGGGCGATTCCTTCATCTTCAGGTAGAAATGAATCTAGACTTGTCATCCATCAAGTACGTCGTCTTCGACGAAGCAGATCGCCTCTTCGAACAAGGTTTTGCTGTCCAGTTGACAGAGATCCTGCACAAATTGCCACCATCACGACAAACCCTGCTCTTCTCTGCTACGCTGCCAAAATCGCTCGTCGAATTTGCCAAGGCAGGTCTCCAAGAACCGAGTCTCGTTCGCCTCGATGCGGAGAGTAAGATTTCGCCTGATCTTTCAAGTGTAGTCCTAACACTGAAGAGCTCGGACAAAGAAGGTGCACTGGTACACATACTACAAGATGTCATCAAGATACCGAGAGCCGACGAGCTGGAAGCGTCGCAGCCGAAAGCAACTGGTGCAAACACCAAGAAACGGAAGCGTGATCAGCAAAGCTCAGCAGTCAATCCAAACAGTGATACCCCAACAGCTCACTCGACAATCGTGTTCGCTGCCACAAAACATCACGTCGAATACCTCAGCACGCTTCTCAAATCGGCAGGTTTCGCAGTATCTTACGTCTATGGTACGCTGGATCAGACTGCACGTCGTGATCAGGTTGATCGTTTTCGCCACGGTCAGACTAATATCCTGGTCGTGACTGATGTTGCTGCTCGTGGTATCGACATACCTCTACTGGCTAATGTTATCAACTACGACTTCCCCTCTCAGCCCAAAATCTTCATACACCGTGTTGGACGTACAGCACGCGCAGGCAAGAAAGGTTGGAGCTACAACTTCGTTCAAGATTCGGACGTGCCATATCTGCTAGAGTTACAGCTCTTCATGGGAAAACGACTGGTCATGGGACGCAATCAAGGTGCCAGCGCAAGCTTTGCAGACGACCTTGTAGTGGGTAGCATCCCAAGGTCAAAGCTGGAGCGATGCACTGAATGGGTCAATCAACTGTTGACAAATGATGAAGACTTGGCATTGCTGCAAAGCGTTGCTAAGAAGGGAGAGAAACTTTACCAACGTACACGCAACTCTGCGTCTGCAGAAAGTGCCAAGCGAGCAAAGACTGTGTCTGCCAGTCAAGAGTTCAACAGTCCGAATCTGCTGTACGACGATGAGAAGACGCGTGCGGATACGGCGAAGGAGGCAATGCTCAAGACTATCAGCGGATTTAGACCAAATGAAACTGTCTTCGAGGTAGGCAAGAAGGGTGAAATCAGCGAAACAGCTGAAATCATCAAGAGGCGAAGAGAAAAGATCAGGAAAACAAACGCCGCAAAAGCACTACACGCAGAACCTGACACGGAAGACTTCGACAATGGTAACACGTCTACAATGCAAGCCTCGGATTCCCTATCACAAGAAGACGAAGATGAGGTCGAGATTCTCGAAGAAAAGGACAATGACGACGCAGCTTCAAACGCCTCCGACCTCGATACTGCTTTCCCATCGTCTGGTGGCCGTGCTAATCCCTACGCCGATCCCGAGTTCCTCACTTACGCTCCCCGTACATCCAATGCCGCGGAAGATCGTGGCTACGCCCTCGACTCCTCCACCAATCACAGCACTGCTGCACATTTCTCCATGGCCGCATCTTCCGCCACGATGGACCTTACCGCCGACGACAACGCATCCTTTGCAATGGCATCCCGCCCCAGCCAAATGCGCTGGGATAAGAAAGCCAAGAACTATGTGGCCCGTACGAATGATGTGGACGGCAGTCGTGGCGCCAAGATGGTCAAAGGCGAGAGTGGTGTCAAGATTGCCGCAAGCTTTCGAAGTGGTCGTTTCGAGGATTGGAAGCGCCGGAATCGTATCGATCGGCTACCAAGAGTCGGTGATCGAGAGAAGGAGGGATCTGGTGGGCGTGGTGGACGTGGTGGTGCAAGAGGAGGCATGGGCCAAGGAGGCAGTCAAGTGGCTGTCGGGAGAGGAAGCGGGAAATTCATGCATCACAAGGAGAAGGAAGCCAAGGCGCCGGATAAGTACCGGGACGACTACTTCGTCAAGAAACGCAAGCTCGACGAAAAGCGACGAGGGGATGCTGGGGACGGGGAAGGTGCTGGTGATGCTGCTGCTGCTGGAGGTGGCAGGGGCGGTGCTGGTGGTAGAGGAGGTAGAGGATTTGGACGTGGTGGTAGTGGTTTTGGTGCTGCGGGTGGACGAGGAGGAAGAGGTGGTAAGCCTCGTAGTGAGCTCAGAGGCGTGGACGACATCCGCAAGCAAAGAGTGCAGAAGCAGCAGCGGAGGGATAAGAACGCACGTCCACCGAGGAGAGGGCGTGGTTGAGTTCGTCTGTAGGTAATTAATTGGTAATACAAGAAATCACGAGAAGCATGTATAGTACTTCTGCTTCCAAGGCATAATCGTGATGAGTACTGCGAGGTTGCGCTTGATATGGAACCTCGAAGTATCAGTCACGTTTCAGCACAGAACTTACCCCGTCTTTCATATGTATGTCGACATCGTTCCTTCCTTCATTTTTCTCATTCATCGTCAACTACCACCCACCACTTTTCATCGGCTGTAAAAACAACAACAACACAGACAACCTCCCATCATCACATCACTGCCAATGCCATCGTCAAGAGCTAACTACATTGCGGCATACTCACACTCTCAAGCTCATTGTTAGCCTCAGTGATGATAATCTACACTTGAGCACGTCTTGACAGTGGAACTTCCTCGACCAAGGTGAACCCGATGCTCGACTGCTTGCTTTCCCGGTATCATGACAATCATGTATTCCTGAATGCCTTCCCTGAGGCTGACCTCTCGACACTGCTGTTGACGCCGCTGGTCACAGTCAGTAGCTGTCAGGAACCCATCGTGCCACGGACGTCTCCCATAATGCTTGAACCTGCTTCGATGAACACATACTACAATGGGCTGGGTATAGCCACTGAGCACCGCAGCACTTCAATCACAGACACTTCGCCATCAGCACCATCTATGTTCCGAGGATAATGTCATGCTGGCTAGTGTATTGAGATGTCACCTCTTTGACAGACACCACAACTATCACGCTATGATATCTCAGCTTTATGCTTTCGTCCAGATCTTCGGAAGGAGTATGCGAGGACAACATAACCTCACAACACGGCTATTACGCGCAACAGGTATCAGAATCATGTCACCGGAAGGTGAGCGACCTCGAGCATCACACCTGTATGCCGCGAATGACTTCCGACAACGACCTCAGCCTCGGGTATTGGGGTGTCTCTCCACAGCATTCAGGATGTCAGCCATGAACTTGCCGGATCTCGATCCTGCAGCGTACCGCCAGACCCTCCACGTGTCCGACCTCGTTTCACAGTTGCAAGAAGTTGCTATACATCTGGACCAAGCCGACCTTTCGGCAAGTGGTCAAAATGCTGCTGCCGTTACCTGTGGCTGCTGCTCCTAGGACTCTCACACCTGTGTTGCATGAACCTTGTTACCACTCCCAAAAGTCTGAAATGAAAGGACGAAGTGAATATCGCTTATCGACTAGCACAAGGGCGCTAGAGCGACGCAATCTCCCGAGCCCAATACTAGTCTTCACGACTGAGTCGCGAGCAGAGGAACGTGTAGCAGTCCGCCATCGTGGCTGGTAAGCTGATACCCTCTCTGACACTACCTCCACCATCATCTCAACAATCACTTCGAGTAATGATGAATCCCTCCTGTCACTGAACAAGAATCAACACAGAAGCGGACTCCAAAAAGTATCACTTGTCAGTCTACCTCACTCGTGCCTCCGCGGCTGCGAATCCGACGCTGTGAGCTCCCAGAATTGGCCCGTCGATTGAGTTCGGCTCGATGCTCGATGTCAGTATTTTGGCTGGTGGCGCCGCGAGACCCTGAACACGCCATCCCGTCACCGGATCATAGTGACTAGCTAAGCTCAACGGAAGATCCGCTATTGCGCAACTAGCTTACCAAATCAAGGAAAGACGGAACGCAAGTTACACAACAACGGATCCAACGACGAATTGCGCAAGTTCAGATGGGGAAAGGTATCGCAACTGTGGATGATCTCTTATCATGCCTTACCCACTTCCAATGGTCTAGCTCGACAACTTCGACATCAAGCACTTGATCAAGACGAAGAGGACACGTCACGTCGCTACTCAACCCAGGTGTGACAGTGTGGTGCACAGTTCATCGAGCTCCGAAACATGGGTGGTGTCTTGTCCCATTTAGGCTAGGAGGCGGTGGCACCTTATACCGCCCTGACCAGCTTAGCAGGCGCCGTGTGATAGTGATAGTAACGAACTATGTGATCACAGCATCGACCATGACAAGAGGTCAGTGCATTTGGAATGAGAGAGCAGTTCCAGCCTTGACGACGGCGCGGGAATACTGAATTGACTTTGGCGCACGGATCGCAGGGATCAATCGACGTGAACAGCAAGATTATAGTACTGGTACAGTATACCATGTCAGCCGCTGGCATTCCGCACCCCCCACGGTTTATCACATATCCTTGTACCTTGTACCTTGTGCCTTTGTACCTGCCGCACTTTGGCAAGACCGGAAAGGCAAATCCGGTGAGAGAATCTGGGTGGTGTGGCATACATGATTTGGCATGAAGACGTCGTGGGAAATTCGGCCTGGCATCAGTGGCATATGACAGGCAGACGCGATGGATCGCGATGCATGCAATGCCTTGCAATCTCTTGCCGTGCCGTGATCGACGACAGACATGAGCATTGTGCGACAATGGTATTTCCAGTATAGCGCAAGAAAGACATACTCGACTTCATACATGTCACTCCGAAGACAGATACTACATGTTTGGCAGCTCTGGAGCTGTCGGAACAGCCGAGGGACAATAAGGCAGTTCCTCGCACGATAGTATACTACACGCCACTGTGACTTTCTCCACTGATCACGCTGCACAGTCCTCTCGAGTCATACAGACAAGGATTAAACTCAAATACATCGCTCACGACTCACGCAATTTGAAGTTTCTGACGCTTCGTAAGTCTGGTCTTGTGACAGCTGTTCAACGTGTATGTAAGTTTGCAATATGCGGGGCTGTCGGGGCTAGTACGCCCGCAATCACTTCTGTGAGCTATTTGACAGTCTTTGCTTAGGTAAATTTACCACTCAGCTGGTACCACGTTGATCTCAGCATTATAGCCATTGGCACAAGTAGCGGTGGGACATAATGACTGGAGTGGGTTGCCTACACTTTTCGCAGCATACTAAGTCACTAACACATCAACTATCAACTCAACAAGTAGCGCCGCAGGTCTTTCTGCCTTCTGCTTTTGAAGATGATTATGATCAACCCCCAGCACAGACCACACTACATCTGATAATGATTTCAAATTGCATGGCGGCACGTCTGAACCCAGCAGGGATCATCACGCCCAGCGATCGGCATAGCATGCCTACCGCCAATCTCATCACGAGGGGATCAGCAACTCCCATCCCATCGTCACCGCGTGCTCTTCCAAATTTATCTATCGACAAGCATCAAACTCAAATCATTCTGATCACTAATTTTCATCCCAGAAATGAAGTGACACGGCGGATCGAATTGATTTTCTGCACGCCGCAGCCTCGCAGGAGGAACGCAGTAGCTTCATGCGGATCTCCAGGCTTGCATCACGAATCCTTCAGGCTTGCCTTGCATGGTTCGCACGCCTCGCAGAGTCGCACGTCGCAGAATCCTTCACAGTAACCCGGCGCTGTTGCTGCGTGAACACGGCGAAGGCTCGGCGGGGTGCTCTTTGTCATGAAATTGAGATACTTTGATACTTACATTGGATTTTTTGTTCTTACAGTGTAATATGTTCCTCGCTGTATCTTGTGCCGAGCATGTTGAAGATATACTGCTAACGATACAGTTACGTCGTCACAGCGACTGTCGCAATGTGGTGGAAGGGTATCTGTTTTATCAGTAGACTAGTTGACAAATGGTTCGGCCCCCGATCGCGGTAGACCCCTACTGATAACAGCTGTCTGTATGTTCGCATCAGAGTCAGGGGAGTTGGCAGCACAAAGCGAGATTGAGGGGCGAAGACGCTGGTAAACCTTCGGGTGTCCCTTGGTCGTGACGACGGATGAGAAGTGAAACCTGTGAGGAGCTGTGTACGATTCAGTGTCTTGACTAATGGGCTTTCATCAGTGCATGACTCTCGAGTCGTTTCGATCATCGGGCTCTGGGGGCTGGGAAGAAAGAGTTGGACGGTATCGCGCTAGAGAGTCAGGCGAAAAGATGCTCTAGTCATACAAGTGCGATAGAGGAGGCCCGTGGTGTGCTGCTTTTGACGAGATGAGCAGGAAGAGCAGGCAGTAGGCAAGTATACAGCCATCAAGCCGAGCCACAGGCGAGCATGGAGGCCTTCGTCACGAGTTGCGCTTGGAGCAGGTTTGGAAAATCTCTGTCTATGGAGGGCTCCTCATCCGAGCGATCACATCACAGTCCGCTATCATCTGGCCTCACTGGGACGCCAGCCATCACGTCAACAGAACCCTAGGTGTTTCCTCGGACCAACTCAGCCGGAACTTAGCCATTGAGCCTTTTATTACGTGTTGTCTTCTCGTCCTATCTGGATATATACTTTGGTTTAGAGATATGCTTTTCACTCAGGGTTTGGCGCTAATCGCGCCATGATAGCGACATGTAACGAGGACGGGAAGGGAAACGACATCGAACGAGAGGAGTCAGGTGTATACAGAGGGGGGAAAAAGAGGGGAGTGGAAAGGTGGTTGAAAAGTATGGTATGGCAGAACGGCATCTAGACTTGGAATTGTATGGGACGGATAAGGGGGACAGGGACAGGCACAAGGGGGGGCACAAGCCACCAAAACGTGCGGATCCAAAAACTAAACTTCTCGTTCAACTTCCGATTTCACCCACGCCCACACTCCCACCTCAACCCCTCCACCCCCCTCTACCCTCTCGCCTCTTCTCTGGGACACACGTATCAAACTCCGTAGCGTCGATACCGATCGCCCATCGTCCGTGTTACACAAGTAACGCAAGCTCTAGATCAGATTCAGCATAGTCCATCAACTACGCAAGCAGCCACCGTCCTAGTTTGCGTGCTACTGCCACCTGCTAATCAAAAACGGCCTGACTAGTAAGGCACACCAGGACAAGCAGGGAAGGCAGAAGCAGGCTGGGCGCGAGTGTGCTAATTGCTGCCAGTGTGGTTGCGCTGGCGGTGGTGGGAAAGCGTGAGGCGTGGTGACGGTGACGGTCTGTGATCAGAAGCGTTCCTTGTGCAGGTGAGAAACCAAGTGGTGGATAAGCTTCTCAGCTCTGAATCATTGCCTCATCCCTCCCGTCTAATCTGGCCTTTTTGCGACGGCACGGGAGCGAAGTGTGGTGTGAGATTTCTTGCAGACTCAGCTGAGGCTCTCTCAGCTCAAGATTTTCCACGTTG
>Ga0058702_10000628_pt1 | contig 14159 bp, 8 predicted proteins | sample AgamicOrSfe_FD_83781 | JGI IMG/M metagenome (GOLD analysis project Ga0058702, IMG submission 83781) | Agave microbial communities from Guanajuato, Mexico - Or.Sf.e | ecosystem: Host-associated > Plants > Phyllosphere > Phylloplane/Leaf | place: Guanajuato, Mexico | collected 2012-05-30 | reverse complement strand
GGAATTTGCATCCTTTGCGTTCCCGCTCACACCAAAGGCACAGCAGATTTGGCCAAGCATCTCACCTTGGAGGGCGCTGCTCTCCACGTGCCTGGGCAGGACGAGTTGTGCGTTTCCATAACGTAACTGCTCTGTGGGAGCTGCCACACTTGCCCGGCTGTCACTTGGCAGTCCATGATGCCCATCTTGGCTCGAAGTCTAAAAACCAACTGGTCGACGAGAAGAGTAAAGAGTGCGCTCGGCCAAGAACAACAAGAAAGGAAAATGTTCCAAGTCTTTGCAGGAGTTGGCAGTTGATGTTGATACAATAGATAGGAAGCAAAAGAAATGTCATTAGTCACCGCTCAGACAGGTTGGAGAATTGTTAACGAGCGTTGCCGGCTGCTTATACGACAACACCATGTCCTTCCGGTGTTCGATTGAGGCCAGTTCTGGATGGCTTGGAGGGAGACTGCTGATAGTGGACCTTTGTAGATGCTCACCTTGATATGCAAAGCATTACGAATCCTTGTAAACAGAATGTGGTGATTTTTAGAGAAGAAAAATGGCAGACGCGTTGTATTGAGAAAACCACCAGACGCTTCGTAGCGACTTCCGTCGCGGCGGCCCGGTAATGATGTGCGAAGAACGACCCCTAACGAGACGTCATCCGGTCTTCCTTAGCAGCGAACATCAACATCGAAACATTGCCGCCATCATGAGACTGTGAGTAGAGCCCTGGATCTTAATCGAACGACGACTCATTGATATGCAGGAACACGTCTCGTGGGGCGCTCCGTAGGGAAGCGTTCGAGAAATTGGCCGTCCTGTCCGCGCAGGCTCCAACTTCACATGCAGCCCATCAGGATATACCACGCCTTTGTTCCCTATACAAGACATCGGCCGAATCCGACGGGAGTGTCAAAGGCCCCATCGGTATTCGTGAACTCGAAGTCTTGATAGCTCTGTGTCGTGCCTCATCCTCAATTGACTCCCCGCAACACGCCGAACGTCTTCTCCAACAGATCACTCCATACCTGGCAGAAGCCCAAACTCAGACCTTCCGACCTTCGCCTTTCCTGCGTCACATTCACCCTTCGCCATGGGAGGTGCTTGTGCAGGAGGTCGCCTCGGCCATGCTCAATATTGGTCTCAGAGTCCCCACCTTGCGCCCACAGGTGGTCAAGACCATCATTGACACGATCAACGCCTACGTGCATCAGGGTCAAAGTATTGACCGTGCCAGCGCATCCGAAGACTCGCTCTTGGATCTCAACAATGCATCCAAGACGATAACATTCTCCGTATCCTTGCTTGGACTTCTCTCGGCACTTGCTGAGAAGCCCCAGGTTCTCACAGTGCAAGAGCGTGCTTCTATCACTCAGAAGCTTCGCACTTTGTATTCCGAAAAATTTATGGTAGCCATCGAAGGAACCCTGTCATCAGTTCGCAACTCGCACGCCATTCATGTCAAAGATTGGAAACGCCTGCTCAAGGTATACGCCTCGATGGGAAGGCCATTGGGCGCCATGTTGTTGCAGAACGCATTCACCCACTATCTTGCAGCCTCAGCTACTGCTATGATCACTTCGCCTGAGCTTGTCCAGGGTAACCAAGTCTTGGACCATCTTCTTCAGCAAACCCCACAGAGTCTCTCTAGCTATGGCAGTGGTGTCGATGGATCATCATTGGAGGGTCTTACTGAATTGCTGGTGGAAGTTGTCGCTCTGCTCGATGCCGACGCCGATTATCTGCAGGTCAGCTCAGCGTGGCAGCAACAATTGGCTTTCTCAACCAAGGCTAGCTGCTTGATCAGTTTCCTCTGCTGTTCATTAGCCAATGAGGATATCGCGGATGCTGATGTTCTCATGAACTGGCTGGATGGAGTCTTGACAGATCCTGTCCAGCTTGCAGATGAGAGGCTTGCTAGTGTGACTCTCAAATGCATGGCCGTCCTCGCGAAAACATCAAAGGCCTTTGCTTCGAACTTGGCACGTTCTCTGCCTAGATTTATTGTTCAAGGAAGGATGACTAGTGATACTGTTGTAGTTGCAGCGAACTGCCTGGCAGACGTCCTGCAACTGTTGCCTCAAGACCTTGTCATCAGCACGCTTTACAGCCTTGGAAACGTGCTCAGTACTGGACCTTCTACTAATCGGGCAAACACATCCTTATTCATCGACGGAAACGGTACTGCAAACGGTACCATGAACGGGTCTATGACCTCATACACTCAACAGCCTACTGGGAGTTCTATCTCTCTGATTACCAACGATGATGAAGAGACGGTCTTGGTCCACGCCGCCGTCATCGAAGCAATTGTCGCGATTGCTAGAAAGTGCGAGAACGAGAAGATCACTGCACTTGCCATCTCGATGTTAGTCCAAAAGGTCGGGCGTGTGAATCAGGCTGTCGATGCTAAGATCATCATGGGATCCGCGGCTCTCGGATGTCAGAGCGAGCCTAACGACTTGCGACCTCTGCTGAGGTTCTATGCAAAACACGTAACCGACGCCTTGGCCTCTGACAACACTGCTATGCTTCAAGCAGTAATGGAGGCTCGTATGCTGATGGCGAAGAGCATTCCCCCTTCATCGCCTCTTTACGAGATCTACCTCACTCATCTGTTGGACGGAGTTGTTAGCACAAGCGATGTCACTAACCGTGATACCAAGACCATGGTGATTGACAAACTAGCGGTTGGCCAGATCTCGCAAGTGTTGCCTCCTTTGGCTGCCCTTGCAGCATTCATGCCCTATGAATATGCTCAGTTCGAAGACCCAGAGTTGGTTTCCGCACTCAGCCGAGATGCCTGGTTCAACCTCATCGCACACGACTTCTCCCTTGGCTCCTCATTTGCGAAGCAGCACCAGCAAGAACTTCAAACCCTAGCATGGTACACTCCATCTCTGATCGATAGCAACAAAGCCGACACCCAGGAGAGTGGCATCGACCTCAATACTGTGCTTCGCCGTGGCATGACTCCCCAGCACACCACTCAGTTGAAATCACAGTTGATCTCAGCTCTTCCGGCGCATGAAAACGATATCAAAACTCTGAATAACGCCGAGCTCACCTTCTTGAACGCTGCACATCTGGTAGCAGTGCTTCGTGCCCAGTCTGGGGACTGTACGAGGACACTCGAATACTTCTTGGACCCCAAGTTCAAGAGTGGTGCTCTGAGCAATTGTCTGCTTGGCGTGGCATTGAGCGCAGTCGATACTTACTTGGCACTTACCATGACCGGGCGCAGTCAGACCTTTTCAGCCGCCAATCTCGCGAAACAGTTAGCAAGGCTGCTTGAAAGCTGTTGCCATCGTATTGAGAAGGTGCAACAGGTCGCCACGCTCGCTGCTGACCGCATCATCGACCAAGTACCATCATCACTTTGCCAGAGAACATCACTCTTCGCACTTCTTGAGTTGCTCAGTTTGATGTGGATCAGCTGTCTGGAGGCAGAGACTGACGAGTATGAGTGCAAGTCGTTCTACAGCTCGGCCAAGGGAAATGTTTCTCTGCAGCTCTCTGATAATTTCGCTTACAGACAGACCACGTTGCGATCATTCCAACAAAAGTGTCGTCGTTGGGTACTCAAGACGCTGGATCGTGCCCCTCTTGACATGAAGGGTCTTCTTCAAACTTATCTATCAGACTACGACGACGAGGAAGCATATGGTCGTATTTCTATGGGTAGGTCGTTCGCTCTTGAACTTGGTTCTCTCATTCCGGGAACCGACCAGAGACTTGGCGCCATTGACCGTAGAATGGACCCAAGCGTCAATACAGCTTCCGATTTTGTTGCGCAGTACACAACCCGCCAGGAATACCGCTATCTGGATACCATGTCCAGACAAGACGAAGAACTTCTGCACGCACAGCAGACCGGTGTCATCGGGTTGCCCCGCTCCGCTCTAGGTGAACAGGCTCGCGAGATCACTGCTGCGTTGAAGGAGATCAACAACAACCTTCGCAACCACCACCCAGCATCGGCTGAAGATTTGAGATCTAACCTTAGACGTGCTGCAGCAGTATTGTGCAAGGTCGATGCCGATCGATTTGGACTTGCCCAACAGTTGGTCGGCGTTCCTTTCACGTCTTTCAGCAAATCAACAATCAAACTCGGTGTTTCGCTTTGGATGGGAGTCATCAAAGAAAATCCGCAGATGGAGAGCCGAGTCCTTGTTGAGATTGCCGAAGGTTGGGAGACAACCATCCAACGAAAGCGCGGTATCTTCAGTCAGACTTTCAAGTACGTTTACATTCCCTTGCTTTATGTCTTTGTCATGCTTACTTGCGAACAGCCATCTTGATCCGTTCTACATCAAGGAGGAATTTGCTCCTACTGACAAGAGTGCCATCACAAAACGTCAGCAACAGGTTCATGACTTGATAGCACCACATTTCAGACTCGTTCAGTTCTTGTCAAGTCACTTCAATGCTACAAGACTGAGCAACCCGCATACTGGGCGCATCTTCCACCGATTGATGCGAGTCACTCTCGCTGCCTTGAGACGAAGTGGCAGTCACCCACTTGCCCGTGAGGTCCATTTCCATGTCATCCTACTGGCTTTGCGAGTCATAAGCTACGGTACTGGTTATGACGAGAAGGCTCGTTGGGAGCTTAAAGACCAAATTCTGTCTGCCGCCCTCAGGTGGTTCAATTTCCCAGCTCGATGGTCCTACGGCGGAAACAAGTTGCAAGTCAAGGCCGAAGTACAAGTCATGTCAGATGTCATCCTGGCAGTCCAGGCTGTTGCTTCGATGGGCTCCAGAATCGTCACCCCGATGCAATCATTGCAAGCAAAGCAGGATCTGCTTCTTCATCTCTTGCAAAACGAGATCACAAGACTGAATGTGTGGTTGTCCCCGCTGGGTCAGGATACTCCGCACGCCACTTACGGTCAACAAGGCAAAGCCAACGATGTTAGTATCTTCTCCATTTGACATTGACTCGACTAACTTTCCAGGTCGCAATCGCTGCTTTGGTCACAACAGCTTGGGCAGAAGCGCCATCTCTTGCTGTACAAATGGCTTTCAGATTCCCCTCGTTGTCCATTCAAAACCAGGTTCGGTCGTTGCTGGTCACCTATCCTGAAAAGGCACTACATGAGCCTGATGCTTTGCAAATAATGCTTGGTACCAGCATGCCACATGATGTCTCATCCCAACTAAAGGTAAAGTCCAAGCTCACGTGCTCGTGATTTATTCTAACAGTTCTCTAGTATCTACTGTACTGGGCTCCAGTCAACCCGATCACTGCTGTCACATACTTCCTGCCAGCATATGGAAATCATGCCTTTATTGTACAGTACGCGATGCGAGCTCTGGAAAGCCACTCCGTCGATGTGACCTTCTTCTACGTACCTCAAATTGTGCAAACCCTCCGTTACGATTTGCTTGGCTACGTTGAACGTTACATTGTCGAAACTGCTAAGTTCTCTGGACTGTTTGCGCATCAGATCATCTGGAACATCAAGGCCAACGCTTTCAAGGACGAAGATTCGCAGATTCCCGATCCTGTCAAGCCAACACTCGACAAGGTCATGGATTCACTCATCTCAAGCTTCTCGGACGAGGATCGCGACTTCTATGAGCGCGAGTTTGGATTCTTTAGTGAAGTAACAGCCATCTCTGGAAAGCTCAAGCCTTTCATCAAGCGACCCAAGCCTGAGAAGAAGGCGAAGATCGAAGAAGAGCTGCGCAAGATCCAAGTCGATGTTGGGGTGTACCTTCCCAGTAACCCCGACGGAGTTGTCGTCGGCATCGATCGAAAGTCTGGTAAACCTCTCCAAAGTCACGCCAAGGCCCCCTACATGGCGACTTTCCGCATTCGCAAAGAGAGGAGCCCGGATCTTGAAGCAGTCGATGAGCAACAGGATCATGTTGCTGAAGAGGGCGGGTCTCACAAAGACACCAGCTATGAGGTGTGGCAGTCGGCGATCTTCAAGGTTGGTGACGATTGCCGTCAAGATGTGTTGGCGCTGCAGATGATCGCAGCGTTCCGCGGAATCTTCAACAACGTCGGGCTGGATGTTTACGTTTTCCCGTACAGAGTCACTGCCACGGCCCCCGGATGCGGAGTCATCGATGTGCTTCCAAACTCCATCTCTCGCGACATGCTTGGTCGCGAAGCTGTCAATGGACTTTACGAATACTGGGTCTCTAAGTATGGAACAGAAGACTCGCTACGCTTCCAACAAGCACGCAGCAACTTTGTGAAGAGTATGGCTGCTTACTCGGTCATCTCTTACCTGCTGCAATTCAAGGATCGACACAACGGAAACATCATGGTCGACGATGCAGGCCACATCCTGCACATCGACTTTGGTTTCATCTTCGATATCGCACCTGGTGGAGTCAAGTTCGAGCGTGCGCCATTCAAGTTGACTGGCGAGATGATTGCGGTCATGGGTGGCTCGACACAGTCGCAACCCTTCAAGTGGTTCGAGGAACTCTGTGTCAAGGCGTTCCTGGCCGCGAGACAGCATGCAGAGAAGCTGAGCCATTTGGTTATCGTCATGTTGGACTCCGGCCTTCCGTGTTTCAAGCCGGAGACCATTCAGCACTTCAAGGAGAGATTTGTTCTCGACAAGAGTGAGCGGGAAGCTGCCGATTTCATGCGCTCGCTGGTGCGCTGGAGTGGGAAGAGTCATAGCACGGGTGTGTACGATCAGTTCCAACTTCTCACCAACGGCATCCCCTACTAGGTAGTAGATAGTACAGATCATCGATGAAGTTTGATTCAACCCTACTTTACATATGCCAGACCACATCGCCAATGTACGATACTTTCCAGAGGCAGCGACATACACTTTCAAACTGATGATATCGACGATTCTTTCGGCGGAGTGCACTCCTTTGTATCATAGCTTACCCATCTTGGGCACTGATTTGCTGTCTGGAGTGGGTCAAGCTCACGCAGTTTGAAACTTAGATCCTCTGGAAGACTGATCTCGATTGTAATGCCATGATGTCCACACCGAGATTTCACAGGTCGTCTACATGTCGACAACGTCTGGAACCCAGCCCTGGCTCCAACGCGGCTAAGTTGTTGTTCGCTAAAACTTCATCTGCTACGGGGAGCGAGTCCGATGGTAATAGCAACAGGGAAACCTCGGGACAAGCCTAAACCGGGGCATCCATGCCCTTGACTTAGATTCCTATCGCAGAGGCTACGCCCTCCAAGATACGGCCGAGACTATCTTGTTACGACCCATATCTGCGAATGTCATAGCTCTCTCTGTAGCGAAAGTTGACCATCTTGGAAGCGGTCTTGATCTCCGCCAAGTTCCCCACTCTTCTCATCCTCCCTCCTGAGTCGCTTCTTCAATCACCTTTGTTGTTTGCCATAGCCCAATCATCTATGTACGGAACAAGACGGCAGCGCAATCTTATCATCTAGCATGAACGACGACATCGACACGAATACAAGCTCACTGTCGTGGATAAGGGCTCGAATCGCATCTCGTGAGTCACGACTCATAGGTAGGAGGTACCATCGCTTTGACCCGACTCCACAGTCTTTGCTTGAGCCGCAAGCTGTCCCAGGGCACTCACGACGACATATGACTATACATACAGTTGTTCTTCATCCCTACAATGGTATTCTACCTTCAACGGCCGTGTCTCGTTACTAGAGCGCGTTAGGAAGGTATAAATTCGGAGAGTCATCGGAGACCTCGGAAAGACTTTCGATGATTAATGGTTGGAAAGTAGTTCGCGCGCAACTCTCAGTACCAAGGGGAGGTCGAAAGCCGCGGACTGGACGAGTACAATACCTCCCGTCGTGCTGAAGTTTACGATTTTCAGCCTTCTCGCAGTGCTTCCAAGAAGGCACAGAGCAAATGTCTCCCTGTACAAATGCACAATCGCTTTCAGAGTAGAGATGCACCCAAAGAGATACGACGCCAGATTGCCTTTGGGTGGAAGCTTTTCGTTTCTCGAGACCACTGTGCATGTTTACAGCTACACATGAGTTACAAACTTTTGCACACGGTGAGATCGCACCTTCCAGGAACGGATGATGCAGCAAAGCCTGTAGACGGGCCGAGATTCAAGATGGCTCGAGACCTTGTCGCATTGGCGAGGCCAGAACGACAATTCCTTCATCATTCACTGCTGGAAAGTTTGCCGACATGATCTGGATTCTGGATGCACAATGACACTCGTTCCGAACGGGCGTGAGTCCGTCAAATTTTTTCGGTAGTAACTCCGTCTATCATCTCGGTCTTTTCGCCTCTTCTCGCCATGCAATTCAGTCTTACACATGTGCACAAACAGTACATGCTTTACGAGATCTCGATGCAGATGCCTCTCAATCGCGTTCAGCTTCAGTAAAAAAGTCCACTTCGTGTCTAGGATTTGCCACCAAGGGCTAAGCGCTTAATCGCCTCTCCGAACGTGAACGCTTCCTGCATGCTCTCTGCACATGGCTAACTCATTATTAAGCGACACACGCTTCCAGTCGTAAACCTTACAGAGCCTATTCGCATGCAAAGCCGCTCGGTGGCGTAGTCGACGATCCTCAATGACAGAATTCGAGCCTTAAATAAAAGATATACCATCCGGCCTGAAGTGCTATATTGTTTCCCCCTAACCTCATACTTTGACTCAATGCATCGTTGCCCATTCCGATAGTACAGTTGCCACATCGTCAGTATTGTTGGCAGAGCCGTTTGTCATCGAACTGCACAGATGCAATACTGGCTTCGACACAACACCCTAACCAAGCCATCCGCTTTGCGATTCTAATTTAGCGTGGGCTGTTTAGATTTCGCACATTACGCAAAATCGACTGATACCATCTCGTAAGTTCCCGGTCTCTTTCCTGTCCGATTTACCTACCGGCACACGCACCCACGAGCCTCAATGGTGGCTACTCAGCAGTCCGGCAGGCAACTATGGACAAAGATTTGCCGCCATGTGCTTTGGCCATATTCCCTGCGGCGGACAGCTCTCCGCTGGGAATCGAACCAGCCCCCGTCTGTCACACCAAGCGTTTTCCGCGCGCCGCAAGCCTGCTTTTCCTTTCTCCCCTCCCGTTCTCTGCTTCATATGTTCATTAGCATCTTTCCCCTTGTTTGCAACGTCCCTTAGCTTGGTCGTAACACACGTCTTCGGCATGGAGGAGTAACGTGGTCAGATTCTCGCTGTTGGCTTTTTCTCCCTCCTACGCGGTACCACATAGTCCCTTCGATCGATTATACTGAGGCTCTTGTGTAAGCCAGCCACCCTTCCACCGACTTGTCCCTCTGTTTTCGACTTTTTTTAGTCATAGCTGACTCAAACTTGACTAGAGTTGTTTCCAACACTTTGTCGTGTGGTTCATTGTGATAAGCCCAAAGTTGGAACTCTCTTAGAATGGGTGATACACTACAAGCTCACGATCGGCAACTTACCACCTACTCGGATCAACAGGATTTGACGCAAGTGAATAGTGGGAGGCAATCGTCCGAGAAAAGCTTTCCAGCTTCAGGAGAACATGCACCTTTCTACTCACAACTCGGTCCATTCCCTCAGGCTTCGCACGCGCCTTCTACCCAGCATGGTCATCTGCATCCCAGTTATCAGCATCAACAGCCCATGCATGGACTCGATATGAGCTCCATGAGGCATGCACTGTCTGGGTCTTCTACCTCACCCACATCTATAAGAGGGTTCCCTCAACAAGCACCGTCTCACACTGACGGAATGTCAGCTCATACGCCAGGCATGAACTTTGGGCCACATCTGCACCAGTACGGTCTTCAAGCTTATCCATCGAACATGGCGATGAACATGCCTGCTCTGCGCAGTCAGGCACATCCTTCTGGAACTGCGCCACAGTACTACTACAGCGGTTACAACGTACCCGCTTCGCAGGCTCCTATGCAACGGCAAGGACAGTTCATGGCAGGGTATCCGACGATGCCCAATATGCCTTACAATAGGTCTGAGTTTAACAACCAATCGAACCAACCTGTGTCATACTTGAGTACGTCCGTTCTACCTGATCATAGACCCAGCGCATGAAGCTTCTGCAGATCTTCTCGATCGTTCTTGGACGATAGCTCTCAAGCACAATGTGACTGACTTCGAATCGCGCAGGTCATCCTAGACCCGAACTGGTCATTCAGCCCACCCCATCCTATCCCAGAGGCCCTCCCAGGAAGCCTAGACAATCCGGCCATGCGCTCTGGGTTGGAAACCTACCCCCTGCCACAACTATCAGCGATCTGAAGGACCATTTCTCACGTGAAGCGACCGATGACATCGAGAGTTTGTTCCTCATCTCCAAGAGCAACTGCGCTTTTGTCAACTACCGCAATGAAGCTGCGTGTACAGCTGCCATGAGCAGGTTCCACGATTCGCGATTCCACGGTGTACGTCTGGTGTGTAGACCTCGTCGCGGAACGCCTACTGAGGGATCATCTTCTTCGACGACACCCGATTCGGTGACTCCTGAGTCCAGCAACGAGGTCGATAAACCCAGGAGGAAGGAATTTCGGAGAGCGACTTCTGGACCGGTCATCGTGGATAGTTCGTCTAGTCAATCGCCAAAGAAGGAGATCCAGCACGATGGCACCGATGGTGTGGATGGAGTCGATGGACTTCACAAGACTGGTGGCCAAAGCCCAGCACGTGTGCCCGAGAAGTATTTCGTCGTCAAGAGTCTCACGTTGCAGGATCTCGAGGCCAGTGTGCGCAGTGGAGTCTGGGCAACGCAGAGTCACAACGAGGTTACGCTGAACCACGCTTACGAGGTATGATCGACCCTTTGGACTTTGAGTCGTCGATTCCATTCTGCTTTACAAGCAAAAGCTAACTGTCTATACATCTAGACTGCCGATAGCGTCTTCCTCGTCTTTTCTGCGAACAAGTCTGGAGAATACTTTGGCTATGCTCGTATGACCAGCCCCATATCCTCACGCCCAACAATCACATCTACGAAACTACAACCCAAGGCCAAAGATCTGGACAGCGGGCCAAAATCTATACCTACCCCGGCTACACAATGGGCACCAAAGGGACGCATCGTAGACGACTCGGCACGTGGAACCATCTTCTGGGAAGTCGACAACACCCCAGAGCAGACACAAGAGGAAGCAGCCACCGACGGTACCTCCCCAGCACAGCAACCCGAGCAAGAAGAGAAGGAAACAGGGTCTCAACGACAGAGGCAAGAGTGGGGCAAGTCTTTCCAGGTCGACTGGATCTCGACAACCAGACTTCCCTTCTACCGCACCCGCGGTCTGCGCAACCCTTGGAACGAGAACAGAGAGATCAAAATTGCGCGCGACGGAACGGAGATTGAACCTAGCATCGGACAGCGCTTGGTACAGATGTTCCACCATCCTGTGCCACTACCCAGGAGCAATTACCCTACAAGGAAGGAGTCATAGTGGATCTCAGGGTGGCTTGTTTGCAACCATGGGACCGGCTACCATCGGGCATCAGTCTTGGTTTGATAGCCGAGCGGTCATGTCAAGTGTTCATGATCGGTGGAACTGTACACAGCGAATCAGAACCTCTGGAGATGATGTCGGAACGAAAAACATGAGAAGCATTGATCGCAATACTATTGACATGAATCAAGAACATGACATTTGAAGCAAGTCTGAGCGAAAACGAATGCGATCAAAAAGTTATAGCAAGTGCCACCTATTGCGGCTGAAAAAAATTTGCGCCTCCATCAGCAGCGATGTTGACCGTTCAATCGTTCAAGCCTCTGTCGTAATCGTTATGCACGTAACTTGTCTAACGGATGCTTCCTTCTCATTCAATCTCCATCAAAACGTTAGGCATGCTTGACAAAGCAGTTGGCAACGAAGCGAGCATCAGTGCTTCTGCCCTTCTCAAGACTTCAGAACGAGGGCGGTTGATGCTGCACTGGCATCCGCAGGCGCATTCGCACTTGAGAGAAGCTGGGTGCGAGAAGCGAGGACGACTTCAAACTCGCGAAAAGTGGTGCCCATGGCCCTTTCCAGACCGTCGATAGTTTGCGCGATACGCTGTTCGATGGCCGTCTTGCGAGCGAGCAAGTTCCGAAGGGTATCGAAGGCAGTCTGGTCAGGACTTGGCGCGTCGGTATGGCCGCCGGTCCCGGGTCTAGATAGAAATGAGAGTTTAGCGTGTGAGCCGTCGTCTCGTGCTTTGAGGCTCGATGCTTGCAAAAAGGCAGGACGTGCCGAAGCGTGTCATGCAATGTGGCTGAGCACTCGCGCAATGTCGTATGGGCATTGATAATTGCCATGGTGGTCGCAATGGTGGTCCACATTGGCCACGGAACATATCGACAGGGACAAAGTGTATGTTCATTGGGTTCCATGCACGCAAATCACTTACTGCTGGACAGGCGCAACGCGCTTCAAGTCTTTGATGCGTGCCTGCAATTCTTTGTGCCTGCTTTCACGGTTCTTTTCGATCTTTCTCCGGGCATCACTCCGGCGAGTCTTGACCTTTAAAGCACTCGCGAGTCAGTTATCTGGCACAGACAGGTTGTTCGAACAGAGATATAGGAGTGCTCTGGTGTTGCTTACTGCTTTGTGCATCTCTCTCTGCTTTCTGACGAAACCTTGATTGTCGTCTCCAGTGTCGGCGACCTTGGCGGCTTTTTGTGATTTGGTAGGCGGCATGATTGGAATAGGCCAACAAGGTGACAACAATGTTCTCGGTATAGGAGCGCAATGAGCTTCTGGTGTTTGGTCTGTTTGAAATAGACAATTTTGATGTTCGCGGTATAGGTGCAAGAACAACCAAGGTAGGTGAGAGCGGCTGTTTAGAGCGGATTGGCAGATGTGGTCCGAACAGGAAAGAGCTGCTGCGATTGCAAATGCGGGGTAAATTTTGGTTTCTCTCTGTGGAGAAAAATTGTTGCTCGCAGCCCAGACAACCATACATCTCTACCAACCAACCTCTTACCACTCGTCAACATGGGTCTCGCAGGTCCCAAGAGGCGCTCCAAGATCGGCACCGACCCCAACAACAACAACTGGGCCAAAGCGACTGATTCCTTCGGCCACAAGATCCTTGCCTCGCAAGGCTGGAAACCTGGCGACACGCTCGGCGCCAAAGACGCAAACCACGCCTCGCATTACACCGTCGGCAGCAACTCCCACATTCGCGTTCTCCTCAAAGACGACAATCTCGGTCTGGGCGCCGCCAGAGTTGGAAACAATGCAGAGACTTTCGGTCTGAGTCTGTACTCGGGACTCCTCGGCAGATTGAATGGCAAATCCGAGGCCGAGGTCGAGAAGCAGCAAACCGCACAACGAGACGTCGAATTGGCCCTGTACCAAGGAAGAAAGTTCGGCAACATCAACTTCATCAGTGCGGGCTTCCTGGTCGGCGACAAGATGGACCTCAAGTCAACCGTTATGCCCGATCCCAAGCTCGCCTCCAAGACTCCTGCGCTGGACGCAGCGAACAAGAAGCGAAAGAGATCAGATGTCGAACAACAGAGCACAAACGACGCTTCTTCTGACTCCGACTCCTCGGATTCTGACGATGACGAGGACGTAGAAGAGGCACCCAAGTCGAAGAAGATCAAGGAGTCGAAGAAGGACAAGAAATCTAAGAAATCATCTTCCAAGGACACAAGCAGCGACAGCACAGACGAATCCAAACTCAAGGACAAACGCAAGAAAGAGAAGAAGGACAAGAAGCGAAAGGCTGCCGATGCTTCAAGTTCAGAAGACGAGACGCGAGCCGAGAAGAAGGCACGCAAGGCAGAACGACGCGCGAAGAAGGAGGCAAAGAAAGAAGACAAGAAAAGGAGAAAGGAGGAGAAGAAGGCAGCCAAGTCAGGCACAGCGACCCCTTCAACTGCTCCTGGAACACCTGCAGAGCCTGCACCAGTGGCCGCTTTGTACGGCAGACAGAACGTCCGCCAACGCTACATCGCCCAGAAGCGTCTTGCGTTCATGGACCCGCAAGCCATGAAAGAGGTTGGTCTAATCTTTAGCCATCACGTTTATTCAGAACTAACTCTTTCACAGATTTTCATGGTCAAGGCATAGATCATCCATGTTTAATCAAACGTCTTTGTCTCTCGGTCGGCCACGGAACCTAGTGTGGCCTACCTTATTTCCTACTGAAAGTCCTGGTTGGCGCATGATAGATGGATGCGTAGAAAAGCGTTCTGTCCCCCCTTTTTTTTCTGGCGTAGTGCATAAGGCCTGGGAGTTTGAACATGTGCGTTG
>Ga0058702_10000624_pt1 | contig 14249 bp, 13 predicted proteins | sample AgamicOrSfe_FD_83781 | JGI IMG/M metagenome (GOLD analysis project Ga0058702, IMG submission 83781) | Agave microbial communities from Guanajuato, Mexico - Or.Sf.e | ecosystem: Host-associated > Plants > Phyllosphere > Phylloplane/Leaf | place: Guanajuato, Mexico | collected 2012-05-30 | reverse complement strand
GAGGGGATGTCGAGCGGGTAGCCGTTGCGGGTGGAGTAGAGGGAGACGTTTGCTTGGACGTATTCTGCGAATTGGACTGAGGGGAGAGTTAGGTACGGGGTCGTGAATGAGATGATGGAGGTGTCGCGGGGGAATAGGACCAAGAACGTACTTGTGTCGCCGGCTTCACCTGAGAAGGCGAGGATGCAGTGGTCGTTTAGAGCGCGCGTTTTGTCGTCGTTTGCTTTTAGGATGGAGGCACCGCGCATGGCGGCTTTGGAGGCGGCGATGATGGTGAAGTCTTTGCCGGTGATACCGAGGAGGACCTCCCTGTCGTTGAGGTCAGCTTGCTGCGTTTCAGGATGAGGCCAAGTCAGGCTCACATGATGGCGTCGGCTTTGTGGTTGTGACGGCCAGGTGGGATCTGCTAGTACTCGAGGATTGTAGAGAGCGGATTGGTGGCAAGCTGAGTGTGTGAGTGGTGGTGATGGTGTTGTGGTGAGGATATGGTCAATCAAGCTAGAGGCGAAGGTGTTAGGCGCAATTGTCCGCGTCGTGCACGCCCGTGCGAGTCGTGGACTATCGATAAGAAGTCATCGTCCAAAAAAGTGTAAAAAGTACAAGAAGCGATTGTTATCACGGTCTTTGGAGTATACCACGATGTCCGGCTTCTTCACTATACCTGCCTCGCAGAAGAAACGAAAGAGAGCAGATGGTCCCCGCGCGCCAGATACAAAGCGACGGATCACTACCTCCAACGACAAGCGCCGCACACCAGGCACCACCACAACATCCACATCAGCTAATGGCAAGAGTAAAGCTCGGCCTGTCTCAGACGACGAGTCGATATCTGGCAGTGAAACCGACGACGAAGCCGCAAACCGGAATCTAGAAGATGCCTCCGTAGATTCTGGCGACGATGCTCGCGAATCAGCAGCAGAGCGCCGGCTGAAGCTAGCAGAACGATATCTGCAGAATATACGTGAAGAGGTCGGCGATGGTCAAGAGATTGGCTTCGATGCAGAGGACGTTGACCGCGATCTCATCGCCGCACGGCTGAAGGAGGATGTGGCAGAAGAGCAGGGCAAGCTGTATCGGCGGCTGGCAGGGGAGCTAGACTATAAGAGTGCATCACATACGCTGTTCCGGGCAGACACACTGGCAACGACTGGCGTAGCGTCATGTCCGCCCTACGTATACACAGTCTCGAAAGACATGACGATCATAAAATGGGAGATCCCTCCACCACCGGCCTCCAAGACCTCGCACGCCCGCCGAAAACCAAAACAACTCCTCTACACTCGCGGCTCTAAGAAACACGCTTCCGACCCCTCTTACAAACACCACACCGCCTCCATCCTCTGCATCGCCGTCTCCACCGACTCCCGCTTCCTCGCCACTGGCGGCGCCGACAACCGCCTCATCATCTGGGACGCTGCCACACTAAAGCCCCTACGAGTCTTCACACAACACCGCGACTCCGTGACTGCGCTCGCCTTTCGAGGGAAGACGAATCAACTCTTCAGTGCTAGCAAGGACCGGACCATCAAGATCTGGAGTCTGGACGAGCTTGCGTACGTCGACACGCTGTTTGGACATCAGGACGAGGTTGTCGATGTTAGTGCTGTGGGCGGGAAAGAGGAACGCTGCATCAGCGTCGGGGCGCGGGATCGCAGTGCTAGAGTGTGGAAAGTCGTGGAGGAGAGCCAACTTGTGTTCCGTGGCGGCGGAGGTGGCGGTGGAAGTGCGAAGAACGAACTTGATGAGCGGATCCTGAAGGGGCTAAAGATGGGAAAGCAGCGGCGGCGAGATCAGGACGCTGAGATTACAGATCCGACGTCCAGCTTGCCCACCTTCCGCGAAGGCTCCCTCGATCGCGTCCTTGCACTCAGTACATCCCTCTTCATCACGGGCTCGGATTCGGGCTCGCTATCGCTCTTCTCCCTGCACAAGAAGAAACCGCTGCATGTCGTGTCACTGGCGCACGGCTACGATGCCGCTCTATCGCCCGCGCTTTCTTCTGCAGAGATTGGCGCAGAGTCGCGCGAGTCGCAGGCACAGCCTACACCGAGGTGGATCACGGCACTAGCAGGAATACCGGGATGCGATCTTTTCGTCACAGGGAGCTGGGATGGGATCGTGCGGGTATGGCGGGTCAGTGCGGACGACAGGCGAATTGAAAGCGTAGGCGTGCTCGGAGAAGGACTACCGGCGACGAAGATTGCATTTGGTGATAATGCGGCGATGCTGAATGGAGATCAAGATCACACAGGTCTAACTTCTTCTGCGACGACGACAGTAGCCAGTGCCGAGCCATCTGGCACAATACGCGGCATCATAAATGACCTCACCGTCTTCCAAGTGGGAGAGAGAGCGAGCGGCGGGATTTGCATCGTTGCGGCTGTAGGCACCGAGACGAGGCTGGGGAGGTGGATACAGAGGAAGGGGAAGAATGGTGCTGTGATGTTCATGGTCCCGATGGCGAGTCTGGTGATTGGAAATGGGATCGCAGAGGTCGATGCGGCTGAGGAAGCATGAGGTGGTGAAGAGCATGACCATGATCGCTGAAGTCTTGAACAGTATAGTGGGCGAGGATCGAGCTCGAGGGAGGACGGATGTAACGTGTATATAAGTGGCAGAGATGCGAATACACCACCTGTTACACTATGACCAGATTTGACTCTGCAGTACCTATCCGGCCTCTTGTACACGCTTCAACATATGATGTACACAACAACCACAAGAAGCCTCTTGTGGTTACAACCACCATTGAAACTCCGCAGCAAGATATCCACATACCCATGCACCCACTCCCTATTACGTAGGTGGTTCGTTCGTTGCAATCTCACGATCCAGCAGTATACAAATCACATCACCGATCCTTTGCTTTTACTTCAACCCAAACTGATTGTACATGCACCAGCCCTTATTCACTAGCGTAATCCTGGACCATTGGCATTTCGAGAGCGCCATGAGGTTGAAACAGAAATCCCCTCCGTTTCAATTCCTCCATGTTGTTGGTTGTGCAAACAGTGCTGAGATCGGTGGCGGCTTGTCGATGTTGTGGGTGTCGTCCAAGAATCTTGCCGAACGCCTAAATCTCGCGAATTCAAATCAGCTCCGCCGGCAAATCGATCTGAATCCCTCCCTATTCGCAGAAAAATCAAAGTTACTTGACCGGCTTCAAGTACAGACACTTCGTGCTGCATGCCTGCGTTGTGATCTAACTGAACCATAGATCGCGCCAGTCGTCGAGGAAGCTGAGTCCTTCTACTTCGTCGCGTCCGCTTGTGCCGTTATTATCCTCCTTGTCTGTTGTGCCAGATTTGGCATCATTCGTCGTGCCCTGCTGTTGATTGTTGTTGTTTCTGTTGCTGTTTGGTCCAGCAGGCTCACTGCTTGGCTTGGAGTCTGCAGAATCTCGCGAACTGACAGGCACAAGTAATGGCGCTGATTGATTGGACATGGGTGAGTAGATGTAACTCGACGCTGACCGGGACCTTGCATCTTGAGCTAGTTGCTGCACTCGATGTGTATATCCTCCAGCACCCAGACCCATGCCAAAACCGGTTCCGAAGTTGACATTAGACTGGCTGTAATTGTTCGACACATCTTGTGCCTGCTGTGCGACCATCTGAGCTTGGCGTGGCTGAGGTATCTGGGTAGCTTGGAGTTGTGTTGCTTGGGTCTGTGGCAGACCTTCGTCGCGCAATGCTGGATCCAATAGACGTTGTCGCTTCTGTGAGTCGTTGCCCGACTCTTGGTTTCCACGTTTCAGGCTTGGATCTATCGAATGACCTTCACCCAAGTGGTCCTGAGCGTATTGTGAGTGTGTCTGGAGAAAATTTCTCTGCTGCTCTTGCTGAAATCTGTAGTCAATGTTGGGTACCAGGTTTGCCTGAGCTGACAATGGATCGGGTCCAGTAGGGAACTGGCGTGACAGCTCGTTGGTTCTGTCGGGAGAAGGTAGCATAGAGCCACTTCGGCTTACTGTGTCCTGACCCGGTCCACCGATATCTCGATATAGCGCTTCTTCAACCTCGAGAGGAAGTACTAATCTCCACTTCTCGGCAAGACCACGGAGGATGATCAGCGCCGAACGAGCCCATTCATTTCGCGGAATCAGCTCTTGCATGATATTCGCGGCTTGAGTCAAGTGTCGTGTAGCTGATATTGTTGGCACGTTCAGGATATGTATTGTGCATGCCGTCAACAGGCAGTGTACTTGGAACATGTAGATACCGCTCAAGCCATAGATATTTCGATGCTGTTGCCACAAATCGGAGACCAAATTCGCTGCGTTTCGACACACGTCTCGTGGAACGACATCGGAGTAGTCGATCGTGGCTTTCAGGAAAGGACGGAAGAGTAGTAGTAAGGCAGTGTGATAGTACATACTGGTTGTGTCAGTGAGTTCCATGATCGTCCCTGCAAGGTGCCTCTACTTACTGCAAAGAGATCACATGGGGGACTGCATTTTCCGTATTGGCAAGTTTTGTTGGTAGGTTACGATACCACTCCAGGTACTTTTCATACTCTCCCAGCAGCAGGGCTCCACTCATCGGTACTGTCGGTGCAAAGAACATGACAAGCGTCGAGTTGACGAGCTTCGAAAGTGCTGCACATTCCTTGAAAGCTGAAGCTCGTAGACCAGGTCGATCTGGTATATTGAGCTCATATGCATGCCACGGTGCATCATCGCTCATGTCAGGAGGTGCTGGTGGCTCGCAAGTGATACCATTGATGTTGAGCAGTGGAAGCCTTCCAAGCGTGAAGCTCGTTGTTCTAGGTCGATAATTAGCAAGTTTTCATCAGACACATATACCATAGACTGACTGATCAACGTGAAAGCAACCCCAAAAAGCATGCGTTCGCGCCTCGGCTTCCTTCTGATACTCTTGCTCTTCTTCGTGGCTTTCCTGCTTCTTCTGCTTGACAGGACGTAGATGCAGCTCTAGATCTACGGCCATAAGCACACTTCGGCCAGCAAACATCCACAGAGAGCTCAGTCGACCTCTTGTTCCCTCAACGTAGCTCATGAGATATAGAGCAGATGTTGTGGTCAGCGTCGACTGATGTGTCACTTGTTCGAGTTCGTGTACAGCCTCTTTGTAGAATCTGTCCATCAACGTGTCGCCGTCTTCGAGTTGTCGTCTTGCAATATCACGATCCGAGAGGAAACATCCTGCTGCACAGATGGCATTTACGAGTATGCTAGAGCAGAACTTGGTTCTTCCGGCTTCCATATCCTCCCGGAACAACCTCTCAGGAAAGTTCTGGAAGAAACAATGTTGCCAGGTGAAGTAAAGTGTGAGCAAGTGATTGATCAGCTCTCCATCTTGTGTCACGTTCGTCCAAGGGTGATTCATATGTTCGTCGATGAACTCATTACCATGACCCAGAGAAGTGTGCGCCATTTCCGCTCCCTTCACCATACCAAAGGTTTGATCATGGCGGGAGAATGCCGCCTCAAGACTGCGTGATGCGTCTGGAGTTGGCCCCAAGAGTGGCTGAGGTCGATTATACTGCGCTGGCTGTAGCCCAAGTGCTAGTTGCGCGAGTGATCCAGGTGCTTCCCCGCCGCGAATGCTTCGGATAATTGAATGTACAGAATTTGTATCAGATGAGAGCAAAGTGTTCATGAGCTGGTCGTAGGACCGTGCTTTTGCCATAACTTCAGTGACTGGACTTTCTCCTTGCTCTAGGGACTGGTCAGTCGGTGTGAGACGATTTGGGAAGTCACAAAGTAAGAGCAGCTTACGTTCAGACTCTCGTCGTCCAACATCGAAAAGTAGTTGACCAGCTGCAATTTGCTCAGCAACGTGTTCTGGTTCAACACCGGGTTGTCTGAGTCGTCTGAAGATCTCCGCCGCCTCCGCTTCGCTGGCATTTTGGACAGTAGATAACAGTTGCTGAAGTGATGCGGCCGTTCCTTGTAGTTTCTCGACATTATCTCGTAGGAATGTCAACTTGCGTTGGTCATCAGTCATATCGTAGTGGCATGCTCCTTCACGGGCAGTACTGTACAAAGCATGAGTTTAGATGATGTGACTTCGATGGACTATTATTCCTGACGTACCATTGCGAACAGAGTGGGCGCTTTCCATCACACTACGATTCTAAGTCAGCCTGATGGTTTACTACGCAAAATGTAGTCCTGGCTCACTTTCGTCTTTCTTTTGCGACATGGCACACAGGCTACAATCGTAATCTTTCCTCTCTTTGCATATTGTGGTTTCTGTCCTGAGCCAGGTGCTTTGCCTCCTCCACCTCCACTTCCTCCTCCATTGCCACCCCCACCACCTCCACCACTGCCACCATTGTTCGGGGGTGCGCCATACGGTAGATCTTGTTGTGCCGGCGCAAAATCACTGAGCTGTCCCTGCCCAGCAGGGACATATCCTCTGTTCATGTCGTTCATCATGCCTCTAACAAGAAAAAGATGTGGTACGCTTTGCTAGAGCCAAAGCGCATGTCGTATCGTACTCGTGAGATGATTCCACGTCCCGTAGCCGGCGAGAGCGCACAGCGGCGACGCGACAACCTTTGATGCCGTAAACGCGATGATGGGTGTTCTTGATGGAAATGGACCGCGGGCTGTATTCCGTTGTTGTACGGTAGGACGATCAAGATCGGGTGGATGAAACCAGACGACTTCAACCCAGACTCTAAAGCGCACGAATTCTTGCGCATTCAGATCTAATCACAGTCGCCGGGGTGTAAGTGTGGAAGATGAAAGTAGAACTGAAAGAGAGACAAAATCGACTAAAGTTTCCCGAGCACCCGAGCAAGACGGGATGGCAGATGACAGATCGAAAACTTACGCCGGACATGCACACTCTCGACCATAACACATTGGACGCAAAGCTCTATACTTTGTACTCGGTCTTCTACAAATGAGCTGCAGCGTCTTGTGCGCAACGCACAGATCACTATCTATAACTCAATTTAACGCAACATACGACCTGCCTGAAAAGACTGGATGATCTCAGAACATTCTCCTGCCGCAGCAATTCTATCTAATAAGGACGAATGACTACAGGGGTCTCAAAATCTCCTCTGAGAATCGGACGTTTGTCGATGCAACAAGGATCATGGATTCGGTGATGCGAATCCAACATAGCAGCGCAACATAGCAGCGGGACACGTTTCAATCGTCATCTCTTGTGTAAAGACCTCTGCGGGAAGCTGCTCGAGAACACCTCTCCCAAGCGACGAGGACCAGACCAGGCAGTGTCAATCACCCACCGCTAGCGAAGCGTGTGGCACCGAGCACAGCTTTCCAGCTGGAAAGGACAAACCCTGGAACAGTGTCCGGACAGGCCAAGATTACATAGTCTCGAAGTCATGTCTGCTCATCTAGACACCAGTCGTGGGATGGTGAAACGCGGATGGCTTCGGTATAGGACCACCTTTTTGTCACTGAGGCTTGTCTTCACCTCGCGCAGATGCTACAGAGACATCCAGCGGTACATCTTGAAGCGGGTGGCATATTGGTCCTGTAGGTCAGGCAATCAGAGTCTCCTGTATCGGCTAGGCAGGCGATGCGCAATGCGAAGCTCTGCCGGAAGTTCAACATGGAAAGTACGTAGATAAGACCATATTTGGGTCGGTGTTGCGCCGCTCTAGATACTCTGTGCAATGTTGGTCGAGGCTGGGAAGTTCGAGTATGCTGCTCTGGCGGCGCGTGCATTTGTGGATTGTACGAGCATTTTCCTTGATCGTTGGGAGTAGTTCCGGCGCGTCGAGGACAAGAGCATAATTGCGGCGGCATGGCATACGTGGACAGGGACCGCAGGGACCGTGTTCGAATCAGCGTAGATCAGCGCCAGAACTGTCAGGCTGTCCGCATGATGCCCGCGTTGCTAGCATATAGCTATAGCTGAGGTAAAAAATGCGATGGTGTTAATGATTGCAGAAGGATATGACGATCAATCTGTACACGCGCTTTCGAACATGTGAATTTCCACTTGTCCCATTCCACGGGCTCCTTAGATTCACATCTTCTCAACTTCACTACCATTACCTTGCACGAAGTGTTCAGCTGCTGTCCGAGTGGCTTCCGCATAGCCTCCATTACGTCGTCTGAGCAATCTCCAGATCATAAGCGCCTCGGACCGGTGCTCGACCAAGCCCCGCTCTGCCTGCGGTCGCGTTCAACCTCATCTGTTTCTCGCAATTCAGGTGCAAGCACCCTCAGCCACACCCAATCGTCTGCAGCATCCTAAGATCTGAATACCTACAGCTGTTGCCTGCTTCAGTCTTCATCACGACGAACCGACTGGCGATGGTGACGGACAGGGCTAGCAGATAGTCCTCATATTATGTCGAAGCGATCCTTCGCTGACTTCTTTCCCACTGCGCCCTCAGTCCTACAAGAGAAGAGGAAAGCCGCACGAGATCGTCGGAAACCTACCACCGAATCTACATCAAGCACAAAAGAATCCGAACCTTTGTCTAATGCTAACAGTGGGCATGCGCCCACCAACGACGATACCCAGAGCCGGAAGCGATCACAAACTCACGGTTCACCAGATCAAGCAGACCAGTTGTCACCATCCCAGGATGCTGGCGACTTGCTGAACGGTGTTGGCTCTGCCAGCTCACTCGCAAGCACAACATCCTCGCTTTTTAGCAATCCTGCTGGCATCAAGGGAAAGCAGGATGCGACAGAACCCTCCCTTACTTTATTGACACCACTCACAAGTCACGAATCATCACCACCAATATCGCATCCAAGTCCAAACAACAAGGACCCAATCACATCCTCGAGTCACGTGAATGGCGCCAATGACAGCAGAGATATTGCGCATCCGTGTGAAGCGTCCGGAATGAAGCTTGCAACGTCGTATGATGCTTCTGGCGTGCTTCCGTCTGCTGGGAACTCCAGAGGCATGAAACTGTTGTACGATCCGGATCTGGATCCGGAGCTTGCAATAAAGGACAAGAGGAAAGCGAAGCCGCGCTATGCGTCATTCGGCGAAGAGGTGTGTGAAATGCTTCTATGCTTGGAGACTGCCATGTCGAGCGTCAATGACTGACATTTGTATTCAGGCCTCCGCACGACCAATAACAGATCCTCGCCTCGGAATTCCGGGTTACACATCGGGCGACATACCGCCACCTAAGATGAGCGGCCAAGCGCGATTCTGGAAAACAAAGCTGAGGTCTGCGCCGTATCTTTTGCCGTTGTATTCGTGGGACCCGGAGACGTCAATTGGTGCTGGTCCTCCTACTGCGGTTGTAGTGACCGCCTTTGACCCACTAATGCCAGAGGGACAGTTACGAGCATTCTTTGGCAGCTTCGGCGAGATCGCACAGATAGAAAACAAGATGGATCCGAATACTGGCGCGTTCCTAGGGATATGTCTGATTCGATACAAGGACAGTCGGTTACAACGCGGTCCTGTCGTGACAGGAGTAGCAGCAGCACTGAAGGCGGAGCAGGGAGGGCACAAGCAGCGCATTGGCCTGAATACTATCCGTGTCGAGCGAGATGCTGGTGGGAAGAAGTGCAAGCGGTATGTTGAAAGGTTAGCACAGAGGAATCAGGAGCGTCTAGCCAAGGAGATGAGGCAAAAGCCAGTAGAAAGGCCGAGACCTCAGCCGACGCCTGTCGTAGAACCGCTTGATAGTCCGTTAACAGCACCCGATCCGCCGCCGAATGCGCCAAAAGGACCATCGGGGCTCAAACCACCAGAGGGACCTCGATTAGCGAAACCAGCGCCATATGGACCACATAGTCTGATTGAACAAGAACCCATACTCGGCAGTATCAAGAGAAAGCCATATGTTTATATTTCACAAGAGCATGTGCCGGTCATGGGAACGACAATACCACATCTGCAGAAGCGCATGAAAGATTACAGATGGGAAGATATCCGGTGTGATCAAACAGGATACTACATCATCTTTGAGAATTCCAAGCGGGGTGAAGATGAGGCCGTCAGTTGTTATAAACACATGAACGAGAAAGCGATGTTCACATATGTCATGTTTATGGAGTGTCAGCAGTACGGGAACCCCAATTACGAGCGAACTCCAAGTCCTGAAAGAGCGATGGCAATCAAGCATCAGAAAGACCTCGAAGAGAGACTCCAGAAAGAGGATGAAATGGACATCGAGGCTGAGCGAAAGCAGCGAGCGCTGGACCTCGATCCGGTCAAGGCGGCAATGGAGCAGTTACGGACAGAGCTGCGCGCTAAGATCATGAACGACGTGAAGACTCGCATAGCGGCACCCGCACTTTATGACTTCTTAGATCCACTCAGACATGCTGCGAAAAGGCAGAAGCTCGGCATTGCCGACCCGACGGAACAGCAGGCTGTTCCGACCCTCCTTATTCCTGGAATTGACACGATATCGAAGAGCGTCAAGGCAGCATCTACAGGCGACTTCAGGAAAGACCTGCTTGCCTCAAAGTATAACATTGCCAAACTACGTCACGAAGAGTCTGCATCGAAAATCAGCAATGCCTTCGTGGACGAGCGACGCCAGGCAAAGCCTGCAAGGCGAAGAGTGGATACACGGACACTACATCAACGTCTACAAGATTATTATCAGGAGCAGTCATCGGATGATGAAGCTGCGGAGCGAGACAGCCAAGACGATAGCCAATCCGTCAGTCGCATGAGTAGCGTGGCGCCAACGGCAGAACGCGATGAAGACAGTGGGTTCACGCCTCGGAAGCGTAGGCGACTGGAGAGACGCCCACCATCGCAAGAGGACGATAGTGCTGACGAGCATGATGGTCTAGCACGGACTGTCCTAGGGCATGATGCAGCCTCGAAGGATCCTGAAGACATGAGTCATGCTCAACTACAAAGCATACTCAAGTCTTTACCAAACACGTCCAAGCTGTATTTGCGTGCAAAGGCCGAGCTGCTATCACGCATTCAGACTAAAGCAGACGACCACCTATTCGACGTCAAATCCGATACTGCGGATAGTTCAGAAAGGTTTGTTGAAGATGGCGGTATCGTCACTGATGCATCGCTTCTCGGTATCGTGCAAACAACTGAGGTCCTCCTGGACACGACACAGCAGAAGCGTGCGAAGAGTAAGAAGAAATCGAAGAAGCAGATCTTTGAAGAGCGTGAAGCGGCCAAGGCTGCAGTCGAAGAACTACTGCCTGATGCTGGTGAAGAAACCGTGCTCGAGCCGAAATCAATATCAGAAGAGATAGAGAAGATCGAGGTCGACGAAGAGGAGGCTCGTGCCGAAGTGGAATGGGGCGTCTCCACAGACGCTCCTCGGAGGACTGTAGATGACGACCCAGCGATAGTGCTCGATGTCGACGGCTGGCAACACCTCATCAAGGATGTGGAAGATCTTACTTTCCTCAAGCTGGCTCTTGTTGACGAGCCAGAAGTCAAGCTGGCGAATGCAAGCCTCTGGGCTTTCAAGCAGAAGGAGATCAAAGCCCTCAACAGTGGCGGTCTTCTCGGTACCACCACTGATGTGGTCTCGATCAAGGGTCATTATGTTCCTAATTCTACGGGAAGTGCTCGTACTGAAGGTTACAAGAAGATCCTGGAGTCTGAGAAATCCAAATACCTGCCTCATCGTATCAAGGTTGCTTTGGCACGAGAGGCTCGTGAACGTCAAGCTGCTGAAGGCAAGCCCGCTCTACCAAATCCAGCCATCGCTGCTGAAGCTGCACGGATAGAAAAGATGAAGTCAAGTGCACACTCTCGAAGCAACCGTGCAAGCAATCGAACGCACGTCAAGGACATTAACATTGTCAAGCAGAATCTGTCTGGTGATGGACAACAAGGTGATGCCATCCGTTTCAATCAGCTCAAGAAACGCAAGAAGCTCGTCAAGTTTGATCGATCTGCCATCCACGGTTGGGGTCTGTACGCTGAGGAGAATATTGCGATCAACGACATGATCATCGAGTATGTCGGTGAAAGAGTACGGCAAGCTGTTGCCACGATTCGGGAGGCACGCTACGACAAGCAAGGCATGGGCAGTTCGTATCTTTTCCGCATTGACGACGACTCAATTGTTGATGCCACGAAAAAAGGAGGTATTGCAAGATTCATCAACCACAGCTGTGCTCCGAATTGCACAGCAAAGATCATCAGGGTGGAGGGGACGAAGCGCATAGTCATCTATGCGCTTAAGGACATCTACAAGAGTGAGTGTCATTTCCCGCCGCTAACTTTAACAAGCCTGCTAACTCCGTCTTCAGATGAAGAATTGACGTATGACTACAAGTTCGACCGCGAGAGCGACAACGATATGAGAATCCCATGTCTTTGTGGGTCCGACGTGTGCAAAGGCTTTCTCAACTGACGAGGATTCTTGGGGTCTTCTTCGGCGTACAAGGTGTGCAATCAGGATCGGGCTTACGACCAAGCACAAAAGTATGGATGTGGCTCAAGGTCATTACGATGGTTTGATATGCATAGGAGTGGAACAGCGGATTTGTTGTGTCATTTATGCAATGCATATAGGCGGCGCGATTCAATGGGCATTATTGGCAAGGTGGGAAGTGGTAGAGGGTACCAGAGGCAGTCAGGCTGTTAGACTGGATGTCTCGAACGTGTACAATATCGCCACATGATAGCAAGGAATAGGGCTGTGAGAAGGCCTTCGGCTTTACTGCTCCAAGTCAATACTTACTTCCATCTCTTCTGTCCTTGTACGAGTATGCATGATGGAGTGGTTCGCACATCGAAGCCGGGTATAGCAGTGTGTGATTAGCTCACTACAACGCGTGAAGCACACGCAACCCTGATCGCCTTGCGGTCTCGAGCTCCACCTCTCTGAATCGCCTCGTCTCATCTCTCTACATACGCCATAACACAACATCCTCTGCATAGACTCTCTTCACCATACTATCAATCGAACACACGATACCGAAGTCAGACTGACACCCTGATCACACAACTTTCGAGACATCTTGAAGAACCAACAACAAACACAAACATACAGCATGGTCAGTGTTTGTAATAAGCTCGCTCAGCCACAGTGATATCTAACCAACCTCACAGACCTCGATAGGTACAGGATACGATTTGGGCAACTCCATTTTCTCACCAGACGGCCGCAACTTCCAGGTCCGTTGTGCATGACCCAGTCATCATGATCACCTCTAGCCTACAGGATATAATCTAATTCAACCCTGGCTACAGGTTGAATATGCAGTCAAAGCAGTAGAAAGTGCCAGCACATCCATTGGAATCAGATGTAAAGATGGCGTGGTATTGGCGTGTGAAAAGTTGGTATCGAGCAAGTTGATGAAGCAAGGCGCAAACAGGAGGATAGCCACAGTAGATCGGAATATCGGTGTGGTCAGTATTCTCAACTCTTTCAGAATATTTCTGCTGGCATTGCATACGGGAATGCAAGCAGGAACCCGACGACTAACGCGACATCCACCTCTTCAGGTCTCCTCCGGCCTCATCCCCGACGGCAAGCACTTCACCACCCGTGCTCGCGAAGAAGCTGCAGAATGGCGCAACTTTTACAAAGCACCGATCCCCATCTCCTCACTCGCCGATCGAATGGGTTCTTACGTTCAGATTTACACGCTCTACAACTCCGTGCGACCATTCGGCATTACAGCGATTGTCGGCGGCTGGGATGGCGAGAACGAACCACCCGTGGATGGACAGGTTGGGTCAGGTCCGAGCACAGGCGCAGGAGGGAAGGTTGCAGGCAAAGTCAGAGAAGGTGGGCCGGGGTTGTACATGATCGAGCCAAGCGGATTGTTCTGGGTATGTCAAGATTTGCTACGAACATCGAGATGTGCATACCGGAGGCTGCAGGCAAGAAGAGGCATGATCTAACGAGAAATTCAGGGATACTATGGCGCAGCAACAGGTAAAGGTCGCCAAGCCGCAAAAGCCGAACTCGAGAAGCTGAACCTACACGAAAACCCACCCACCCTCGAAGATGGAGTCCGCGAAGCAGCACGTATAATGTACATTGCCCATGAGGACAGCAAGGACAAAGAGTTTGAGCTAGAAATGACATGGGTGAGCTCGATGAGCGGGCCAACACAAGGGAGACACGAGGAGGTGCCCAAAGAGCTTCTGGAGGAGGCGGAAAGGTTGGCGAAGAAGGCGCTCGAGGGAGAGGATGAGTTGGAGGATGAGGCTGTGAAGGATGCAGGGACGAGTGGTGATGCTGTGCCTGGCGACAGGATGGAGGAGTAATCTTGAGGTGAGGTTGAGGAATAAACACCTCAGCTCGGGGATGACAGCAAGCCCAGTCGGCTATTGAAGAGACGCTGGTCAACGAGAAATGTAATACTATCG
>Ga0058702_10000622_pt1 | contig 14268 bp, 14 predicted proteins | sample AgamicOrSfe_FD_83781 | JGI IMG/M metagenome (GOLD analysis project Ga0058702, IMG submission 83781) | Agave microbial communities from Guanajuato, Mexico - Or.Sf.e | ecosystem: Host-associated > Plants > Phyllosphere > Phylloplane/Leaf | place: Guanajuato, Mexico | collected 2012-05-30 | reverse complement strand
GGTTGACAGATGTTGTGTCGAGTTCGGCCGGAATGGCAATAGGAAGAATGGTATGTTCAGAGCTGTGCTATGAGATTAGGGTCACGCTTTGCAACCAATACGTGAGCTGCCGCGATGTATAGCCTCACCTTTTGACTTCAGCTCTTGAGTACACAGATGCAGCAACCCTACCACATCTTCTGGCAGAACTTCTTTCTGTGTCCAAGCATCTTCGCGTTTCTGGACGGTCTTTGGCGGTAGCGCTCTGGGTGGTGATGCAGGAGCCTGTACCGGCGCAAGCTCGTTGTTGATCTGTGGTGATCGTGGTGTGATTGTAGAGGAAGTCGTCCTTGATTTGCGACTGAAAAGTGAAGGCATGTTGATGTTGTGATATATGCGGATCTCCAACAATGCCCGGCGGATGTTTATGAGGATGTTGCCTCGAGAAATGGGCTACGATGGCTCAGTAAGTGAAGATGAGCGCCATCAACTGTGAGAGAGCATGGGCGACAGCGGCGACGAGGGTCACAGCTCAAGCTAACAAAAGGTCGAGATTTGGAGACTCTGAAGTCTAAACAAGAGAGATGGACGATTGACGCAGGACCTGGTACTGGTACCAAATACATGTATTGTGGAGCCGGCTGTTTCAGAAAGCCATGCCACGTGATGCTGAAGAAACCAGCCACGGGCTGGGATCCGTACCGATTATCCTCCGAAGCTCGTACCTCTCAGATCTGCGATGCTTCCTGTTCCTTTCAGACATCATAAAAATCTGTCCACTTGTCCTTTGTGATTGAATCTAGTGTGCAGTAAATAAGTCGTCGACAAGGCGAATGTTCAGATCGAGTGGGGAAGCGTGATTTGTACTAATCTAAACTAAATTCGGAATCGCTCCGCCATGTCACGTGCTTGTGCACAGCAACTAAAGGCATCAGTCTTCACAGTCGAGTCGAGCACGGATATAGCGAGATTCCAGAGATGGACATGAATTATTACAGTATCATTAAGATGTATGAACGCAATCTCGGTCGGCCTTACTGCCATACTGTTCAGTACTATTTGGAATCCAACCCCTGTATCCTCTATACCCATATTCACCTTCATTGCACTCATAGCTCGTTCTTGATCTTGTGGAACAAGCCCTTGATGCCATGTGGCTGCGGTGCACCACCCTGTGCTCCTGGGGGAGGAGGTCCAGACATGAACGTGTTGAAGTCATTGACATGCGGGCCGACAATGTTACCCATGTATGGGCCATCGTTTGTCCATGCAAGCCTCTGAGCTCTGCACTTCCTGTTCTCCCAACCGTCGGTCTGCTTGTCGGTGCCGTGGAAGCAGCACACATACTCGCCACCACTCAAAGGCAAGAAAGAGCAGTGACCAGGTCCGAAAGGTGGGTTGTCACCGTTCTGACCGGCGTTCTCGACCAAGGGGTGCTTTTCCTTGCGCCAGCTGGACTTCTTTAATGGGTCGCCACCAGTGTATGTGAGCATAGCGAGCTTGTAGTCCTTGGTCCAGCTGCCCGCGCAAGAGTACACAACACCCTTCCAGTTGCCGTTAGGCGACTCGAGCCATTGTGGTCCCTCGTTGACACCGTGGTCACCGTCACTGAACTCCCACTTGTGCTCTGGGTGTGAGATCACGACAGGCTCGCTGCTGCCGGTGATTGGGTCGGAGAGTGCCATGATCCAGAGCTCCTGAATCTTGTCGCTGCTGTCACCAGTTGGCCAGCCAGACCAGACAGTATAGTATTGACCGTTGATCTGGAAGACGGTACCGTCGATGGCCCTAGATATGTGTTAGGTGATGAATCGGAATGATCGTTGCGTTTTACTTACCAGTTGTCAGGCATGCCACGAACACCACCGAGGAACTCCCAACCTTCAGGGCTGGTAGGGTCGGACGAAGATGGAGGACCACCAAGGACCCACATGCGGTGAGATGGGTTGCCCTTGCCAGGCTGGCCAGCAGCGAAGTAGACGTACCAGCGACCACCAAGGTCGTGGAGCTCAGGTGCCCAGAGGCCTTCAGAGTATGGGGTGTCTGGGGGGCGGGCGCCTGAAAGCTGTTAGTCACTGGTAAGAGTTCAACGGGGAGGAGATGCTTACCAGACGGTGCTCTTCCTTGGGCTGCGGAAACCATCTAGGTCCTGAGCTGACCAGATCTCGATGCGGTCACCGGCGGTGAAGGTCTGATGCACTTTTAGCTATAGTTTGTCAATTGTTGACGCTGAACTCACGAGGTAGTATTGACCATTGGCCTGGATGACCCAAGGGTCAGGCGTGGCCTCGTTGGTGATGGTGAAGGAGGTGCTGTTATATTGGGACATGATTGTTGTGTGAATTGTGAAGGTGGGAGGGGTAATGTGAAGCTAATAAAGAAGCGCGCAGAGTAAGCAGGGAACACATAGTGGCTGATTCGGAAGTGACGTGATGGTGGGGTAAGGTAATTCGGATCAGTTCCTTGTTCTTGTTGCTCTAGACGTCAGCACGTTGCAACGGTGGGGTGCAGTTGCGCTTGAACAGTGAAAACACATGGCTTAGTCGGCAGGAGATGGAGATAGCGACGAGCTGCCTAGAGAAGGATTCCATAGTGACACTTAATAATTGCTCCATAAGCTTGGACAAATACAGATATGTCGATGCTCCCTCTCATCGTGGCTTTGCCTTTGATATCATGGAATTCACCTTGACACCTTCACAGGTCGATGCCTACCTTCACCGCATTGGCCTTCCGCAGAAATACTTTCCATCTTCCATTCCTCCAATTGATTTAGCCTATATCACAGCACTACATGTCCACCACATCACTAGCATTCCCTATGAAACCTCAGTATACATTACTCCAGAGAGCATCATGTCTCGCTCGTCCCGGCAGTGCTATACGACAAGATAGTCGCGCCTTGTCGCGGTAGAGGCAAGTCATGCATCGTGGTACTCTTCAATGTCAGAAGTGACCCCTTTCAGGCGGCTACTGTATGGAAAATGGTCTACTCTTCCACTATCTGCTGCGTGCCCTTGGTCTCCGAACTTACATGGCACCAGCAAGAAGTCGATCTCGCGTTCTCAACAACGTCCCATCTGGAGATTATGCTGGCATTTCGCCTCTCGTGCACATCTTGACGCTTGATGACGGTACTCGATACGCCCTTGACGTCTCGTTCGGCGGCGATGGGCCTACTCTGCCACTTCCCTCCAGGCCGCAGTCGTCCTGACAATTCTAGGCTCGCAGCAGGTCCGCCTGATGCACCAACATCTACCTCGACACCACGAGCCGGACGGACAGCCTAAACACTGGATCTACGAGTATCGGAATGGCGTGTACAAGGAATGGGACTCCTTTTACAGTTTTGCAGAGTATGAGTTCTTCCCAGAGGACTTCATAGCGATCAACTATGGCGTGGCGAAAAATCCGGTGGATTCGTGGCAGACGGCTTTGGTGCTTTTGGTAAAATTTGTGCTTGGACGCAGGGACGATGGCGAGGACGGGGTGATTGGGAAGGTGATGATGGAAGATGGGATGCTGAAGAGGAATATGAGCGGGAAGACTGAAATGCTCAAGACGTGCCAGACCGAGGCGGAGAGGGTAGATGCAGTGAAAGAGTGGTTTGGGATTACGTTGACTCTTGATGAGCAGGCCGGTATAAAGGGATGGCGGATGGAGTTAAAGGGCTGACTTCATAGCATACTGAAAAACGCGACAGGTTGGACTAGACTATACAAAGGAGACAATTCCAGCCGCTTCATTAACCATCAGTCCTGTCCACCTCTGTTGTCCAAGGCCAAAGCTCCACAAGATTAAAGGAGAGTGCCATGGAGATCCGGCTCAATGCCAGGGTCTAACACAGCATGAATGAGTCTGATTCCCTTGATTCTTAACAGATACATGCTTCTTGCTTCAAAATCTTCCTTGGTACAATCGATCCGTACACAAAGTTGTTAAGTACTGACACACTTTATGCAGGCAAAGTCGCGATCCGGATCGTCCAAACCAGTCTATTTATTGTTACGTGAGGTATTGAGATGTGATCTGACACATCTTTATATAACCGTATCGAGAATGTGTCCCATGGGAACTTCTTCTTGTCGTGCTCTTCCCGGTCTTGGATGGTCTTGGCCAATTGCACCTGTGTTGCCTCTGGGCTAGTGCCGTTGTCGATCGGGATAATGCGTTTGCCGTGTTCGTGGGTACGCAAGAAGCTAATCATCTCTTCATCATCGGCAGTAGTCCACTGCGTGACCGGTTAGAGACGCTTCATGGTGGTCTTTTTCGTAGATGCTGTCGATTTCCTCTTCTTGCTGCTGTTGCTGTTGATGCCGGGTTTGGCGCCATCTTTGCGCTGAGCGTCGGGCGCGGTGTCGTTGTCGTGTCCGCCGTCAGCATTCACATTCGCCGATACATCCTTCGACGTCTTCGCCATTGCTGTCCGGGCATCGGTGCTGGTATCCCCGGTGTGCTGGGTGTCGGGCTCAGTGTCGTTGTCGGGCTCGCCATCGGCGGCAAGCTTCTGCGGTCGATCGGTTTTGCTGGTGTCGTGCTCGTCGAGGTCGATCGGAGAGAAGCGAGTGCCATTGCGGCCGTATCGAGCGCCGAAGAGGTTGTGGTTGTTGTCGTGGGCTTCGTGAAGCTTTGCTTGCTCGAGCTCTTTGACCGTAGTGGTAAGCAGACCGATTCTCTCCTCTTGGTCAGTGGAACGCTTTCTCAGTGTCTTGAGCTCGATGGCAGCAGAGTTCAACTGTTCAGCCACTCTGTTCCTGTCATTGACAGCCGTGTCCAGAGTCTGCTTGTCCGTATGCACCTTCCGGAATGTCTTCACCGCAGATTGCAAGGCTTCTTCCACGTATTGCTGCTTGGCGGCTGTGTCCGTGAAGGTCTGTCTTATCACGGCCGAGGGGTTTACGACAAGCGTGAGGCTGTCCACCTCGTCAACGATAGTGTCGATGGTGGCATTGTACTGCTCGTGCATGTTGGTCGTAGCGGTGAGATTGGACAGATCTGCTGCCAGGTGTGCTTCCATGATGTCAGCCAGCTTTTGTTGTCTTTGCTCTCCTTGCAGTTAAAACATGTTGAGAATCTTGCTGCGGTCGATGCGGTAGACTTGGATACGCTTTTCAGCGGTGGCTAGCTTGTTGTTAGTTTCCTCAAGAAGCTTTCCCTGACCTGCGGCATCAACCAGATTGGCCTTGGCTTGTTCGAGTGATGCCACTGTTTCGATCGGACGCTTGGCATTCTGGTTATGAACGGCCATGATGTGGTCCACGGCCGCGCCAACGTTGGTCAACTCACAGCCCAGGTCGTGTACCTTATCGGTACGCCATTCCAGTTCCTGTCCAAGATCGGTCATGACACTTTCCACACGAGCGATGCCAGCACAGAGAAGATCCACAAGGTCGAAGCCTTCTTCGGCTGGTCCACATAAATTGATGCAGCTGCGCAATGCCGTCTGGAGTTTGGGGCCGTGAATGTCTGTCAGAGATGTAATGAAGACCAGAGGATCCTCGACTTCCTTATGCGCCATGGTATGCTGCCATTTCTCGATTCGGTCGACAAGAAGAATCAGCCAGTGCACAGTCGGGAGGTTTGATGTAGGGGGGCCACTAGGTATGAGCTTCTTGATCCGCTTGATCGTACCTAGTGTCGTGTCCAACTGCTTCTGCAGTTGTGTGCAGTCCCGGTTTCTCTTCGCTTTGGCTCTGTCGAGGCTTTGCTGCATACTAGAGACGGTCGCCGTGGTTGCACGAGCAGTAAGCCTGACACGAGCCCTTTCTCTCCACTGCAGCACCATAATCCGTGCCTTGGCGAGGTGGAATGTCTCGAGATTCTTGTCAACGAGGATGCTCGCGACGCGGAGTATGTGCAAGCGGTGGCCGACTGCGAGCTCGTGTTGGAGTGTTTGCAGTGCAAGCTCGCCGGATTGTCGTACTTCGTTCTTTTGAAGTTTGTTGGCAATGGCAGCAAGGTTGCGCTGGGTTCGGGAACGCCATTTAAGGCATATTGCCATTAAAAATGTCTTTCGCTTGTTCTTGAAACCAATGTCAGCAGCGCGTAGGAGAGTGTGATCATGGACATCCGCACGTCTAATCCGCTGTTGCTCCAGTTCGAGACCGCTGTCTTGCTGTACAGTGATCATTTTCTGCTCGAGAACAGCGGCCAGGATTGTTTACTGTGCTCGAGTCCGCCATTTGATGCACATTGCCGTGACTGCTGCCAGTATGGATGCCTTGTGCCTGCTCCGCAAACCTACATCGATGGTGCGGAGAAGATCTCGATGATGTGCTTTGATGAGGCCATTCTGCTGTCTATCCAATGCGAGCCCGCTGTTGTGCTGAGTGGCGACGGTCTGTGTTCGGTGCCGCCATTTGAGGCACAGTCGTCGAATTAGGGTGGACAGAGAAGCCTTGCGCTCGCTGCGAATGCGAAGATTTGCTGCATGAACGATATCTCGCCAGTGAGAAGCAACAAGGGCGCACTTGACGTCTAATTCAACTTGCATTGCATTCACACAGCTCTCGACAGCGGCGACACGACTGTCTGATCGATCTTGAAGGCTTGGTGCTGCTGTGTTGGCGTTCCGGGTAGCGATGATGGCCTTGATCTTCATCTTCCACACCATGAAAAAGAGCCAATTCTTGCCGAGCAATGTCTCTCTGGCCTTGGTATTGGCGACGTGGGTTGTGAGTCGGTCCATTTGTTGATGATGGCTGTTCTCGAGCTCAGTCTTCTCCGACATCAACTGCATCTGGGCGCTCTCCAGATTGACTACTCTGGTCGTGGCACTGGTACGCAGTGCTTTACGAGCCACAACACTCCGCCGTCTTCCCCGTACAAGCTGGGTGCTGAAAATCAGGCTTGCGGTATGACTGGCAGAGACCTCTTCATCAAGACAAGCTCGTGCTCTGACCCGAGTAGCATCTAGACGGCTGTTTGCTGTCCTGAGGTTGGCTTCAGCAGTCCCGAGTCTCTGTCGGACATTGCTGAACTGTGCTTGCTGGTCGAGGATGAGACCATCGTGAGATATGCAGTTCAGCCTTCTGTCGTCCTGGGAGGAAGCTGTGACACAAGGTCTGCTGACACCGTGACTCTGGATGACTGCATCTTCTACATGCGTCCTTCCTGGCGGTGTCTTCGTAAGGTCAGGCAGACCAGGGTATGCTCTGTTTGGTGGAAGTCACGCGATAGACGATGTGTGTGCCTGCGATGACATCGGGTGATCAATTGCGAGCATGACGACAACCGCAAACACCGAGTTCCAGCCGCTGTAACTACATTCTACACCCTACAGTATACGCCCTACATGCTCGTCTAGCCCTTCAGTAGACACGCGCAGACGACCCGCCCTTCCTGATACAAGTAACATACATCGCCATGTAAGGCCAATGTAGATTACCGCGAAGCCCGAACCAGGACGTCTCCTGCACGTTACCAGTACCCAATCACTCTCCGCACCGACATGCTCAGCAATGCAATCACGCAGTTGAGAGGATGGCACGCTGACCGTCCTCAGTATGCTGCAAGCAAAAGCCAAGGACAATCACCAGACTCTTTGCTAGCTCGGGTTGGCATATTCGCTCGCACATCACGCGAGACCACCCACGTCTTCAGCAATAGCCTGCACGACACGAACGAGCTAGACATAGAAACAAGGAAGAAGATATTATGCCACAGACTACGCATTGCGACTACGCAAGCCGAATGGCACTACACAGCAGCAGAATTGGATGACCTAGATGGCAACAATGATTGGAAGTTCGAGTTCGAATGTAAAGAGTACGATTATGCTCTGGTTCAGTCACGCTTGGCTGAATTCGAAGATGCGAGGATTTCTTGCGACCCACGACGCATGCTCTTCCTCATTCGCACCGCCCTCATTCGCCATGTTGGAGGCATGGACAATATAAGACTGTATAGGCATTCACATGTAGGGACAAAGATTCTCATTGAAAAGTATAGAGACTGTGTATTGGATACAATAAAGACATTCTTGGATACAACGAAACAACAACAGGATGGGCTGGACCCTCGACATCTATTGGAGCAGGTGCTGGCATCACGGCAATCATTTGGGAGAAGTGCTCTCTTGCTGTCTGGAGGAGGCACATTTGGGATGAACCACATAGGTGTGGTCAAGTGCCTGTGGGAGAATAATCTGCTGCCCCGTGTCATTACAGGGGCTTCCGCTGGCAGCATAGTCAGTGCGGTGCTATGTACAAAAAAGGACACGGAAATGGATGGCTTGCTGGAGGAGTTCTGTTACGGTGATCTGAACGTGTTTACGAGCAAAGACGATAGCGTGCTGAAACAGCTAACTCGATTTTTGAAGACGGGAGCTCTGTTCGATATTGGAAACCTCACGCGCATCATGCGGAATCTCATGGGCGACATCACATTTCTGGAGGCATATAACCGCACGAGAAGGATCTTGAACATCTGCGTGTCAAGTGCAAGCGTGTTCGAGCTACCTCGACTACTGAATCACATCACAGCACCGAACGTGATTATATGGTCTGCAGTGTAGGTCATTCATTGCCGCGCTTTCCTGATCTCTAGCTAACGCAATAAATCAGAGCTGCATCTTGTTCAGTGCCTGGAGTCTTCACTCCAGGTAGCCTCTTAGCAAAGGATGCAAAGACAGGCATCGCAACGCCTTGGAACCAATCTCCTCAGCGCTGGGTCGACGGATCAATCGAAGGTGATATCCCAACAACACGGATCTCAGAGATGTTCAATGTCAACCACTTCATTGTTTCCCAGGTGAACCCGCATGTTGTACCGTTCTTAGTTGAGGAACAAGGTCCACTGTCCGCGCAGCTCAGATACTCGGACAGTGTTGTTGAAGCTGGACCTGGCTGGTTGCATGGAATCTCCAATCTTGCAAAGAATGAAGCTATACATAGAATGCACGTTCTTTCAGAGCTCGGCGTGCTGCCAAATGTCTTCACCAAGATTTCGAGTCTTTTAAGCCAGCGCTATTCGGTACGTCCTTTTATGATGCACAGGGCAACTCAACACACGTCTTGCTGACCATCATTCAGGGTGATATCACAATCTTACCTCAGATACCATATTCACAGTTCCCCAACATATTAAAGAACCCCACCACAGACTATATGCTGAATGCGATGCTCTATGGCGAACGTGCCACATGGCCTCAGCTTGACAGGATCAGAAACCACTGTGCGATAGAGCTTGCACTGGATGCTGCCATTCACGAGCTTCGTGCACGAATCGCATTTCCGAATGGAGACGCCTCAAGCACACTGCGGTCTCGTACCAGGTCGGGTGAGCTGACACATTCCAGAGCTCAAGCCCGTGGCGCGTTGAGGCTGTCCACTGCAGACCTTAGGTCGCATGAGATAGCTGACTGGAAGAGCGGCAATATATCTGGACAAGGCCACGGACGTCGTGCGTTCAGTGCATCCTCATCTCCAAGTACAAGCAAGAAACGAAAGAGCCTATTCGCGCTGACGCTGGCAACGGATGCAGCCGCTACCCACGTTGCGCCAAGCTCAGATGATTGGTCGAGTCCTGATTCAGTCGTCTCGTCAGAAGATGAGAGTGACGGTGAAGCAGTTCCTCGAGGTGAAACGCTGTTTGCCGGATCCAGTCGGATGTTCCAGCATGGTTCACAATCGCCGACGCCAAATCAGCGTATGGCACGCGTTGGTTATTCCGCAGGATCGCCAATTGCATACCGCAATGCGCCAGTCGTGGCGTGGTCACCGATGTCAATGCCACCATCACACACACGCAGTACTGTGGGCCAGTTGCTAGAAGATGAAAGTGAGCCGGCAAGTAGCGGTGTGGCGGATAGCAGTCCAGCGCGTCCATGTAAGATCAGCAGGACGGCTTCCAGCTCAGCTGTAATGAGTGGCGTGGGTGAACAGCAATTTACGCGAAGCAACCGCAGCATGAGTACAGGTTTGCGGAACCTCATGCCACCAAATGCAAGATGATTCGATCACTTGATATACGGTTTGGAAGTACCTTGTCATCATATAGTACAATGTACAGGCATGTTACCTGCAGTCACTGCAGAATCATGATCACCCGCCATTTGCCCGAGCCCTCTTGGTCACACAACTACTGCAGGATTACATGGATGAAACCAGCCAAGGCATCTCCCGGGCGCTTACGTTGTGTCACCATATAAGCGCACTGCCCTCGCACAGTCTGCTTTCTGATCCTGTGCGAGTATACGGTGTGCCTGCCATAATGAACATCATGCGCAGTATTTCATGGTTTGTACACTGTCCAAAAGCAGGATGAAGGCACTACTCGAAACGCAGCAAGTGGGAGACAAAGTCATTTGCGTTATACCATATCATCCTCACAATGTCTTTAGAGCCATTCCGAGGCGGTCTACCCTTTCGTCCTCGAAAGCCAATGAGTCGATTCTTCACTCATAGGATGGACGTTCCGAAGCGACTCTACCGTGCTCAATACGCATTTCCAGCTCACCTCGTCGAAGGCCAACACATTGAGGCGGAAGACGCAACATCAAGCCCCGAAGAGGATGACATGTTTGTACAGGCCGTCGAGAGAGCCGCCCAGAACACATTTAACCGGAAAGGGCCATTCCTGCTAGCTGTTGCATCTCAGGAACACGCCCAAACCCTTGCTCTCACGTTCGAGCATTCCGAGATTGTCACCTTCGACACTGCCACCATGTCGACAGACAACATGATCAAGATCTCCTTGGTGACCAATCACTATGACATCAAGCTTGACAGGGACGCTGATCAGAAGGAGACACAGCAACACGGCTGGTTGATCTTACATCGAATCCCACAAGGAGCGATTGTGTCCAGGATTGATCGAGCTGGCATCGTGAGGAGTGAGCCAATTTATCAGTCTATGGAACCGTTTGACTAAGATAGTGGTGATAGGAAGGGCAATGGAGATGAGGCGCATTCTGACCGAAATCCGGTACAATTGAGAATACGGACCTTGGACTTTGACCGAGATCTGGGATGACTTCGAGGTGTTTGCGAGCAGCAGCACATCAGACGTGGGAGCAGTGCGAAGCGTCTCAGTAACGCGACCTGATCTCGAGAAGCGCAGGTCTCATAGTGGCACGTCTGAGACTGCAGTGCAGATTATAAAGGCAACGAAATGGTGTTATGCGGGTACCGAGAGGGTGGTTCTTGGCAGGAGAGTCGTCATATCTCACTCATTACATTCTTACCTATTCGATAACACCCCATTCGTTCGAAGTACCTCTCCAGCCCTAAGTGTTTGCATTTGTCGTTGTATTACTTGTCGGTTAAGATGGAAACTCGCGCGAGCAGAAGGATCATATTCGAGAGAGTGCTACGGTCACTTCACATTACACAAGTATCGCGCCCCGCTCTCTTGTGTCGGCCGAAGAGTAACACAAGTGTACTGTCGATCAACCTCACATCATAGTCATTGACTCATCGCAATGAGTTATCAGCAAGGACGTTATGTCGCACGACATGATACCGCTTCCTGGCGCTTAAGGCCGTTGTTCCTTGCCCGTCGCACGACATCGTACTGACTTTTGTGACCAGCTTCGCTCAATCTTGACAGGCATTGCAAACCCCGCCTTATGTTGTGATACAGTGTCACAATCTCAATATGAGCTTGCAGCTTCAGACATCGGGGAGTTCTTCCAACAATTCTACTTTACCTCTATCGTCCCTCTCTCTTCTTCTTCCTCCTCCTCTTTCACGCCATCCGGCTAGTCTTGGATTGCCACCTTTCCCACCATGGCATCCAGAACGCCCGCTAGACCCCCAGGTCTGCCACAGCCATCCACAACCCTCTTTCCACCCACCTCCATCGCCTCCCGCCTCCGCCTCACTCCTACCACCATGCCCAGTAAACTCTACCGCGTCCAGCACCGCAACTCACAGACCGTCTACAGTCGCAACCTCGGCTTCATCGCCCCAGCCCTAGACCGTCTCGGGCCAACATCCCTCACGCCCTCCCTCCTCCCATCCCTCTTCCCACCAGCACACCCCTATCCATCAGCGGACATCGCAAGACGTTGTGATGAAGCGCTGATGCGTAAGATGACGGCGGCGCTTGACTGGACCTCACAGCAGGATTCGCCGTTTATACAGCTCTACACCGATGAGGCTGCTGCGCATCGCTTGGCGGCGTGTCTGACGAGTTCCGTTGTATGGGTCATCTCCGGAATGACCCTCATAGAGACAGGCGAGGCGTGTACTGCATGGAAAGTGAGTGAGTTGGAGCGAAATGAAAGGAATGCGAATGGACAAGCGCTGGCGTTGGGTGCGATGGGGGTTCGGAGGAAGGGTGTCGCGAGTCGGTTGGGTGAGGTTGTAATTGTGGTGGGATATGTGGGCATTGATGCGGTGTTGGGGACGACGAGGCCGGCGTGGGATGCGCCGGGAAGGATGGGTGGAGATGGTGGTGGTGGGAGCTCGTATGGAAATGGAAATGGGGATTTGGATGAGTATGCGCGAGATGAGGCATTGTTGGTGGAGGCGCTGGAGCATTTCTAGGGGCGAGGATTTGAGGGTTAGGGTCGGAGGCTTGAGAGCTTGGAGAGTCAGGGATGACTGGAGTGCATAAGGAACGCAGAGTGTGCGTAACCTCATCACAATCGCTGTCTACTGAATCAGTATTTACAGTTCCAGAACCATCGTCTCAAGTACAACAAGAAGCTTCGTCATCAGTAGCACTATTGCGTATTCGGCCAACATAACCGGATCTCCCTCCCTCCAATATCGATGCACTCTGCCAGCGATCCTCTCTTTCTTTTCCAGATATAGACAGATATATATATATGTATACCTGCTCGATGCAGCCGCGAGACTCTGGTCTCCGAGGCGAAATTTCAAATTCTCTAGGATTGTGTTAGCTCCTCACACTTCTCACCAAGATCATTGGTTTGTGCTACATACCAGTGCAGTCTCAATCTCCACGCAGTTGTCACACGCTGGAGAAATCATGATCCCAGGCAATGAGCATGGGTCGCGACTCGACTCCAGGGAGGTCCAAAAAAACATCGTGTTTCAGCGTTGTTTTGGCCTGCTGCAAGGCTGAGTGGATACTGTGACATGACAGGGTCTTTATTCCTCACTTCCCCCTGATTCACGCGTGTTAATCATACTATCCTCTTTTACACAGCTTCTCGCCGGCTTTGGTTATTGTGACTGCTTCAACCTTTTAACTGTCAATTTTATTATCATCGTCATCTTCTTCTTCATCATCACGGTTCACGCAAGTCACGAACCCTATACAAGAAGTCGTCGTCCTCTTTTCCTACCTCGAGCTGCTCTGATCTTCTCCATCTTCGTTCCTTGACATCGCCATCACGTCTTCATAAAGAGAGCTCGACGGATCGCTTCGCCTAACCATGGCTCACGCAATAGACTTGGTAAGCTCTCTTTCTCGTCTCTTCGGCCTCTGAAAGTCCCGCTGAGGCGGAGGTGCTCCTGGCTGTTGTCGGTCCAAGTTACATTCATGTTATTGCGTATCTTTTCCTCATAGATTCTTCACAATATTCTACCAGAGCATTCCTCTACACAGCGCATCCCACATCTCCAGCCTCAACTTTGCTTCGCTAACTAGTCTTCAGATGATGCTCGGAGACTATGACTGTGCTCTATTAATGCAGCACTACCCTCCACTCCAACCAACTGTAACAGCCCCTCCTACCTCTTTCCGTCCCCGCTCCACCTCTTTCCGGCCTTCACACCATCTATACAAGGCACCGTCCCCAGCAAGATCGACTGCTTCTGGGACATCCTCGTCGCTTCACTCCACCTCCGCATCCCAAACCTCCATCTCGCCAGACAACCCCAAACCTCCAGCGCGCACGGTATCAGGAGCAGCGAAATCACCCCAAGAGCGACGCAACACCTGCTTCGAGCCCGGCAAGTGCGCCCAAGAAGGCAGACATGGCCTGAAAGTCATGTATATCAACGACCACCGTCCGGTCGACGCGCGCGTCTTCTGCAGGCAATTTGGAAACCCAGCCTGTCGGCAGCAAGGCCAGAAGATACACGCTTGGTGCGCACGTTGTGACAAGATCCTGTGTCAGGAATGCTGGGGAAGATCGAGATCGGGGTACTATGAGGTGACTGGGAAGCCGCAGCTGGGGACGGGCAAGCTTGGGTCGGGTGCGGTGAAGCGGGTGATTAGAAGTCTTGGGAAATCATGCTGACGTGCGGGGAGCATCGTGGGAGACCGAGAAAGCTTTTGTGGCATTGCAAAAGACCAGCAGATGTTCGTGAAATATCTCATGCTGGGTCCTGCTACATCGTCACAGCCTCACGGGTGCGCTACATATACAAT
>Ga0058702_10000621_pt1 | contig 14278 bp, 18 predicted proteins | sample AgamicOrSfe_FD_83781 | JGI IMG/M metagenome (GOLD analysis project Ga0058702, IMG submission 83781) | Agave microbial communities from Guanajuato, Mexico - Or.Sf.e | ecosystem: Host-associated > Plants > Phyllosphere > Phylloplane/Leaf | place: Guanajuato, Mexico | collected 2012-05-30 | reverse complement strand
GGAAAGGAGAGTGTGCTGTAGAAGCTGTAGGTAGATATGTATGTCAGAGAAACCCTCCATGACATCCTAGGTAATCTTCTAGCCACATCCGAGTCTGGCATATCCAATGCTTGGATCCGGACCCGTCTCGTGTCTCCGCATCCAATCCAGAACTGAATCAGAGTCAAGAACGCAGAGCACAGAGTACCAAGAACCAGGTGAACCCTCGCAGTAAAACAACGAAGCAAGTGTGATGCGCCTACTCTGCCGCATCGGCACCCCATACTCTATCGGGGTCGAAGACACAGCCAAATATACCATGGTGCAGGACACAGAAGATGCGAGAAGTGGAAGAAGTGGAAAATTCAATCTGTACGTAACTGCGATGTGTTAGCCGAGATTCCTCGCATTCAGAGACTCTGGTTGTAGATCCGACTTACTTTTGGCATGCTGGCCCAATCCTCCAAACTATTACCCGTCTACCTTGTCCTGAGCCAATCTAAGACGAAGACTATATCTCGAGTGCTACTGCAATTGGAAGCACTGGATTGCGCCATGTTCTTGCTGAATGAGCTTTTACTTCCTTGCTCGCTGAAACACATCCGGATCAGGTCAGCAGATCGGCAACATTCATTGGCATCTCATCGATCTGGGTAGAGTAGTAAACTGCAACATAAAATCAGCAATCCGTAGTCTCAGCAGCATTCTCAATACTCACGTTCAATATCCCTCAGAATCCTCACATCATCCGCCGTGACGAAGTTGATCGCGACACCTTTCCTACCAAACCGTCCACTCCTACCAATACGGTGGATATAGTTCTCACGATTGCTCGGCAGGTCGTAGTTGATGACCAAGGAAACCTGCTGTACATCGATACCCCTTGCCCAGACATCCGTGGTGATCAAGACGCGCGAATTGCCCTGCCTAAAATCCTGCATGATGCTGTCGCGCTCCTTCTGCGGCATTTCGCCGTGCATGGATGAGACTGTGAAGTTTGCTTCGCGCATCTTGTCTGTAAGCCATTCGACCTTTCGCCGGGTGTTGCAGAAGATGACGGCTTGTGTGATTGTAAGGGTGTCGTATAGATCGCACAAGGTGTCGAATTTCCACTCCTCTTTCTCCACGGCAATGAAGTACTGCTTTAATCCCTCCAACGTCAACTCATCACGCTTCACCAAAATCCTCACGGGATCCGTCATGAACTTCGTCGTCATGTCAAGCACATCGTAAGGCAGCGTAGCGGAGACAACGACGACCTGTGTCGCAGGCGGCAGGTAGCGATAGACATCGTAGATTTGCTCGCGAAAGCCACGGTTGAGGAGTTCGTCGGCTTCGTCGAGGACGAGCATCTTGATGTGGCGGGTGCGGAGGAAGCGGCGACGGATCATATCGGCGACGCGACCGGGCGTGCCGGAGACGATGTGTTGGCCATATTCGAGCTTGCGGATGTCCTCGCCGACGTTTGTCCCGCCGATGCAGGCGTGGCATTGCACGTTCATGTAGTCGCCCAGGGCCATGACGACGGATTGAATCTGGGTTGCGAGTTCGCGAGTAGGTGAGAGGACGAGTGCTGTGATCAGAATCAGTATCACACTCAAAGATGCCCTTTTGACGACATACCCTGCGTCTCCCTGACAGCTGTATCGATGACCTGGAGCATTGAGATGGAAAAGGTCGCCGTCTTTCCTGTACCAGACTGAGCTTGAGCAATGGTATCGCGACCTTTACAGATCTGCACAATAGCACGAGACTGAACTGCTGAAGGCGATTCGTAGCCATAGGCATAGATTCCACGTAGGAGATTCTCCTTCAGCTGCATGGCCTCGAAGGTGGGCGCAACCGTTACCTCTTTGGACGTGTTGAACTCCATGCGCTCCTCCGCTTTGCGATCGATGCCGTCGGCCATGATGAGCGTTGAGTTGGGATGATATTGGTTGTGGTAATCGTGTTGGCGCAAACAAGAAGTTGTCGCGAGAAAAGGTTCGGCGCGAGGAAAACTCCGCAAACTCCGCTCCGCTTTTGTGTCTCTTAAAACATCATGAACCTGCTCTGAAACACACAACTTACAACGAGACCCAGCACAATGCCAATCATCGAGGAGCAGCGACTGCTTCACGAGGACCTCGAACGATTAGAACAAGCCATCAGTGACCGGATCCTCGAGGAACCCAAGAACATCAGAGAAAGGCTGAATCGAGACCATGAAGTTGCAGGCTTCCTCACACGCATACAAGATCAATCACGTCGTCTAGTGGACCTCTACAACGACGCCGAAGGTCTCCGCGCACAAGAACTGCAGACACTGGCGACTGGCGACCCTTTCGCAGAGTTTCAGAAGCAACTTGGAGATATTAAAGACTTCCACCGAAAGTACCCCAATGAGCCCGTAGAAAACCTCGAAAGCGCGTACAAGCGCAGGGTTCCAGCTGAAGGGGAACCGCAAACCTCTGTCATCGATAACATGTTTACCGGTGAAGAGGCATTCGGACGATACTTTGACCTGACAGTCCTCCACGAACAATATCTCAATCTCCCTGGTGTCCGTGGTGGTCGACGGCTGGACTATCTTCGCTATCTAGACGTCTTCGATCACTTCACACTCCCGCAATGCCCTGTCAAGCGACCCGACAAGATGCGCGAAGAGTACTTCTCCTACGTCCAAGCTCTCTCGGCATACCTGGAAAGCTTCATGCGTAAGATCAAACCACTCGAGAATCTCGAAAAGTTCTTCACCTCGGTAGATCAAGAATTCGCAGAGGCATGGGAGGCAGACAAGGTTCCCGGCTGGTCCAAAAACGACACTGAAACAAACGGCGGTCCGGCCGCGCCAGCTGCAGAGGGAACAGGCGAGGGTACATGGTGCGCGGACTGCGAAAAGGAGTTTAAGAACGACAATGTCTACAAGAATCACCTCACGCAGAAGAAGCATCTCCGGGCAGTGGAGATGAGAGGCACCAATGGACACGGCAAAGCAGCGGATAATGGAATCCCGATGCAGATTCAACGACTAAAAGAACGAGCTGTGGCCGAGCGGGAATTCCGCGTGCGCAAGCTCTGTGCGGCCATGCAGACGGAGCGCAGCGATACTAGAGTGAATGTTGAGCGGCGACAGGGCATGACGGAGAAGGAAAGACAGCAGGAATTGGAGGCGCTGTTTGCGGAGTCGAATGAGCCGATTGGGCAGCCAAGAGAGGAAGATGATGAGGAAGATGGTGAAGACAAGATTTATAACCCGCTGAAGTTGCCATTGGCGTGGGACGGGGTGAGTTTGATCAGGTTGAGCTGTGAAGAACGGACGGTGCTGATCATGGTAGAAACCTATTCCGTTCTGGCTGTACAAGCTACATGGACTCGGTGTTGAGTTTCCTTGCGAGGTACGTTGCATACTATCCACGGATTGAGTATTGTACTGACCACCTCACAGATATGCGGCAATTACGTCTACATGGGACGGTAAGCAACACCGATCGGTCCTTCTGCGATTGGACTCTTTTTCTGACAAAATTCTAGCCGCGCATTCGACAAACACTTCTCCGAAGCCCGCCACGTCTGGGGTCTCAAAGCCCTCGGCATTACCACAAGCAATCTGTTCCGCGAAATCACCAAGATTGAAGATGCGCAGCGTTTGTGGACGAAGTTGGAGACGGATAAGAAGAGGGAGAAGGCGAATACAGAAGGAGTTGTTCAGATGGAGGATGGGTAAGTCGATCCGAAGATGCTGAGATGTGGACATTTGCTGACACGCTTAGGGATGGGAATGTCATGCCGGAGAAGGTCTATTACGACTTGAAGAAGCAGGGCTTGGTGTGATCGCCCTACGTATACACTGCTCATACAGAGGCGCGGTACAGCCTGTATCGTGCCGCGTCCGAGCGCTGCACGCACCCACGCCCGCATACTCTCTCAGAGCTGGCTCAATGCGTTGCAGGACATCTCACATCGCGCTCGGATGGTTCGACTGAGCTCGCCTCGAGTCACAGCAACAGCGGCATTAGATTCTCCAATGCATTTCAACGAGATTCGTGCGAGCACACTTCACCAAGCCACACCACACCACACCACACCATTCACGCTGTCAGCCCAGCCGTGCGAGGCTGAAGGTAGAAGGGAAGAGCGCGAAGGCACAGTCAAGAGATGAGACCAGCAAAAGGGTCTGGAGATGCAAAAATATGCAACCAGAGGAAGGCTTTGTCCAATGCGGAAGTGTAGGTGTAGGTGCTCTGGACGCTCCGTTAGATTAGCATACCTTGATCTATACATAATCGGTGGTCCGGGCGGGCCTGGAAGATGCACAGTCAGGGCCTTGCCTTGCGCGCTCCTTGACCTCCAAGCTTCGTTGTAGATATCAGATGGAGCAGGGATATGAGGATGCAATTAGCAATCGACAATGACATTGACTGATTTGCACAACCGCGCGTTCTCGCAAGCCGACATACTTGACCGGCCAATTTCTTCCAAGTCCTATAGGTCACCCTCACTCTACTTCCTCGTCGTGTGAGCCACCCTGCACCCGACGTCCGTCACCTGCTCGAACTGCTCCTAGCTCGCGCAAGCTCACAACATTCTGCCCAATGACACCGGGCACCTTCTCACCTCGTCATGCGTCCAGCCGTCGTCCGTCCGACTTCATGCCGACCACAACACTACTCAGCTGCACCCAACCCTCCTCTCCAAGGTCGTGGTACACAAGACCAACAAGTCAGATCACAAGCCATGCACGGCGTCGGTGATGCTGGGTGGGACCAGCTACCTTCACGCTTTGGGCTTTCGAGCTGAGTACGACTGCTATTGCCCGGAAAGCTGAGCAAGCTAGACGCGAATGATGCTTGCTCGTGTGTCCTTGGACGGTGTGCGTAGCGTGCAATACTCAGTGTGCGAAGGGCCTGATATCGTATTCCTCCTTCGTCTCCGGCTTGCCCTCGTTGGGGATATCGATGAATTGTCTGTATCGTGTCAGATCGTGCTCAGGCTGTGTTCTGTTTAGGGAGCAAGAAAAACTCACGGATAGATATACCATGCCAAATGCCTCTCCCTCATCTGATTATCAGACCACCCGTTCCCCAGCCACGCAAGCTGGTTCTTCTCGGCATACGTGTAGTCGAAGTGGTTCCAGACGGGGGAGCGCATGGCCTCGATGCAGTGTTGCGTTGAGCCGGGCCAGAGACCGGTGATGTCGCCGCGGGTGTTTTTGTACCAGCTGTCATCGTTAGCCATTCATGTCCAATTGCGAATCCAAATCGAGCAAGACCGAGCACGCCTCGAAGGATGAGGGTGGGCCTGACATACCTGCGACAATCATCCGTGAAGACGGTATCCTCAAAATACTGAGCGCAGTATTCCGTGAAGTCCGCAACACGCTCGTCCTTGACCTCCATACTCCGAATCCCTTCTTTCTGTATCTTACGCACGCACTTGGTGACATAATCGCCCACGGACTCAATCATCATGGTAAGACTTCCCGATCCAATAGCCGAGTTCGGTCCCAGCATCATGAAGAAGGAAGGAAAGCCTGCTGTAGCGACACTCAGATACGTGGAGGGATAATCAGCCCAGTGCTGTTCCAGTGCCTTCCCGCCGCGACCGATGATCGGAAAAGGTGGCGGTGCCGATGTCTTGAAACCTGTTGCGCAGACCAAGACGTCTAGATCGCGCTCCTTACCATCCTTCGTTACTATACCGCTGGACGTGAGCTTGTCGATGCCGCTGGTGATAAATTCCACATTAGGTTCACACAGTGCTTCCAGGTATCCCACACCTGGTGTCAGACGTCGGCAACCCGGCGCGAATGACGGAAGGAGCGTTTCATAAATATCAGGACGTGAAGCAAGACGCTCCTTCATATGAGCAGAGAAGGCGTCTTTGCCACCCATTTGCATTGGCGTGCCTTTCATTGTCACTGAGTGAATCGCTGCGCCGCCTTCTTCAACACGTTGGCGGAAGGCTTGGTAGGCGATGGGATCTTTGGCGAAGGTGGCTTTTTGCTCGTCGGTGACTATGGATATGTGATCAGAATGGGAGATGATAGAGCTGTGGGTGGGGCAGGCGTACATTTCGCGCTTTGCATGCCGAGTTCGTCATAGACGTCTTGACCGAAGCTTGGGGAGATCCAGGTTTGATTGCGGACGAAAGTGGAGATTTGTGTTCCTGGAAGCTTCTGAAGAGCAGGGACGATTTGGATAGATGAGCTGCCAGATCCAATGACACCGATTTTCTTGTTCGCGAAGTCATAGCTGTAGTGAAGTGTTAGCTTGCTGCTATAGTATCATTCCTTCCTGACTTACCTTGTGTCCCAGACTGCGCTATGGACTATCTTTCCTCCAAATGATTTCATCCCATCGATGTCTGGCCAATTCGGCTCATTCAAGCTTCCTCTTGCATTGATGAGAATGTCTGCCTCATCATTAATGTCCTCTCCTGTTACCAAATTCTTGACTTTGATCTTCCACTTTGCCTCCTCTTCATCGTATACACACTTTTGTACTTTATGCCCCAGCTTCATGTATCGATCTGCGCCATACTTCTTCGCCGTGCCTTCTAGATACTGTTGAATCTCGGGCGCTGGAGCATAGAGTGATGACCATTGAGTGTTCGGATTGAAGCTGTACTGGTAACTATGCGCAGGTATATCGCAGGCACAACCTGGGTATTTATTTTCGAACCAAGTCCCTCCAATGCCGGTGTTCTTGTCGTAAACTGTCAGGTCAAGGTTGCGTAGCCGTTCCGGGAGACGGATGGCAAGGTAGGTTCCAGAGTATCCTGCTCCGACTACGACAACGCGTAGTGGCCGATAGTTCTCGACAGGGACTTGATGTATGTTGAAGGCCGAAGAGGAGGGTGTGGTTCCATTGGTTTGCTTGGCAAGGTGGTTGTTGGAAAAGGCATCGGGCGATGTGGGACCGAGGTGCTGCTGGAGGGAGTGAAGCTCTTCTGGTATGTTTGGGTTGGCCGACATGGTTGCTGGACTGGAGGGCGTGAAGAAGAAGGGTGAGCGGGGAGTCGCAGTGGCTAAGTAGTCGCGGGAGAGGGGACCCCAGATGATTGATGAATGCCATGTCGGCGGCGCCATGTTTCCCCCACATCACCCCGCAAGCGACTCCACGTTACCCAGGTCCAATGGAAAATGTGCCGTCTTAAGTACCGGCGGCGGGTTGATGCTGAAGGCCCAGCCGCAGTCTGCTAGACGAGAGTATCATGGGGCGGGGCCTCATTGTCTGCGGATGTGATTGCGTGGTCGTTGTTGATGTGTAAGATGACTGTAAAGAGTAGAGGGGAAGGGGTATGACAAATCGCAATCCCGGGCTTGTCGTCACGTGATGTCTGATTAATCTTTTTTACCTATCACACCCGAAGCATCCAGCATCAGGATACTTCGGACGAGAACATTGTACTGCTGCTCAAATGTCGTCAAATGATACTTACCAGACGCCCCTGTACGTTCGCAGCATCGCCAGCATATCTGGTAGACTGAAGCTGACTTTCGTGCAGCAACTCGCGGTATGCGAGTAATCAGATGAAAGAGCTCTTCTCGCCAAGAAGACGCTTCTCAACATGGCGTCAATTATGGTGTGTTTCCTCATGTCTTGCGCGTTAAGACTGCTCCAGGAGTCATCTCTGCTCTTGAACACGACCTCTGTACTGGCAGTGATTAACTTTCTTTCAAGGATCTGGCTGGCCGAAGGTGAAAAAGAGCTTGGCCTCGACATCAGCGACGATGCCATCAAGCAAATGACTGCAGCTCAAGTCATCAAAGACGAAGAGTTCGCAATTGTTGCAGAAGAAGAGAAGAAGAGACGACACGATGTCATGGCTCACGTGCACGGCTTTGGTCTGAAAGCGCCAGCAGCAGCAGGAATCATCCATTGGGGTGCAACAAGTTGCTATGTCACCGACAATGCTGACCTCATGTTCTTGCGTGACGGACTGCAGATCCTGCTGCCTAAACTCGCCCGAGTCATCTCAAAGCTGAAGGACTTCGCTGTCGAGTACAAGGCATTGCCATGTCTCGGGTGGACGCATTTGCAGGCTGCTCAGCTTGTGACTGTTGGAAAAAGAGTTCGTGGACATCCACTTCGATCTGTGAAATCAAATTGATATTATTTCAGGCATGCTTGTGGATCCAAGATCTCTTGATGGATCTGCAAAACATGGAGCACGCACTGAAGTGTCTTCGTTTCCGAGGAGTCAAGGGGACCACAGGCACGCAAGCCAGTTTCCTGCAAGTATTTTCAGAATACCCGGACAAGCACGACAAGGTCGAGCAACTTGATGAGATCGTCACCAAAAAGGCTGGCTTCCCCTCCGCATACATGTAAGGTGAATCTTCTCCGCAACTGAAACTTATGCTAATAGCCTCGACCCAGCATCACGAGTCAGACCTACTCCCGAAAGATCGATCTTGGTATGACCAGAAGTCCACCTCATCCTTCTCGCACTAAGCTGACCCATTACAGACGTCCTCAATGCCCTCGGCTCTCTTGGCGCAACCTCGGAGCGTATCGGTCTCGACATTCGTCACTGGGCACATCTGAAAGAAGTTGAGGAGCCCTTCGAATCCTCCCAAATCGGGTCCTCCGCCATGTCCTACAAACGCAACCCGATGCGCTCCGAGCGCCTCTGTTCCCTTGGCCGCTACCTCCAGAACCAGCCCAAGAACGCTGGCGACGTGTACAGTGCACAGATCTTCGAGCGCACGCTGGACGACAGTGCGAACAGGCGCTTGTGTATACCGGAAAGTTTCTTGTGTGCTGATGCATGTTTGATTCTGTTGGACAACATTGTAGATGGCTTGGTAGTATATCCAAAGGTTATTGAGCGCAAGATTCAGGAGGAATTGCCGTTTATGGCTACGTATGTTTGGTCTTCCCCTTCTTCCTCATATCGTGCCTGTCTTCCGTCTGATCATCCCTCGCCACCCTCCTTGTCATTCTGGCATGGCCGCTTTCATGTCTTGCCTGCTAACACTTTTTTTCTCCCAGCGAAAACATCATCATGGCCCTCGTCGCCCGCTCCGTCTCCCGCCAAGAAGCCCACGAACAAATCCGCGTCCTCTCCCACGAAGCCGCACGCAACGTCAAAGTCGACGGCGGCAACAACGACCTCATCGAACGCATCCGTCGCACACCATTCTTTGCGCCAATAGTGCCTGAGCTGGACAAGTTGCTGGATGCGACTACGTTCATTGGAAGATGTCCGGAGCAGGTGGACAGGTTTGTCAAGGAGGAGGTCGATGTCGCGTTGAAGCCGTACGCGGGGAGTTTGGGGGGAAAGAGCGGCGAGGTCAATGTGTGAGGAGCGACTGAAGTGCTGTTATCGTTACTCGAGCTACGTCTACCGGCATGTTGTCGTTCTGCTCGCCATCCGTGATGCTCGCCCTCCGTGAAGCTCGCCGTCCGTGAAGCTCGCCTATGATGAATTTCTGCACTTCGTGGTCTCCTTCACATCGTCCTGTTCGGACGCCACACTGCCTGAGCTCCATCAGATTCTTAACATCCTTCAACAGATCACCTTCACCTCACCTTCACCACTATATCCTCGCCCTCTCAAGTCTTCTTGTTCGTTCCTGGTCTCGGTTGGCGTGTTTGATGGAAGCGACCGTTGATACACACCGTCATCCCTGGTTGGATCGATGGATCGAGGGATGTAGTCTACGGCATCAGCAACTAGGTCGCTACTGGCGAGCTCCTGATGACCTCGACCCTGAAGAATGGCCGACGCAAATCACTTGCAGGTTGCCTTTCCTGGATGTTCCTGCTGCTACTTGGCCTCGGCATGATGTTGGGCATCGTCTCTGCGATCATTACGACCTATATACCATCGCGCCCATGGTGGTTTCAATGATTACGAACGGCCTATGCCCGAGATTGCACGGCCTGTTCACGATGTGGAGGATGAGAAAGACAGTCAATGGAACAGACCGAGATGGAGATGAAAGAGTGTTATTATGTAAACTTATGTATCGTGTGTACTATAGGTATCCCAAGGAAATCACACCTGAACTCCGATACCACGACTCGAAATCTTCAACATATATGACCATGACAACATACTAGGTATCCTCCCAAGTCCAAAAAATCTCACATCACCTTGAAAATCATCAACATACATGACCATGACAACATATTAGATATCCTCCCAAGTCCACCCACTTCCGTCCCGTCGAGCACCGCCAAGCCCGAATAATCGATGGACTAGCCCAAAGACAAGTAGCCATGCACAAGGAGCCAGAATCCGTACCAGTAGCAGAAGAAACCATCCCGGACCGAGGTCTAAGAACCCCAGAAGCGAGTACCGCAGCACATGACCTCACATTCAGTCACCGCTGGGACCGATACCGTAACCCCTGATCTTGGGAGGTATAGCCTGGAGTTGCTGCCCCTCGATATTTGTCCTTCCGAAGTAGTAGCCCGGGCGGCACGAGTCGAACGCAACCAGGGCTTCGCACTGTGTGGCAACCTGATCGATGGGTACTTTACGCTCGAAGCAGGCCTTGTGGTTGATTTCTATTTTCCAGTCGTCTTGCGGATAGAACGTTCCCAGGTTGGCGCCGGTGATAGCCTGACGTCCCATGTTGGTGTAGTCGTTGGTGTCGAAGTGCGCATCGTTGTACCAAGTGCAGCCCTGACGGTCGTTCTGGAGGGAGAGACATTGCTGGTTGTAATCGTAGGAGAAGCGGAGGTGGGTAGCGACGAGGAATTCGGCCTGGCGCTGGTTGACGGCGACTTTGTCTTCGTGGCCGGGGACGGGATCTTTGGCGGCACACTGGCACGGGAACGAGCGGCCTTCCTTGGAGTCGGTGGACGAGATGAAGTTGCCGTGCGGGTCGTTGCAGATGGGAATGGTGAACGTGCCGGGACCAGAGGAGGGCATGGAGCTGTGGAAGATGCTGGGCATGGAAGCCTGGTTGCGCGAGTTGCCGTACAGATCCCAGTAGTTCTTCGAACTCCTCACAATGTCTTCCTGCGTGATGCCCTGGAAGCCCTTGCCACGGAAGCTGTCCCAACCTGGAGGTGCGGTGACGTCGGTGACGCGCTTGTTGTTGTGTTCCTCGAACTTGGGGATGCCGTAGACGTAGAAGACTTTCGTGGGGTGTTCTGGGAGGCAGACCTTGACCCAGGCGGGTCCGCGATCATCTTCGGCACAGGTTTTGCCCAGTCGGGTGTTTACCTGGAGCATGTAGACGCGCTCGGTGTCGTACAGTTGACCGATCGCCATACCGTACCAGGCTCTTGTGGAGGCAGCTTGAGTATTGACAGTCTGGCTGAGCGAGGGCGAAGTGAACAAACTATATAGAGAGGTCAATTACTAGTGGGGAGATGGTATAGGAATGACTTACCCATCCTGCAAAAAGGACGCCATGTTGAGAGTGCTGTTGTCCAAGGTCCATCCCTTCACTATGTCGCGCGTGCTATTCAGGAAGCCAATGCGAGCGGGTATGTAGGAAGAGACCAAGGCGCTACTGATATCTCTGGTTGCGACAAGCTCGTGGTCACTGGATTGGGTATGTTAGTCGATTTCTCGGTCCGCCTGTATGCATGTAAAGACTTACGTGTTCTTGTCCTTCCCTTCCGGGGTCAAGGCTGCATCGAACAGATACCCGGCATAGCCGAGACTCCACAGGTCTTGAACCGCAGTGAGGTAGGGGGCCCATTTATCTTTGAAAACAGGGTCGGCAATTGAGCCAATATCCTTGACCTCGGTGATGAAGGCGTTGATCAAGCCTCCCATATACATCCATGACTTTAGGTCCATGCCCTTCCTGTAGATGACATGGTCCTCGTACTGATCGAACTCGTCGGCAAAGGTGAACTGCTCGACGAGGGCCTCCATGCCGATACCCGAGGCGATAGCGCCGACGTCAGTGGCCTTGAGGATGTCGCCGAAGTGACCGTTGAGAGTCGAAATGGCCATGATGGCGTTCAAGGCGTATTCCTGGGTCTGGCGATCATAGTTGGGGTTCAGGTCGTCACAGCTGGCGATGATCTAGTGTGGTAAGTAACGTGACGTCTTGAGGATGAGAATATGACTTACATCGCAGTGACGGTCGACGTAGCAGGCTGTAAGTTGAGACGCGGCCTTCGAAGCGTAAATGGGAATCAGGTAATCCCTGGCGAATTCCTCATCGTCGCGAGCGTGAGCGTTGAACCTAGTGAGTTCACCAGAGAGCCAAGCATTGATACCGCTAGCGCGCCAGTCGGCAGCGGTATAACGTCGGAGACCACATCCGTCGATCCAGCCCAGGGTGTTGTTAGTCCATCCTTTACCATCGCTGATACCGTGGAGTGAAGCAGCGGACACAACCGAAGAAGCTAACAAGACCTGGAGAGCACCGAGAACAGCGACGGGGGACAGAACAGGAGAGGACACCATAGTGTCGGCCGAGGAGGGGTGATGAGGTGGTAGTGGAGTGCTGGAAAGAGATGATATCAGTAAACTGGCGGAGGGTGTTGTAGAGGGATAGGCTTTGTACGACACTGAAGACAGCGAGGTACTCTGCCAGGAATACGGAAGTGACTCACCTAGAGTTGTGATTGCAACTGTAGCTGAAGGTAGGTTGTGCAGAGTATCGTTTGCCTTGAAGACCTCACCAGAAGGCAAAGGCAATAGACTCCACTACTTGAAGCAGGGGCCCAGGAGCTGTACACGATGTGGAGAGAAAAAAAAGATTCAAACTGGGGGAATGCATCTGTTTCTTATATAGTACCCGTCAAGCATGCATCAAAGGTGAGGAACAAGGTTTAAGAAAGTCAAATTTTCCTATGCAAAAAGCTAAAGTTACATGCATATTCACAAACTCTGTGTGTGACCTGTGGTTCGTCATGTTGATATGCATGTTTCACAAAGTTGCCTCTTCAAATTCACTGCCCAAAATACCCAGGCGTACACCACAGCATCAGTCTGCCAGCTTGTGCATATTCCGTGAGCGCGCAGCATGGCTTCACTCTCGCAATCATACTTACCTCTTGAGAAGATTCTCATGACAGCCCAGAAGCGTCACATGGCACTGTAACATCTGGCTTGCTCGCTTGCGAGCATCCTGTGGCTCCACGATATCGAGCCAGCTGTCGCGATCATGCTTTTGGTACGATAGTGGGCATTGTAGATGTTGATGGAGATGTTTAATGTTGAAGTGAGGTTGAGTGGAAGGATTGCCATGAGTCATTTGCGCTCACGTGACATCATAGCGCTACTCGTACTAAGTGCATATTGACTGTCTGAAAGACGACTGTAGTCACGGACGTTCACAGGCTCGATGATGTGCGGAAGAATGCCCTTGAGGGAGTATGATCGGAATGCTAGTAGAAGAAAAACGTTACTGTATGCAAATTGACTGCCTGTAAGAGCAGTATAAGATAGTCATGATATTCGATACAGCGCTGAAGAGAACCACACTGTACCGCCTAGAGAGTTAAGACTTGGCAAGCTAGGAAATGTGACCCTCAAGACCGTCTCAGCCACCTGATCAGCTTGAGAATCTGCTGAGCATACAGATTGAAGTGCTTACAGCGTCCTTTGCGATTCACCCTAACGCAGTCCAGGCACAGCATACAAGCCTATCCTCATGGCGCCTACGCTTCGTCCTAGCTCCATTTCACAAAGCCAACAAACTCCAGGGCGAGCATCATAACCAAGAGTACATTGACAAGCTATACGAAAGATATTATCATCAGATACTATCATCACCGCGCATCACACTCCCGCTCAAACCAAAAATACGCCGGCCACAATCGCCGCAGCCCCAACAACACCCTCCACCATCAATTGCGACGCTCCACCTGTATACGGCACCACACTCGCCGCCGGCGCACTTGCGGACGTAGCTTGGATCTGTCCATCACTAATCTGACTCGCCAGTGCTGTACTGGTACCGGCCACTGCAGCAGCCGAGGACGTTCCCACAGTCGCAGCAGCAGTGATAGTTGAGCCAGCAGTTGCAGTGGCCGTGCTCGTCGCATTCCCACCATATGGAGCCGGGGCAGGGATGGCGCCAGCGGTGCTGTTACCCAGCTGGACGAAGTTGGCACAAGTAAGTCTCGTCGTGTTCGTGCTGTGAATAACGACCGACTTGTCGCCAAAGTAGTACGGACTTGCCGGATCCGTGCTCAAGAACAACTCAGTATAGCTTGTCTGAAACGTCGCCCCCGTGATATTCCCATGCTTTCCCGCCAAATCGCCCGCCTGGCACGTCTCGGGTGCCGTGGGCGCACAGGGGTAGTACTCCCCGCGGTCGGTAGGGTCGAGGTGACCCATCGTGCTGGTGCAGTTTCCGTCGGCTGGAACGGCGAGGGCGTGGATGTGG
>Ga0058702_10000620_pt1 | contig 14283 bp, 21 predicted proteins | sample AgamicOrSfe_FD_83781 | JGI IMG/M metagenome (GOLD analysis project Ga0058702, IMG submission 83781) | Agave microbial communities from Guanajuato, Mexico - Or.Sf.e | ecosystem: Host-associated > Plants > Phyllosphere > Phylloplane/Leaf | place: Guanajuato, Mexico | collected 2012-05-30 | reverse complement strand
ATCCTACCCCGACCGCACCACCTCCGGTCCCAACCCCACCACCGACGTCGACAGTCCACACATCGGCTCCGTCCCCCACGACTACAGCTCCCAACCCATCCAAACCTCGACCCAACGCACTCGCCTTGAGCACGAAGCCTCCGACCGCGAACTTGCCGCCTCTTCCCAATCTTCCTCTTCCTCCTCCTCCGCCAAAGCCAGCGCCAAGGAAAAGGCCCGCCGCGCTGCGGATGTGGCAGCGAAGAACAGCGACAATCCCGTGCTTATTGGCAATGCGGTTGTGGTGTCTGCGCTGGTTGCGGTGTTGGGGTATGGTGCGTTCAAGAGGTTTCAGACGGGACCGGTTGGGTGGGAGGTTGTGGCGGGGTGGTCTGGAGTCGTGGGATTGGTGGGACTGGCGGATGTGTTTGTGAGTCGGTGGTTGTTGGCGAGGTATCCGCCGAAGCAGTAGGAGGGAGGATGGAGGATGGAGGAAAGGAGGGATGTGAGAACAGAGTGTTGCATAAGAGAGGATCCATTGGCAGGGTCACGAGCGGGACGTTAAGGTGTACGATCTAGGACGATGGAACAGGCGAGGGCGGAACTTTGTCAGGGATTGCTGAATGTATAATGGTGCAGATTCAGTTCAATGGCTGAAAGTATGGGCACAAGGTTGCTCCTCTTGATCGTATCATCAGATTACATGCGGCTTCCGAACTATGTTCCAGCTGCTGTTCACGAGTGCTTTTACTTCGTACTTGACACGACTGCGATCAATTACAATCGATATGCCACAAAGATGGCTTGATGATCGCATGATAGGCCGTTGTACACACTTCCTTTACAACATTTCTTCACAATTTCCCACACTAATACTTCTTCTCATCCTTTACGACATTGAACAACGTCCCCACGCCCCCGCTCACCTCAACCGCAAACTCATCCCCATCCCTTAGATACTCCTTCGGGTCATACCCAAAGCCCACACCCGCCGGCGTGCCCGTCAAAATAATCGTTCCAGGCTCCAACGTCGTGCTCCTGCTCAAAAAGCTCACACACTTCGCCACGGTGAAGATCAAATCATTGATCCCACAATCCTGCAACTTCTTTCCGTTCTTGAACCCCTTGATCTTCAGGGCCGCAGGGTCGGGGATCTCCGACGCGGAGACGAGAGTGGGGCCGATGGGGCAGGACAGGTCGAAGGACTTGGAGAAGGTCCATTGGGATTGCTCGAATTGGGTGTCCCGGTGGGAGATGTCGTTGGAGGCTGTGTAGCCGAGGACGTAGGAGAGGGCGTCGGACTCGGAGACGTCTTTGCAGGTCTTGCCGATGACGACGCAGAGCTCGGATTCGTAGTCGCAGCAGTCGTCGGTAGAGGAGAATCGGGGAACCGGGGTAGGGGCAGGGTAGGGGTTTGCGAGGGCGGTGGCGGGTTTCCTGGGAGGGTTAGAAGGATTACAAGGCCGTTCGGGGGAGAGGGAGTGGAATTACATGAATAGCACTGGCACTTTTGGCACGGCCATGTTGGCCTCTTTGGCGTGTTGGTGATACTGTGGGTGTGGTTAGCAATGGACGTGAAGGTCTTGTGCATTTAAGGAATATGAAACAGTAGACCGACTCGAGCGTAGCATCATGGCCGTGCAAACAAGTCGACATCTCATCAACACAACGAAAATCACAAGCTTGCTTCTGTGTCCAGAAGGGAAGGTCCGGAAGGACATCACTTACGTTCAAACCAATACATCTGATACTCCCGACCTCCTCCTTGGTCAACGGGCTCAGCAGTTTGCCGATGGTCTCCTTCTTGCCAGTGGGCTCGCCAGCACTGAGCACGGATTTGCCGCTGAACACATTCACCTCGACATCCTTGCCATCGTGAGTAGCAACACCGACGTCAAGGGACGAGTCAACAGGCTCGCCGATGAGAACGGAAGATGATGAAGACTTTGGTTGAAAGCGAACGAGGCCTACATGGGATTAGCATTTTCTGTTATTGATGGTGAAGGTGTTGAGTATAATGCAGAACACATACGGTCCCAGCTGGTAGACATGGTGCGAGATTTACTTTGTGAGAACGAACGAGCTGTACGGTTGAGTATTGGAGAAAGGGATCGAAGCATATACAGCGATATATGTTTTGTTCAGAGAGCTTCTTGATTGTCGTCGAAGCAGAAGCAGAAGCCCCACGTAAGAAGAGCGAAAGGCGGACGTGGGGCCTGCTTCTTCCATTGACTTTCGAAACATCATCTGCCGAAAGTCACGTGAGGGTACTTGGTCTTACCCCCGCTTTAAAAAATGCGGAGAACATCATTATGCATGAACAAGACAACAACAACAACACCCACTCGCGTGACAACAGCACAGCGCACAGCGCAAGACACTCATTTGACAACGTACGACTCAGGAGGGAGTGTGAATGTAGCGAATATTCATCATCAACAGCATACAGAGAAAAGACATCAGCAGAGACCAAAAATCGGTGACCCTTGGCTTCGCCAAACAGCAGGAAACATGTCGGAAGTCGAAGGCTTGATCGCGATGTGTAAAGGTATGCATTCACTCAAGTGGCAGCACATATGGCACTATGATATCACCTCCTCAATTCCAACCACAAACCAACCTCTCCTGCACACCCAGCCACGGTGAGAAAACTCATCTCTCTTCCAGAAAACGCCGCCTACCTCGCCTATGGCGACTACCCCTCGACCCTCATCAAAATCATCACCTTCGACAGCGACACCCACTGTATCGCCGGTCTCGTAATTCCCGTCACCAACAACAAAGCCGACGGCCGCCGCATGCTGTGCAAAGGCCACAGTTCCGCCTTTTCACCGCGGAAACACATTGAAGCCCTGGAGGACCTGCTGACGGAGATTAAGGCCGTGGTGAGGAACAATGCTAAATGGGAATTTGGAGATGATATTGAGATTGCGGATAATGGGATTTTGGGGAATGTGGGGGGAAGTGCGCACGCGCAGTGAGAAGGATGGGAGAAGATGTGATGATTGGGGACTTGGGATAGTGGGATTTGGATGGAAACGTGAAAAGGAGGAGGATTCTTGGGGAATTATGGACTTGATGGGAAGAGACGGGCACGTCAGGTTACTGAATATTAATGATGAGTTTTTGGCGTATGGTGCACGACTAGCCTCTGGGTGGCATCGAGGACTGGGATTATTCGAAGGGACGAGGAAAGATGCTATTGCAGGCATCCGACGTCGTGGCAGACCAAAGCGGACGCGAGTGTGTCAAAACACACCGAAGTACTTTTAGAGTGTTGGTGGCACGGCCATCATCTCTCAGGGACTTACGCAGAAAGCCAGGCGTAAGATGACAAGCAAAAAGGCAACAAGTCAGAAACGACGGCAGGAATCATATTATGTCTACAGTATGGTAGCGTCCCCACGGCAATAGGGCGAGTGATCGACGAAAGGACTAGTAAAGTATGAACAGTCATAGAAATATGTACAGTATAAAGTATTAGCAGTGGCAGCTCGCAATGCCCATCTTTTGCCATTACATGCCACGACCAGCGCCATGCAAAGCCAGATCGACCGACGAACCAGGCCGTGTCATTTCGTTCCAGTGCTTTCCGTTTCCGTCCCATACCCACCACCTCTAAACAAATAACCAGCAACCCTCAGCCCAGCCAATCAAAGCCCCCGACTCACAGATTCCCAACCCTCACACACCTCACAGCCTCACCTCCGCCATCTCCTCCACCACCACCGGCTCAACCTCCTGCCACGGATAATACACCGGGTGCTGTTCCCCCGTCGGCAGCCCCGGCGTCACCACCTCCTCCTTAATAATCCCACTCGCCCTCAACTCCTGCTCCTGCGCACTCTTCGTCCTGACATGCCAATTCCGCACGATATCCCCCTCCAACGCCTCCCACTCCTCCTGCTCCAGCTGTTCCGCCGCGTGGAACGGAGGGTGGGGTCCTGTGGCGCCATGGCCGTTCTTTTCGCTAAGCACGGAGAAATACCCGTGCTCGGCTTCGACGGGCGAGTAGGCTGCTGTGGAGGGTGCGCCGGAGTGCGACATGAATGCGGCGGCGTCTTTGTACATGGAGCCGTGGGAGCTGTTGCTCCACGCGGAGGTTTTGCGCCTGAAGCGGCTGAGGAGGCCGGCGCGCCCGGAGGCAGAAGGGTTGTTGCCGCCTGCAGGATCCATTCTTGTGTCCGGGACGTCGAGGTAGCGACGGAAGTAGAATTTCAGGCTCGGAGCCGAGGCACAAATGACGGCGACGAGTACCTCGATCGCTGTGCAGAGCCAAAAATAATAATTATTCCATGACATATCGAACGTGTCGAAGTAGACGAGGTGAGCAGTCCAGGTGCGTGCGGCGCTGGCGCCGCAGACGACGAAGCCGCCGAGGAAGGTGAATGTCATTGCGATTTTCTGGCGGTAGGGCATGCGCAGGCGGAGGAAGAGGGAGAAGGGGAGGATGGTGGTGATGATGTCGAGGACGAGGCCGGCCAGGCTGACGTAGAAGACTGCTTTGCCTTCATCGAGGCAGTGCCATTCGAGGCCGGGGTGCTTTTGGTCGAAACGCAGACCTTGCCAGTAGCCTTCCCAGTAGACGTTTAAGGGATAGCAGGGGAAGCAGACCGTGATGACAGAGACGATGAAAAAGATGATGTTGAGGCCGATGGTGGCCCAGAGGATGTAGACGAAGCGCGGTGAGATGGTTTTGTCGGTTAGACGACGATAAAAAGCAAGGACGGAGACTTTGATTAGGCAGGTCGCCCAGACGTAGCAGCAGTAGTTTGCAAGTTGTAGCTGGAGGAGGCTGTTAGCTGTTTGTTGGCTGTTTCAAACAAATGTGCTCAGCATACTTTTCTCATCGGTCCAACAAAGGCACTTTTCATATCCCATACGTGGATATTCGAGTGAAGATCCGTCGTTGCAAGGAAAACGCCAACTGTAAGCCCAATTGCACCAGGCATGGCAGCCAGGAATATCCAATCATCTAGTCCAGGATTCTTCTGTAGTCGAAAGCGTGACCAGTATCTTGCTGCGACAACGACGACCGCGCATGCTGCGAGTATCCCAATAATGATAGGCGCCGCCGGACCTTGGTGGTCTGGATGTACAAAGTTTCCTGCAGGCCAAGTGGCCCGCACTGCTTGCGGTACTGCTAAACCGCCAGGCATTGTTGTTGTATGTGATCTGAACCTCGGGCTTGTGCTTCCTCACTCTGTGCTCAATAATCCAGTGAGGCAACGCGAGATTAGATTTTAGTGCTGATAGTATCTAGACACCGCTGAACCAGTCAGTCGGCTTGAGAGGAAAGGCGACAGAAGACACACGACAAGCAGCAAGTACGACGACAAACTGAAAGAAGCAGGTTAGGATCGATCGGGCTACAAGTACATTTGTCGTCAGGAGCTCCAGGCGGCGATACGAGAGGCGCTGGGAGCATCCAACCCGAACAAGGCTAGCACGATGTAAATCCCATACAGCATGGTGGGCTGGCTCGTTCTCTGTGCATGGAGCACAAGCTTGAAGCTGGGTGTGGCGGAGAAAAGCACAGACGGAACATCGTAAAATCGTTCAGTCAGTGAAGTGCGATCGTTCGTCCTTTCTGTCCCTAATGCTGGATGAAGGCCGCAGAGCGGAGTTTGCCGACGTAATGCGAAAATACGTATCGTATTTGCCTGTTGATAGAGTTTCGTCGTCGCAATTGCTCTACTGCTCTAAGTTTTCGGGCTGTTCCTCGATTGTCGTGTGGAATCCATCGTCCGTAGCACCACTTCACAGTATACTCCTATACCTTCCTGACTTTGACGATTCCCCTGCACACGCCGAGCAGAAGCATTGAGCACAACACCGCAAGGTGTGATGGCTGAGGCACAAAAGAACTCCAGCTTCGCCTCCGCACACTCAAGCATATCTCGGGAATTACCGAGCCATACCAAAGCCAGTCACACCACACACGAAAGTCAGGAGATTTAGAGATTTCGACGACAGAAGGTGAAGATGGCAAGCTAGAAAGAGCAAATACGAGGCAGAGGCAAGGCAAGTCGTGGTGGCTGCCAAGGCTTTCTCGTGACCATGACACAGGGCGAAAGTGGGGACCACCCTACGAGGACCTCACGGTCCTCACTTCACCTCACCTGTTCTCCAATCCGGTCAATCAGCAAGCGTCATCGCTCGATCGTTGCCCCCAGGATTGTTGAAGATTACGAGGACCATCATGGTGGCTTGTTTCTCTGTGACGTCCTGGAGAAGAAGCCACTAGCAGTAGACTGATGCTTCTCTGCCCGCACTTTTGCGCCTCCTTTGGCACCTAGACTGGCATAGCAGACCTTCTTGGCAGTTCGTCGAGCACATATTCATGTCCGGACACACTAGCGACTGTGCTGTCTTCTCGACAAGCGTTTGAACGAGGTCTTCTCAACGAGTACTCCGAGGAGACTACTCAGAGGTGTTTGAAATGCCTCATTGGAAGAAGAGGAATTGCACTGTCTACCGAGATAGAACAGGCATACTGGGATGTAAGAATGATATCTTATTCTTGAGTGCGGCCTGGCCCACTCTCTGACCAGCAACGACTCACGCGGAATTGCGCCTGTGACCCGACCTTGTCATATGCACCACCCAAGTTCCCATATCATCGTGGTATCCTGCCCAACCAAGCCCAATCCAAACCGCTCATGTCATTCCTTTGTACGCCATAATACTGCCAATATGTACAACCCCATTATGCCGAGATCTTCTCGACGACCCTAAGTACACTAATCGTGAATGTCGCCACCCATGCCGTCGTCGCGACCAGCAATATCCCACACAGCGCTCGCTGCCGCTGACATAACGCCTCGTTATACACACACGTACTCGTCGCCGCCATAACGTTATTGTTGTTGGCACTACTCACACCATTCCCGGTGAAGCACGCCCATTGCTGATCCGCCAGCGTGTTGAAGGCCAAGCTCAGATTTGCTGCACTGAAGACGATAAACAACAGGTCGAGAAACAGTAGGCGTAGTTTAGCGTGCGTGGACCGCAGACCTAGCGGTGCGGAGAAGTATTCATCCCAGGTGATGTAGAAGAGGTAGAGGACGGCGAAGGAGTCGACGATGAAAGCGAGATAGGTAGATGCTTGTTGTTTGCAAATATAACTCGACGTGTTCGTGCCCGGCGTGACGGTGACGCCGGAAGTGTAGGCAGGTGAGTTGTTGACAGCGGCCGAGGTGTGGTAGATCCAGGCGCCAACTGCTAAGGCAGCGGCGCAGAAGGTCATCACAGTGAGTCGGACGAGGAGAGGAACGAAAGGATTTCGCATGAGAATGCGCTGTGAATTATGGTGTCAGTTTGATACCGATACTCAAATACTTCCAGCAGAAGAACAACTTACGTGTGATCTGTTCATGGTTGCCTGGCGCTTCTGCCTACTCAGTAACCATATGCGTGTGTCTGTGATCTCATTGTGATCTATTAGACCTGGAGCCCAAGGAGCATCCAGATCTCCTAGATTTTGCGCTTTCCATTCTTCTGTCACAATCTCCGAATGATGGCGCGGGAATGCTGAAGCCCTAGCATAGGTATGCCATCGTGACCGGCGCAATGTATCCTCATCTAAAGCTTGTATATGCCTCTCAGCTCGACCTGATCGGTAAGGATCTACTATTTGCACTCGAGGTTTCGGAATAGGCATGTGGTTTCGATGAGGGTATTGTGCAGCGGGGAGTGACGGCAGCAGGCGCGCATTCGGATCAACAATGTCATCTTCTTCGCCTCTCTGGACGGAATGGATCCAAGCTGTGAGTAATGTCAATATCCTGGTATGCCAAGTGTTTACTCAATTCAAGTCTTACGGGGCAAAGTCCGCACATTCCGCCGCCTGTCAAGATTATCCTCTTGTATTTCCGTAAGCTCATCCTCCCTCTGCTGCTCTAGATCGGGATCTGTCCCTTGTTGTGTGGCGTCCGTATCATCCGAACCGGACTTCTCGTTGTTGTTTATTGACTTGTTTTCCGTTGTTTGATCGGCAGCTGCTGATCGTCGGCTGGGAATCAGGTTGAGGACGCGAGTAAAGAATGCCATGTTTGAGATCGAGAAAGGTGAAGGTATTGCGCAGATGGTAAGGAGGAAACGAACGTCAGGCGGGCCTGCGCCGAGTATAGGAATGGGCGTAAGTATTATCGAAACATGCCGAGGAGTCGACTAGTATAAAGGTATGGATGATCGCGAAGCTTATGGAGTGAATCCGGCACTTGGTGCAAGCGGCTGATGCTTGTATTTCGGTGCCAGCGAGCTTGAGAGCGATGCGCCGGAGAGAATGTGCCTAGCTCTTGCGGAAATGTGAGGATGAATAGTGAGTACAGAACGTGTGAAGAGAGCGAGCGAGCGGATTTAGAACTTGGTTTGTTTGCATGACGTGCAGTCGTCCACGAGGAGGAAGTCTTGGCTTGGTTCTTTGGAAGCAACGCAATTTCACGCTTGAAACAATCGCATTTTTGACACAATCAATACCTTACTATCATACGGCACGAAAGATTGATATACTGCCATCTCATGTTGCATATAGCGCGCATATAGCCACAACTTTACGATCAAGTTATCGATATCCCGCAACAGCCACCAATATCTCCACTCTCCACATACATCATGCGCCTCCTCCTGCTCCCAATATCGACACGGCGCTCTCTCATCTACTGTCAGCCAGCATCTACCGTCGTACCGAACGAGAAACAAAGTTGGTTGGACTGGGGAGTAGGCAAAGCAAACAAAACCTGGGTTGAATGGGAGACGTCGGATAAGAACACGACAATCGGTGGTGTGAAAGTCAAGGTCACACAATACGGAAACCAATTTCTCAGACGGATACCATTTGAAGAATGGGGATTGAAGAGCATACCGGGTCGGAAAAAGCTGGCGGCTGGAGAGCAACAAAGCAAAGTCGAGGTGGCATATCCAGCTCTATATCAAGGGCTACAAAAAGAAAGCTTGATGGACGTGTTAAAACGATTGAGCACCGAACGCCAGGGTCTACATAAGAACAGACTGATGGGGAGTGTCGCGCTGATGCCCTTGACGATACCAGTTGGGCTGATTCCAATTATGCCGAACTTTCCATTCTTATATCTTGCATTCCGTGCCTACTCACATTGGCGCGCATTATTGGGATCTCGACACCTGGACTTTTTAGTCGGTTCTTCTTTCATTACCACAAAACCGCAAGGATCCCTCGACAGTCTGTATACCGCCGGACTATTACATCACACGCAAGCAGAGATGCAAGGTGCAAAAGACCCCAGTGAGCAGGAAAGCAAAAAGGTGGTGGACATAATCAGGCGGCAAATGCAGGGCGGGCGTAGCGGAACATCAGAAAAGGCACCAGATGGTGAGCCTCTGCTAGTCAAGGGCCCTCCTCCAAGTACCAGTACCGAGAAAGATCAGGCGACCTGGTCTCCGACGGCAAAGAATGCGGCTTCAACCTCCGTCAATTCAACGGCATCTTCGCCAGGACCGCAACAAGAGGAGGAGATCATGCTGCTTCGAGGGTGGAGTGGTCGTGTGCTAGCAGAGAGGCTGAACCTGCCCGGGCTGGAATTGGAGATTGAGCGTGCTGTTGAGCAGGTGGAGAGTGCCTTGATGAAAGAGAAGGAAGCTGCGCAATCGAAATGAGCCATGCTTTCAGGGGACTTGCGCGAACCTCGTCACACAGTCAAGATATTAACCGGACATACTGTTGCGTGTCACTATCATATCGCGTCTGGAGTTGTCACAGAGGGGAAATTGTAATTGTCCTGCTGTGATGCACTTGGCATCACAATGTGATTGCGGTGTCAAGATATGAGTTGGACGGCTTCAGGTCCTGCGGCAGGACGCCGAACCCCATCAAGATACCGGAGCAATAAAGAAATAATAGACAACTGAAATGTACACAGTAAACACAACAACTTCACTCTCACATCTTCGCATGAGCTCATGATTGCCTTGACCTTGATTATAGATTATTGTGCAATATTGCGCATAAGACCTCTCGATTCAAACTCCCTAATCGTCGCATAGCTGGGCAATGATAATACCATATGGTGGTTAAGACAAGTAACATGTAGTCACGCCCCGTTGGAGGTTAGCGGGGAGTCCCTGCATTGCTTGGCGCTGTCAGCCAAGCATGCCAAGGAGGACTCGAGGACTCGTTCGTCCCGAAAAGAAAATAAAGGCGACGCTCAAGACTTCAGCCTGTCTGCCGCGCTGGACGCTAGCAATGTCTACTTCTACTTCATCTGCGGAGGCACCACTCCCTCTCCTCCTTCTTCTCCTTCTTCCTTAATAAGCTCCATCCTTTTGCGCAGCTTCTTCTCCTTAATCTTTCCTTATCACTCTTTTTGGCTAGGTCCCTTACACTCTTTGCATCGCGGATGACCTCGACTGCTTGATTGCTTTTCCCGCCCAGTATTCTTATACCAACGTCTTCAAACCAAGCAGGATCCGTACATATCGAACACGTAGGATGGCGTGGAGCTGGAACACATGGACGCTGCTGGCGTTGACGACGATATTGAAAGAGACGGCTTCTTTTGGTATATCTATGGGACCGTGGGCTCATTACTTGACAGTGAGTATTTGCGCTGGTCATGCACGACTGTCGACATCTGCTTATGCTAGACAAGGAACCAACATTTAGATCAAGCGAAATGAACATCACCATCGATGTCGATCATGGAGCACTATCTCCAGGATATTTCTGGCTCACTCCGTACGCCGGCGACTTTCGATTTGGCAGCTATGGACCGCAAATATTTGACAATGAAGGAGTACGTCTAAAGCGCAGCATACATAGAGACAAGAGTTGACATGATGACCAGAACCTCATGTGGTGTGGAAACGACACTTCGGAAGTCCGTGCAATGGATGCGCATGTCTGCAGTTACATGGGCCAGAAAGGAACACACATCTGCTACAACGACGCAGCACCAATAGAACAAGCCGGTCACAGCGCTGGCGTTGTCCGATTCTTTGACAACACATATACCCAAGTAGCAACAGATTTTGGTGCAGCAGGAGATCTACGAGGACCTGATATTCACGAACTGAACACGCCGGACTGGGAGTCTGGAGAAACATTCTTACAGGACATTTATGAAAAGAGAGCAATAAATTTGACGGAATACGACGGACCAGAGGATGGGTACATTTTGGATGGATGTTTTCAGGAAATCGAGATTGCAACAAAATCGGTTGCATTTCAGTGGTGTGCATTGGAGCATATACCTATCTGGCATACATATACATATCTACAGCACGACGGGCAGAAGAATTATACTACACCTATCACAGCAAACGGATCATACAATGGACCTTGGGATTGGATGCATTTCAACGCCGTTTCGAAAAATGAAGAGGGCGACTATGTCATCTCTGCTCGTCATCACAACACTATCTACAAGATTGCGGGTAAGAACAACAATATGGGCTTGACTCCAGGCGAGATCATGTGGAGACTCGGCGGCAAGTTTAGTGACTTCAAGATGGACTTCAACTTCTCGCGCCAACATACAGTCAAGTTTGTCAGCACATCGAAAGAGGAGACGGTTATTTCTTTCTACAATAATGCCTACGATGGTCTTGCATATACAGCGAGATACAGTGAAGGTCAACTCGTTACACTCAACAACAAGACCATGGTCGCTACACTGACACAGTCTTACCCCGACCCACTCGAAGAACTTTCGGTATCGCAAGGTTCTGTGCAGCTCCAGGACAATGGTAATGTTGTAGTCAGCTGGGGCAATCGCGCGAGGTTCTCCGAATTCACCAAAGCAGGCAAGCTTCTTTACCACGCCAAGTTCCTCGGCGGTGTCGAGTCATTTCGTGTGTGGAAGTTCCCTTGGAAGGGCTACCCGAAATGGGCGCCCAAGTTGCTCGCCTACGCACACAACGCAAGTGCACCTCTCCACGCCTATGTCAGTTGGAACGGCGCCACAGAGGTGAAAGCATGGAGATTCCACGTCAGCGAGTCTACCTCCCATGGCCCCTGGAAAACACTCGCCACTGTACCGAAATCTGGCTTCGAAACCTTCGTGAACTTCACTGCTCTCACCGCTTTTCAGGCCTCCAGCAACGGACGCTTGGAGCGCATTACAGCCTATCCCTACATGTACGCCACTGCTCTCGACTCTGCCGGCTACACCCTAGCCCATACCGCCGTTACCCACGCATTCATCCCCAACGCCACCATCTCGAAGAAGAAATGCAACGAAACCGCCTGCCACGACCTGAAGTGGTTCGAATATGATGCAAGCTGGAGTATCGGCCATACTGTTCAACGTAATCATTCAGCGGGCATCTGGGCTTTGCTGCTGTTTATTGCGGCTATTGAGTTGATTGCTTGGGTCGCGGTCGAATGGGGCTGGGGCAATGTCATGGTGATGAGTCAGCGATTGCGTGGCCGTGGAGGGAGTGAAGGGGCGAGGGAATGGGATGGCGCGGAGAAACTTCCGTTTTTCAGTCGTGGAGCGGCGGATGAGGATGAGGATGAGGATGAGGGGAAGTTGCAGGGAAAGGTTAGCTACCTTAAGGCAAGGCCGGTCATTGATCGGACTCCGAGTGGGCCGAGTGTGCAATCGGGCGCGGGTGCGCCGGTCAAGGTTAGTGGGATGGATGTATGAATGGGGATACGTGGAATTGGGTGGGATGTAATGAGATGCAGTCATGATGTTATGATTTTTGGTATCTCGTGGGTTCAAGTACAGCATCTCACCACCTCAGATATCGGTGTCAAAGTAGTGCAGGCCAAGCCATAACACGAACGTCTTCTACTACCGACGTGGAGCTCTTGATTCAGTGCGCCATCTTTGTGTATCTTCAGAGAGCCGTATCTGGAAGGTCCCCGACTCCGATGCCTAGTCAACGCCAGCGCCATGTAAAGTTATACATTTGCGTTCCCTCCACTGATATTTGATAGTCGTGGAATGGTAGACAGTACAAGAATACAGTATCTTCCGCGTGACTATCTACAGTACCATGGCCGCAGCTCCAAAGGATCACCCTGGTGCAGGCCTGAACTTCGCCAAACCAACACTGCATAATGGCACACCCTACATCCCAGCACCACCCACACCCGCTTCACCGCCTCCTTCGGGCACGCGTTTCCCGTCCCCCAACATTTGACCTCCAGCATCGGGAGCACAGCAGTCTACGACCTTCCCGCACCCAATACTCCCACCCGCCACGTCCTCCTAATCCACGGCCTCAACACCCCCGCCCTCGGCATGCTTTCCCTCGCCCTCGCCCTCCAACGCCTCGATCCAGGCACCCATATCGTCCTCTACGATCTCTGGGGCCACGGCCTCACCTCCACGCCGCTGCAGACGCACACTCCTGCGCTCTTCCACGCGCAGATCCTGCAGGTCCTGAGCTACATGGCTTGGTCGAGTGCGCATATTGTGGGTTTCTCGTTTGGAGGGAGCACGGCGGTCGGTTTTGTGCTGGGGTGTCCGTGGGCGGTGAGTTCGGTGGTGTTGCTTGCGCCGGCGGGGTTGATTCGGGCGGAGGTGTTGGGGGAGAGGTGTTGGGGGTTGTTGGAGGAGGATGGGGGAAGAGAGGAGGAGGCGAGGGAAGCTGTGCTGGATACGCTGGAGGGTGGCACGCTCATTGTTCCAGACGACTGGCGGGCGCGAAGTCAGAAAGGCGAAGTCGTGGCGGAGGCACTGAGGCAGTGGGAGTTGGATGAGCATGGGGGTTATAGGTATAGTGTTTTTAGCATGTTTAGGGATGGTGCGGCTATCGGGTGTGAGGAGGAGTTCAGACGGATGGGGAAAGAGAAGGGAAAGAAGTTGGTGGTGCTGGGCGAGAAGGATGATTTGTGCACGAAGCAGCAATTGGTGGAGTTGGGGTTTGAGGCAGATGGGGTGAAAGTGGTGGTGGGAGCTGGGCATGCTTTGGGGAGGACGCATACGAATGTGGTTGCAGAATTGATTATAGCCTTTTGGGGAGGTTTGTAGGGGGACAGGTGGAGGAATAAAGGCATCAGATGCGAAACTAGACTTTAGAGTACACATATCTGAAGCACTTGTCCACTACTCGGAACCTAGCTGGTTATGTCGTGACATGAGAATCCAGGATGCGGGCAGGGGCGACTTGCGTGTCACAGCATCACCACATTGAACACACCTGAGGCACTTTGGGATCGTCGGGTAAATACAAAATCACAACAATTAGTTCTTTCACATACGACCACAGGAGAATGAGAACAGGCCATCCCGTCCGCTCTGGCGTACTTAAGCATTCTACCGGCTGCGTAGTAGTTGGGTGGGTGACCACCAGCGAATTTCAGCTGTTGTATGT
>Ga0058702_10000618_pt1 | contig 14292 bp, 11 predicted proteins | sample AgamicOrSfe_FD_83781 | JGI IMG/M metagenome (GOLD analysis project Ga0058702, IMG submission 83781) | Agave microbial communities from Guanajuato, Mexico - Or.Sf.e | ecosystem: Host-associated > Plants > Phyllosphere > Phylloplane/Leaf | place: Guanajuato, Mexico | collected 2012-05-30 | reverse complement strand
TGCCGCTAAAAACCTAGCATGCGCTGTGCGTTAAAAAACTCTGGTTTTTTTTTGCGTTAAGTAACATAAAATCTAGCTTTATATATTACAAAAAATATGATTTATTCTCCAATTCTAATGTCAATTTTAGAAGTTTTAGTTATAACTGTTCCAGCTTTACTAACTGTAGCGTTTGTAACAGTAGCAGAAAGAAAAACTATGGCTAGTATGCAAAGAAGACTTGGTCCAAACATCGTAGGATATTACGGATTATTACAAGCTTTTGCAGATGCCTTAAAGTTATTATTAAAAGAATATGTTTCACCGACTCAAGCTAATTTAGCTTTATTCTTTTTAGGTCCAATAATTACATTAATCTTTTCATTATTAGGTTATGGTGTAGTACCTTATGGACCTGGTTTAGCACTATGAGATTTTAACCTAGGTATATTATATATGCTAGCAGTTTCTTCTCTTGCAACATATGGTATTTTATTAGCAGGATGATCAGCTAATTCTAAATATGCCTTTTTAGGATCTTTAAGAAGTACTGCTCAACTTATTAGTTATGAACTAATATTAAGTTCTGCTATTTTATTAGTGGTTTTATTAACAGGTAGTTTAAATTTAACTGTTAATATAGAAGTTCAAAGAGTAATATGATTTATACTCCCATTATTTCCTGTATTCGTTATATTCTTTATAGGATCTGTAGCGGAAACTAATAGAGCACCCTTTGATTTAGCAGAGGCTAAGACATTATCTAACTAGACAGATTTGGCCTCTTTAAAGATCGCTATATGCTGGAAACCCCTAAAGCCTTAAGTACTTAAAACTAAGTGAAAATCTTAATGATGTCACAATGGGCAATCAGCAGGAAACCAACAGATTTTTATCTTAGTAGGATTCGAAAAAAAAGGACTTTTTTTTTTGATGATCCCTACCAGACGTTGGGATCCTCAGAGACTACACGCGATCATACAGTTACATGAATGTATATGATATAGTCCATAAATATACGAAAGTATGTTTTGTAAATGAAAATAAATCCGAACATTTACCATTTTATGAAACCCAAATTAGCCTTGTATGGCTGTTCTTTTAATTATAACTTAAAATTACCTTTAAGTAAAATAGGTCATAATTATCTATTTCCTGGGTTTAGATATTATTCTACAAAATCACATCCACAGCCTTTTAGTTCTGACCCTCAGCCAATTTTAACACTTTATTTAAATAACCAGGATGGTATTAAATCATATGAAAGTATTTTGAGAGGCAAAGGTGGTATTTATTCCTTGGTTAACACAGTTAACGGTAAGCGATATATAGGTAGTGCAAAAGACTTTTTTATAAGACTTAATCAGCATTTAAATTATAAAAATAATTCAAACGTTGCTTTACAAAAAGCATTTGTAAAATATGGTATCGATAAGTTTAATTTTTCTATCTACGAGTATTTTTCGTACGAAAGTAAAATTATAAGCCACAAATCTTTAACTAAACTAGAGACTAGTTACTTATCCAAATTTAAATTAGAAACTCTCTATAATTTTAGTCTTGTCGCCCATAACAACCTAGGATATAAGCATACTAACAAATCTAAGCTAAAAATTAGTAAACCAGGTTATTTAAACCCTATGTATGGAAAAATACATAGCGAAACAACAAGGGATATGATGAGGAAAAGAAAGAATAAATATCCATTAGGGGTAGGAATTTTTGACTTAGAAGGTAATTTAATCTCAAAGTTTGAAAATAATGTTGAGTTAGCTAAACATTTGAAAATATCTAAGGTTACAGTGGGGAAGTATTTGAACGCTAACCTAATATATGACAACTCTTATTATTTTAGACCTATATCAGGTTAATTTAGTATTTAAGTCAAAAAGAAAAAAAAAAATTGGGATATAGTAAAAAGAACTATGGAATCTGAGTTAGTTAGTGGATTTATGACAGAACACGCAGCTGTTATATTTGTTTTCTTCTTTTTAGCTGAATATGCGAGTATAGTATTAATGTGTATATTAAATAGTATATTATTCTTAGGTGGTTATCTTTTAAATTATCTGCCTTTAATATTTATTTTACAAGAAATAGATTATACTATAACTGATTACACTGAAGTTTTATCTTACCCTTTAATAGAAGGTATGTTATATGGTTTAAGCTTAGGATTTAAATCATGTATAATGGTATTCACTTTTATCTGGGTAAGAGCATCCTTCCCTCGTATTAGATTTGACCAATTAATGTTATTTAGCTGAACAATATTATTACCTATTGTTATAGGATTTATTGTAACAGTTCCATGTTTTATTTACGGGTTTGAAACTATAGCATCAGATATAAGTTTGCTTATTATATTGCCGGTGGTTTTAAGAGGTTTTAACTGGGGTGGTAACAAATCGTTAAATGCGATACATAAAAGATTTTTTTAATCAACTAGTAAGAATTGTCTTATAAACAATGAAAACAGACGCCCATTTAGAGATCATCCAATCGTACGATCATGATTGCGGGTGTGACATGGTCCAAATGTAACGACGGATGTAGTGGTATATGAGGAGCGAAATTTAACTGGGCGTCCAATACAAACTGGTACTACTACTGATATACAAGGTGGTAATCGATCAAATAACCCTAACAATCCACCCTCAAACTCAAATGGTGGTGGATCACAAGATGGAGGCGACCAAGGTGGGAGCGATGAATAATGGTTATTTATTAATTTAACGGCACAAAAAAAAAAGAAAAAAAAAAACAAATTTTTTTTCTTTTTTTCTGAGCCGCTAAACTAATAAAAAAAAGTAAAGTTAACATATTTTGTTTATTTTTTTTTTTTCGGTTTTTGTTCGTTAAAAAACTAATAAAAAAAGTGTTGTCGACATTTTATTGTTTACTATTAATTTATATAATATACAATTATATAAAAACTTTTAAATCAAAGCGGTATAATATATTTAACGCAAAAAAAAAAGCAATCTTTTTTTTTTGCTACATTTAATTTTATGATTTGGTTAATTAACACATAGAGCACACATATTGTTATGTATACTATATATGTAGACTACTCTAAAGGCTACGCCGATAACAGTAATTTAATTAATTCAGCCCAACGGGTTTTTTTTCCTTTATGTACAAGCCAGAAAGAGAGAACAAGAGACAGAATTAAGCAGAGAACAACAAGAAAAGCTTAAATTGAAGCAAGAGTTAGATTATAAACATAGTGATTTAGATAAAGAATTAGCTTCTAAATATAGTGATTTAGATAAAACATTAAATAATTTATTAAAAACAATAGATAATCTCTCGCATTTTTTTTTATAATAAAAAAAAAATAAATGCTCGCACCGCGTTATAAAATCATAAGTCATCTCTAAAAGTTATAGTTTACTCTTAGTTTGCTTTTACTTTATAATATACCAGAATATATTTACAATAGATTCATATTTGATTTGGATAATTAGCATATAGAGCACACATATTATTATGTATGCTATATATGTACACTACTATTAACGGCAAAAAGAAAAAAACCTTTAAGTTATTTTTCTCAAAGAAACTAATTTTAGTTTTTAACACTAATTACAATTTCTTTTTTTTCGACGAATACGGTAAGTTCAATTAATTCAGTACAAAAGTCATTTTTTTTCCTTTATGCGCGAAACGGAAATAATGACATCACCTAGAACCATTTTTAACAATATTAAAGAAGAAATAGATACTACAAGTCTCGGAGATAATACCTTTGTATACAATTCTAGAAGAGGAATAGGTAATATTACATTTGTAAACAGTGAGGAAGAAAAACATAGTGAAAGAAAACAAAGTGTTATATCACTATGATTAGAACGTTGATTTCTGTCCTCTAATGCTAAAGATATTGGAACCTTATACTTAATTTTCGCCTTATTTTCTGGTTTACTAGGAACAGCATTCTCTGTTCTTATTAGATTAGAGTTATCAGGACCAGGTGTACAATACATCGCTGATAACCAATTATACAATGCGATTATTACAGCTCACGCCATATTAATGATCTTTTTTATGGTTATGCCCGCTATGATAGGTGGGTTTGGTAATTTCTTATTACCTTTATTAGTAGGAGGTCCAGATATGGCATTCCCTAGATTAAATAATATAAGTTTCTGATTGTTACCACCAAGTTTAATACTATTCTTATTTGCAAGTGTTATTGAAAATGGAGCAGGAACAGGATGAACAATGTACCCACCTTTATCAGGTATACAAAGTCACAGTGGACCTAGTGTTGACTTAGCCATTTTTGCTTTACACTTATCAGGAATAAGTAGTTTACTAGGTGCTATGAACTTTATAACAACAATATTAAATATGAGAGCTCCTGGAATAAGATTACATAAATTAGCCTTATTCGGATGAGCGGTAGTAGTAACAGCAGTGTTATTATTATTATCATTACCTGTTTTAGCTGGTGCAATAACAATGGTGTTAACAGATAGAAACTTTAACACATCATTCTTCGAAGCCGCTGGAGGAGGAGACCCAATATTATACCAACATCTCTTTTGGTTTTTCGGTCAAATGTGGCCCTATTTAGAAGAAATTTTAAATACGTATTGCGCTATATGCTGGAACCATCGAGGGTTTGAGGGTACCAATAATGTAAGTCTTGCTATGCATGCCTTTATGGTAAAAATCCCAAAAATTTACAAATGCAATCAGCAGGTAACCAAAGATAGAAGATATTCTTCTTATCTAGTAGGAACCTCAGAGACTACACGCGCAACGCTTTTTAGTCAAAGGGAAAATTATTTCAATCAATGGTTAGCGGGTTTGATAGATGGCGATGGTAGCTTACAAGTTAGTAAAAAAGGTTTTACTAGTTGTGAAATTACTGTTGCACTACATGATGAACACATGTTACGTGTTATACAAAACAAATTAGGTGGTTCTATCAAACCACGTTCGGGTGTAAGGGCTATTCGTTGACGTTTACACAATAAGTCAGGTATGATTCAATTAGTGAATCGTATAAATGGTTACATTAGACACACTGGACGTTTGCTTCAACTTAATAATGTATGTGGTACGTTAGGTTTACACATTATAAGTAATGATGTTTTACATGCGAAACACGGTTGATTTTCAGGGTTTTTTGACGCTGATGGTACTATAGGATATTACCTGAAAAATGAATATCCTCAGTTAACTATATCTGTAACAAACAAATTACGTGTAGATGTGGAGCATTTTTTTACTTATTTAGGTGGAAACATATACTTTGATAAATCTCAGAATGGTTACTACAAATGAAGTATTCAGTCAGAGTCAGATATCTTGGCTTTTGTTGAGTATACTGAAGTGTGCCCACCTAAATCTGTTAAACGTAATAGATTATTTTTAATAAAAGAATATTACAGCCTTGTTAAATTAAACGCTTACAAAGCCCCAACGAATTCAGCACTAAACAAAGCTTGAATTAACTTTAATCGTAAATGAAATAATTTTTAACTAAAAAGATGAAGATATAGTCCAAACATAAAACAAGTCTTTTATGTTTGCACCCTGAAGTTTATATATTAATTATACCAGGATTCGGTATAATCAGTACAACAATATCAGCTAGCTCAAACAAAAGCGTATTCGGATACTTAGGTATGGTTTACGCTATGATGTCAATCGGAGTATTAGGATTCGTTGTTTGAAGTCATCACATGTACTCAGTGGGATTAGACGTTGATACAAGAGCATATTTCACAGCTACAACATTAATAATTGCTGTTCCTACTGGAATTAAAATATTCAGTTGATTAGCAACTTGTTACGGAGGGTCATTACACATGACACCATCAATGCTATTTGCATTAGGCTTCGTATTCATGTTCACTGTTGGAGGATTATCAGGTGTGGTTTTAGCCAACGCATCTTTAGATATAGCATTCCACGATACATATTACGTCGTAGCGCATTTCCATTACGTATTAAGTATGGGAGCAGTTTTTGCATTATTTAGTGCATGATACTTCTGAATACCAAAAATATTAGGATTAGATTATAACATAACAATGGCTAAGGTTCACTTCTGAATCTTCTTCATTGGGGTTAATGTTACATTCTTCCCACAACATTTCTTAGGATTACAAGGTATGCCTAGAAGAATAAGTGACTACCCTGATGCTTTTGCAGGATGAAACTTAGTAAGTAGTTTTGGATCAATAATCTCTGTTGTTGCTACATGAGTATTCCTAAATTTAGTATATCACCAATTAGTGGAAGGAAAACCAGTATCTAGATACCCATGATTAACACCTCAATTCTATACAGATTTATTACAAAGCTTATTAAGCAGATCTTACAATAGTTTAGAGTGAGCGTTAAACAGTCCACCAAAACCACATGCATTTGTAAGTTTACCATTACAAAGCGGTGTAAGTAAAAGTCTACCACACTTAACTAATAAATATAAAACTCTAATATATGCTATAAGTATTCCTATATTAGCAGGTTTAATAATTTTTTGTAGTATAAGATTTCCAGGTAACTGATTTGCATCACAATTACAAACACCTCTTATTAAATTTATTATAAGTGTTATAGCTCCCATGTTTACACTAGCGATTATTTGTTTCATGCGGGGACAGGAAAGTCCAAAGATTACCAGACTTTTATTAATAGGATTTAGCGCTCTCTTCGTAACATTAGTTGGATATTATTTTTGAAATTATATTTCATGGTGAATAAATTTATTTATAGCATTACCTAGCATAGTATCAGATTTGGTTAAAGACATTAGCCACCAATATGCTCATGTTAAAGGTTCACCAGATTTGAATAGTAATAACTCCAGTGTTAAACTTATAAACCATTAAATAAATGACAATTATTATCTAGCTCATCCAGTGCTGGAAATACTGGAGGTAGCTCAAATTCTGCAGGTAATAGCGCTGGGAATAATGCTGGCTCTAATTCTGCTGTGGTTAGAGCTGTGAATACTGGGAATACTAATCGTGCTAACTTTGGAAAGAATCTTAACGATTTATTGAATTTTAGCCAACCTTCTACACAATGAACTGGTCAAATAGCTGCGCCTTCTTCTTCTGCGCAAACAATTGTTAACAGTGTTGCGGGTCATGCAAATGCTACTAACAATACCAACACATCTGTGTTAGCCGAAGCTGGTTCATCTTCTCAGACTAGTTCACCAACGTATACTGGTACACTAAAAATATTTCGCGAGGGACAGACTGGAAGCCTTTTTGAAGGTAATAAAACGTCAGATATTCAGGATAACCGTGCTAAATATATTGAATGAATTAACCAATATTCTGCCAATCTAGCCCCAGAATACGCTCAAAGTTTTAATCGTGAGGCTATGGGTAATGTTATTTTAGATATTGTAAATCAACGCCGAAGTATCTCAACCTCTGACGCAATATCTTTAAAAAGGCTTGGTATTACTTATGGTTCTGAGACATGGCTTGCAATACAACAGTGTAGTGTTGACTACGAAAGATCCGACCCATCAGTACGCCCGGTTACTGCTGAAGTCGCTAAATCTCTTAGTTCAAGAATGGAAGCGGATAAGAATAGTTTATATACTAGTGGGACTATTTTAAGGGAAATCGCAAGAGATCTTATAAGTAGAAAATAAATAATACAGATAGAATAATCACCTCAAGTCTAAAATTTAGTTTTATGTTTACTAATTAAAGGTTTAACGGAAAAAAAAAAAGTTTTTTTTCCCGCTAAAACACTTAACTAATAAAAAAGTAATTTAGATTTGAGGTGTTTATTTAGTTTACGTTTTATTAGCACAACAATTTTTAGGTTTACAAGGTATGCCTAGAAGAATTAGTGACTACCCTGATGCTTTCGCTGGATGAAACTTAGTTAGTAGTTTTGGGTCTATAATTTCTGTAGTTGCTACATGAGTATTCTTAAACTTAGTTTACCACCAGTTAGTGGAAGGAAAACCAGTATCTAGATACCCATGATTAACACCTCAATTCTATACAGATTTATTACAAAGCTTATTAAGCAGATCTTACAACAGTTTAGAGTGAGCGTTAAATAGTCCACCTAAACCACATGCATTTGTAAGTTTACCATTACAAAGCGGTATTAGTTTAAAAGACTTAACTAATAAATATGAAAGTCTAATTTATACATCACTTTTTTGTTTGTCTGTAAATATAATGTTTTATATTCTTTTAAAATGACCATTTAAATTCTTAGCATCTGAATTAGGAATGCTTCATTTTTATTTTTTAATAGGTGGTGTAATTGCAATATTGTATGCTATTACAATCGCAGATCTGTGTCATAGAGAACGTTTGACGAAAACGCGAATGGTATTTACTGGTATTATTGCTTCGTGTGTAATTTGAGCTGTATATTATTTTTTAGGTGAAAATTCAGAGCTTGTAAATTTTATAGTTGGATTACCAACTGGAAAAGTAAGATTGGATTTTTCCGGATTTATACAATATGCTCATTTTTCACCAGATTTGAATAGTTCTAATTCCAGAGTTAAAAATGGTAAACTTTTAAACCCTTTGAATCTTGCGTTTTTTTGTAAAAAAAAAACTAATAAAAAAAAAAAATAAATCTAACGTTGTTTAATGGGTAAAACATGTAGTGCAAAGAAAGTGTTTATTATTCGTCATTAATATAGCAATAGAGATTACTATATTTATTAAATACTATTAGTATATCAATACCCATTATTATATTTATTAAATACTATTAGTATAGTAATAGAAATTGCTATTGACGGATTTACCGGAAAAAAAAAATAAATGCGGTCAGAACAAAACAATAAAAACTCCCCTAATAAGGGCTTATCTATAAAAACAAAAAACCTGATATATTTCTTATAAAAGCTAACAATTATAGAGGTAACTTTTTCATACCACCCCCCCCAACTGTGTAGGAGAATAGTCAACTCTTACATGAACCAAGACTACATTTCCTAATCCTGTAAAACCCCAATCTTTAATTAGATATCGTCGATAAAATAAAAAAAATTCTTTTTAGCGCATAGCGTGACAAAACCAAATATTTTTTTTAAGACAATGAAATATACAAATAAAAACTATGAAAAATTACTTAAAACAAACAAACAATTACAAAGTTAACGTTGGAAGACGTTTAACTCAGAGTGGATTACTGGTTGGAAGACAAAATAGTAATTCGGATAAAAGGGGTAACAATGCTTACAATAGTATATTAGAGTGAAAATTGTTTATACTTAACGGTATATTAAAATGATTTATTTCTTACTGGGATAGTCTAAATTTTAGTTTTAGCGTTGCGGCCCAGGGTTTAAATTACATAGTTAATAAACTACCTAATTCTTTAGACCGTTTAGGCTGAAAAGAATTTATGTTTATTTGATTAGTTTATGTTAATTATGATTATGATATAATATATGGTTGGTTTGATTTAGGTTTAAATTTTATTTCAAATAATAAGGTTTTATTTATTATATTAGTGCTATCTATTAATATATACATTAATTACATAGATAAAAATTTTAAAAAGAAATATCCTAATCTTTATATGATTTTATTTTGTTTATCTTCAACAATTATTATTATTATCATAGCGTACTATACAATAGGTATTCTGGCTGACTTGCTTAAATGGTACGTATTAAAAATAGGAGGGCAAGGTAATCCATCTGGTAAGGGAGGTTCTAGTGGTTCTAGTAATTCTACCGGTTCTGGAGGTTCTGGTGGTTCTGGTGGTTCAGGTGGTTCTGGAAATTCTGCTGGTTCTGTAAACAATAAAAGAAAACGGGATTCAGATGATTCAGAAACAAGTGGACACAAGAAAAAAAGAGAAAAACCTAACCTAACTATTATTACGAAAAAAGAGGATACTGAGTTGGAAAAAGACACAAAAAAAATTGCAAACTGTGAACATACTAGCCGTAGTAGTTATCAAGCCGGTAATTTGGAGGAGGTTAAAAATACTTATTGCGATGTGGTCGAAACGTCAAAAACTCAACATAAAGCGTTTGATGGGGTACATGACAATGCTATGTTATGTAATTATTGTTTTTGTGTTATATGTAAAAATTGTGTTCAAGATTACTCAACCGATGAAGAAGAGTAATGAATTATAATTATATCAATTAAAGTTAAACAAAAACTAATAAAAAAAAAAAGAATATTACCTATACATCTAATTAAAACAATTATTATTTATTTATGTTATTATCAATTACAGTATTATTCGAAGGTATCTTCGGAAAATTTTTCAAAGAATTTTTAAAAAAAATTCTCATTATTACTATAATATACATTAGAGATGTTATATTTTTTCTATTTAAACAAACTTTAATTTTACGGCATTATAACAATATTATATTAGAATTAACCACTTATAATAAATCATCTAACGCTGCGCGTGAAAAAAAAGTTGATTATTATATTTCATTTGCTTTCGCTTTATTAATAATTAACCTAGAAAAATTATTGATATCTTACATACACAGTATAATTTTTATAATTAATTACATTTGTAACAAACAACCCAAAACCTTAAAGGTTTTAAGTATACAAAACATTATATTTATTTATTGAGTTTATTTTTATTGACAAGAAGAAATATGTAGTTTAACCCAAACCGCTATTTCATTTATTTCTTGTTTTAATAGTGATACGGTTTCAATGTTAATAATTACCCTATTTATATTTATAATATCCCTATTGATTAATATATATGTTAATTACATAGATAAAAATTTTAAAAATAAATACCCAATAGTTTATCATTTTATTAATTTTATATCTATTACGGTGATGATAATTACCGCTGTAATTATTCTTATTAAGATTTCAGATTTATTAAATTCTCCCAGTCGTGGTGCAGCCGGATCAAGTCAAGGGGGACAAGGAGGGCCAGGAGGACCAGGTCAAGGAGGTCCAGGTGGACCAAGGCCAGGAGGTAACCCAGTTCATACAGTTAATCACGATACCAATAGAAGGGATACTAGAGATGATCGTTCCGCGTCTCCTAATACTCAGCCTGCTCCAACTCGTACTAGATCACCGATCAGACCAGCTGATACTCATAACACCAATACAACGGATTATAGTAATAACATGCCAACTAATACTGTAACCCCTGTAGGTTTAGCTGGTTCTGCTCGTCCTAGTAACACTTACAATTATAATACTAGAAATTCCGATCACGCACGGTTCGCTGACGATTGTTTAGTTAGAGCTAAAGCTATTATTACTGAAAGACAGAGTGCTAGACCTACTGGAAGAATTAATAATAAGGTTACTTTAAGTGATTTAGATATACAATTTAATAGTGTTGAGCATAGAGCTTTAAAAGAATGAGGTAAAACTTATCAAGGTAACCAGGAAAGTACGCGTAATTTCATTCATCACTTGAACGTTATTAAAAATGATTGTCATTCGTTTAGAGATTTAGCTATATACACTTCACTTAAAGGTACTAAAAGAATAGGGTCAAAAATATTAGATGATTTTAAAAATACATACTCAGGTTTAACACCTAACCAATAACTTTACTTGTCGACGTTTTGGTTTTTGTCAACTAAAATATTTTTAACTGCTTTATCTAATAAAAAAAAATAAATATAACGTAGTTTAATAGGTAAAACAACGTTACATATATTTTATTAGTAAAAAAAAACTAATAAAAAAAAAGTAATCGTATACATCTAATTAAATATAAATAAATAAATCTAATGTTTTTATCACTTATACTTTTTTTAATAGGTATCTTAGGGTTTGTTTTAAATAGAAAAAATATAATCCTGATGCTTATATCAATAGAAATAATATTATTAGCTATAACCTTTTTAATATTGGTCGGTTCACTAAGCTTTGATGATATATTAGGACAAACCTATGCGATATACATAATATCAATAGCTGGTGCAGAATCAGCAATAGGATTGGGTATATTAGTAGCATTTTATAGATTAAGAGGAAGTGTTGCAGTAGAGTTTAAATAATGTATCTAGCAATAATAGTACTTCCTTTATTAGGTTCAATAGCTTCCGGGTTTTTTGGAAGAAAAATCGGTGTTAGCGGAGCACAATTAATTACATGTTTATCAGTAGTATTAACAACAACGTTAGCAATACTTGCTTTTTTTGAAGTAGGTTTAAATAACATACCAGTATCAATACACCTGTTCCGGTGAATAGATTCTGAAACATTAAACATATCATGAGGGTTTAATTTTGATGCTTTAACAGTATCTATGTTAATACCAGTTTTAATAGTTTCTTCTTTAGTTCATATATATTCTATAGGTTATATGAGTCACGATCCACACAACCAAAGATTTTTTAGTTATTTAAGTTTATTCACATTTATGATGGTAATACTGGTAACCGCTAATAATTTCCTTTTAATGTTCGTAGGTTGAGAAGGTGTGGGTGTTTGTTCATACTTACTAGTAAGTTTCTGATTTACTAGAATAGCAGCAAACCAAAGCTCTTTATCAGCTTTCTTGACAAATAGAGTTGGAGATTGTTTCTTAACTATAGGTATGTTTGCAATACTATTAAGTTTTGGTAATATAGATTACTCAACAGTATTCTCATTAGCACCTTTTATGAGTGAAGATGTTGTTACTGTAATAGGAATATGTTTATTGATCGGTGCTATGGCTAAAAGTTCACAAATAGGGCTTCACGTTTGACTGCCCATGGCGATGGAGGGTTTGGTGACAAGGGCTCTCGTTAAATTTCACTATATGCAGAAACATCCGTTAACATTAAAGTCCACCAGTTACAGATTTTTTTTAACGTTTTTTTTGTTCGTTATTAACGAACAAAAAAAACGCTATATAAAAAAAAGCGTAACCATTGGAAAAATCTTTAATGTGGGACAATCCGCAGGATTCCTACATAATATACAGGGATCTTCAGAGACTACACGTGAAACGATTAAAATTGATAATACTTTTAAATCGTGATTAATAGGATTTGCCGAAGGAGACGGCTATTTTGGTGTTGATAAAAGAGGTTATTTATCTTTTAAACTTACACAATCTACTACAGATTGCCAAGTACTTTTTTTTATAAAAAAAAGTCTAGGGTTTGGAAGTGTATCTTTACAAAGTAAATCAAGCAACACTCATCAATATAGAGTTAGAGATAAAAATAATCTTATTAATATTATAAATATATTTAACGGTAACCTTATAACTAAAGCTAAAATAGCTCAATTTAAAGATTTTCTAAAAGCTTTTAATAGTAAGTATAATACTGATATTACGTTCATAGAATGTAATAAAAAAGTTACTTTAGATAATGCTTGACTATCTGGATTTACAGATGCTGAAGGCTGCTTTACATCTTCAGCCTCTTTAAGTAAAGCCACAAATAAACATATTGTAACTGTGAGATATATTGTATCACAAAAAAACGATATAGAGTTTAGTCAATACTTAGCTGGCTTAATAAACGGTTATTTAACTTATATAAAGAGTTATGATGGATATAATACCGTAGTTAACCACAGTAAGTTAAACATTATAATAAATTATATTGAAAGTTACCCATTGAAAACTAAGAAACATGTATCTTACTTAAGATGATTGAAAGTTTATGAATTAGTAAAATCTAAACATCATCATAATACAAACGGTATAGAAAAAATTAAGTCCTTAATAAAATTAATCAATAAATAGCGCAAAAAAAAAAAGAAAACAAAGAATTTTATTTTTTTCTAACGCAAAGCGCTATTTTTTTGCGTTAAAAATAATCGAAGATATAGTCCGAACAATAATGTAAATTATTGAGTATTCGTGTCGTATTTGTACATATTAGTATATAACATGAATCAACATACGAAAAAAAAAAGAAAAAAAACCAATTTTAACGCGTAGCGAGCAAAAAAAAAAAAGAGTACTCTTTTTTTTTCTGCATTTTTTTTCTAAAAATTATTTTTTCGGTTGCCTACACCTGTTTCTGCATTAATACACGCAGCTACTATGGTTACTGCGGGTGTATATTTATTAATGCGTTCATCTCCTTTAATAGAATATAGTTCAACTGTATTATTATTAACTTTATGAATAGGTGCAATTACAACTGTGTTTAGTTCTCTTATAGGATTATTCCAACAAGATATTAAAAAAGTTATAGCTTATTCTACAATGTCCCAACTTGGAATGATGGTTATAGCTGTTGGTTTATCTTCTTATAATGTTGCATTATTTCATTTAGTAAATCACGCGTTTTATAAAGCTTTATTATTCTTAGGTGCTGGTGCTGTTATACACGCTGTAGCAGACAATCAAGACTTCAGAAGATATGGTGGATTAAGACCT
>Ga0058702_10000617_pt1 | contig 14314 bp, 18 predicted proteins | sample AgamicOrSfe_FD_83781 | JGI IMG/M metagenome (GOLD analysis project Ga0058702, IMG submission 83781) | Agave microbial communities from Guanajuato, Mexico - Or.Sf.e | ecosystem: Host-associated > Plants > Phyllosphere > Phylloplane/Leaf | place: Guanajuato, Mexico | collected 2012-05-30 | reverse complement strand
TTGTGGACGCTGGGATATGTCACTCGTCACGTCTCATGTGTTTCTTACGAAGAAGGAAATTGCCGAGGGAGAAGTTGGAAAGGAAGGGTGGAGAGGAAGTAGCATACTAGTATTTCTCAGGATGGAAGTCACGCGAGCACTTTATAAGGGAGAGTAGAAGAGTAGCTCGACGGAGGAGTGAGGAGACTTGACAGAACGCGCGGACTGATACATGTAGAACGCCTGCCATGAGCCCTAGAACTACAGTACATACTATTGTGAGCACGACGTAACGTCACGATTATTGCTTTCACATAACTTTGGACCTTGTTTTTCTGGGGGGTGGTTACATACATGAAACTTACCATCGACGTGAACTGTGACGAAATGTGTGAAGGCAGCTGTATGAAAGCAAGATATCGATGATACCCTTAGGTCGAGAGCTCGACTAGCATGCAACTTCGTGACCTGACATGATCGATTCTCTTGTATAAGATCCATGAAAGAGGCGCCAGACGGCATGAGGGTCAAGTAAGGTAAGGTAAGGTGAACACAAACAGTAGTTAAAGCGTGAATCATGGGTACCGCAATTCAGATACTAGCTTTTCGAAGAAAAAATATACAAGTGAGAGATGACTCACTCATTTCGAAAGTGAACCGATTGCTCAGATGATACTTTGTGCCTCTGTGCACATCTCGTACTTATGCGAGCCCTACTTTATCCAAATATCACCTTCTTCAAACCTGAAACCTGAGTTTGTCCAAATATCACCTTTTTGAAAGTCATATAGCCTGCGACATTCACTCGAAACTTCCTAATCTATACTCTACTCCGGCACTACTACGCGATGAAGCTCGTCCAAATACCTTCCAGCTCAATCAGCTCACTAACCTGCAACACCGTCGAGCACAACAATCCCACCTACCCGCCCGGTCCGTCCACAACACCGACCAATCTCCTCCGGTGGCTGCCGTTTCTGCATCCAATCACAGACTATCGCATTCTATATTTCAGCCCGCACGAACTCCGCACCATCAAAGCCATCAACAACGCCGCCATCAGCACCCTATCTATCGGCTCAGCAGGCTGGGACGACATTGATGATCTCATGCTCCGGCCGCGCATTCAGTCTGCCATCGATGAGCTGGGCGGCTCTGTGTTCGTGCGCTGGGACGAGTCGTCGCCCAAGGACGGCGTGTATGGACTTTGTCCCTTGAACGATGCAGGCATGGTGCTCGAGCAGATATGCACCGCCGCGCGCACGAAAGCAGCCATCGAAGCGTCCGAGAAGACATGGCGAGAAACTCCAGGATCGAGCTGGACATGCCCGCTGATCTTGCTCAAGTGGAACCCACGCATGGACGTCAGCAAGGAATTCCGGTGCTTCTGCTGGAACTCACAACTTACTGCTATCAGCCAGTATGAATGGCACGCATTCCACCATAATTGGGCAGACGCAGCGTCGCGGATCTGGGAACTGGCAGGGAGGGCGCTGGAAGAGGTGCTGAAGTACAATGCCGAGCTGAATGATGCAGAGTCTGAGAGGCTGGTGAGGCAGGGATTTGTGTTTGATATTGTAGTGAAGGGGGAGAGTTTGCCGCAGGAGGTGGAGGAGGTGCAGATTGTGGAGTTGAATGCGTTTGGGCCGAATTCGAATTGTGGGAGTGCGCTGTTTCACTGGATCGAGGACTATGAAATGCTCGTCGGACTGGAAGGTGCGCCGGAGATGCGGATCTTGAAGGACGACGGCAGTTCTGTATAGTGATTACATGAACACAGGTAAAAAGATAATGCGATAGCGAGGAAGAGGAACGAGAAGGTGAGGCTAGGTGGGTTGATAAGCATGAGAGGGAACTTGCGGGGGAGTAGGTGTGGTAGATGCCTCCCCATCCAATCTTTCAGAGTTCAGTCTCTGCCGGCTGATCTATTGAGAGGATCCGTCTATCATGACAGGATCTCCTGGTCGCGGCGTGCGACAAAGTATCCACTGCGTCCGACACCTCACCGGTGTCTTTCTACCAAGTTTCAGAAGTTACCACGACTCCGGTCTCTGACACTCATTGACTCACGATCACGGCCTCGAGATATGCCTCTTCATCCTTCTTGTCCGAGTGTATACTTCCGCATAAGTCCGGCTACTGATTGAGCTCCTTGCTCTGCCTCTCGTCCGGCTGTGATTGCTTCAAGTATATCACCAGGGGAAGTTCGTATAGAGGAGACATCCTTGTATTTTGCAACAGAGCCATACAGGCAGACTACGATGCGAGTGAGTTCCTCGTCGCCAATTAGACTTGTATCGATGAGCAGCAGAATCGTATCCGACTCTTGTCGATGATACTACAGCTTTAGCCTATGTGCATACTGATCATCTTCACCCTCTGCCGAAAACGGTGCATCTTGATTCTCGCTCGTTCTCGAAACAACAACACCACCATCCGGCAAGCCGAGTCTCTCTCTGATCTGTCTTCCCCTGAACATAAGTACCACAATCGGCACAAACCCCAGTACGCTTCCCATAATCGCGAAGAAAACAAACGTGAACTGATACCCAATCCTCCCCGCCAATCTTATCGTGTAAAACGCAAACGTCATGCCGAAAGTCTGGCGGATCAAGTTGAACAACTGCGCCACTTCGCTGCTCTTCGCTCGGTAGCAGTCGATGGAATATGTATAGCACGTTGTCGTGATGACCTGCAAGCCAAAGCACGCAATGCCCATTCCCACGAGTGGCACGATCCACGGGGCGTGGTATTGCAACGTGAAGCCGTAGATGAGCAGGCCTGTTGGGACGAGCGCCTCGCCAGTCCAGATTGCACGGAGACGAATTTCAGGCGGGGGATCTGGCGCACCGGGACCGAGGCGATGGCGCGCACGTCGTACGATTGCGTCGACGACGATGCCGGCGGCGAGCTGGGTGTTGTGTTAGCTTGAAGACGATGGATGGAAGGTTACTGAGAGAGACTAACCTCGCCTAGGCAGCTTCCGATCGTCAGAGCCACTCCATACCCAAGACCAATCTGCAACGTATCCCAGTGGAAAAACTCTGTGAAGATGCTGGCCACCGTCACGGCTGGCAGGATCGAGGCGAATCCGTATTGTGCAGCATAGTAAATAGCGGGAAAAAGGACGGAAGGGTATTTTGCCATTTTCAGCGAAGGCCAGACGAATTGGCTCAGTCGGAGACGCAGTGCGGGATTATGACTGACAAGCTTAAGGCGCTGGAGGTACGTTTTTGAGCTAAATGCTGGTGGGATGTCGCTGCTGGCAGATGTTGTGCGGATGTAGAGGGTTTCGGGAAGGCCGAAGAAGATGACTACCAGCATAACTGCGTCGAAGATTGCCGCCATTTTGAAGCACCCTTTCCATGTATCAGCCATCATTCGTGTCAGATACGGAGGGAAACATACATCGCCAGCCCAGGAATTGGCCAGTCAGGCCACCGACAATCGGTGCAAGATGGCTGCCAGTGGTCAACAGTAGAGCGAAAAAGCCAAGAGCTCGACCTCTACATCGGAATTCAGCATGCATTTTGCGGGACTAGTCTTGGGATGAAGCGTACCTCTGATGCATGAAAAACACATCGACCACCGTTGTAGCTCCCAGAGCAAAGGCGGAGGGAAACAGACCATTAAAGACACGTGCAGCAAGAAGCTGGCCGAAGTTGGACGTGTATGCACATCCGAGGGCCTAGGTGCTCGTCGTGTCAGCTGGTGTATTGATGGAGCGATCACGCTTCAAGAAGGTCATACGGAAACGAAACCGAGCAGAGTGCTGGCAAGATATACAGGTCTTCGGCCGTATACATCAGCAAGTGGGATCCAGATGAAGGGCGCCACTCCATTGAGCGCAATAACGACGGTGGTCTGATACGATGCAGTGACAGTGGTGATGCCGAATTCCTTTGACAGTGGGACGTAGGCTGGATTGATGATGGCGGTGTTCATCCCACCCAAGGAGGCAAGAAGAGAGACTTGGACGAGGACGCCAATCTGAGGTTCATCAGTACGTTCACGCAGAGTGTCAACGACGTGAAAGAAAGACAGACTTTGAGCTTCAGCGGCCTGCATACTTGTATTAGCAACTTGAGTGTAGAAAGCGGCGAAAGACTGACCAGTTCAGAGGGTCTGCCGGGTCGTCAGTAGGTGTAGGGGACAGCTGAACCTCTGCCTTTCCATTCGACTCGGCCGCGCTTCCTTCAGCGTGCGACGATCGAAATGTTTTCTTCATGGTATACGGGCGTGATATTGCACCTGTTTTCGGCGCTGGACAAAATCAGGAAATCAGGAAAAGGATACGGGTCATATCGAGACTTCCGCTATAACGTTGTTCGGGGCAGGATGATGCTCCTCCGCACGCGAAGTCTTCCACGGTTGATGTAACAAGCATAAAGTATAAAGTGGCGTAGCGTCGTCCCCCGGGAGGTCATGTATGGCGCACTTGCACTTTGTCGTTTCACACCCCACATTCGCAAGTTTCGGTTCTACGACATCCTCGGATGTGTTTCACATTGATTTGTCAACCATACAAACACAAAATCGAACATGTTGTCGCCTCCTATCAGCACCACCTCTCCAACCTTGCTTTGCACTCAATCAGCTGCAACTTTAGTGCCCCAGCTATCCCCTGACTTTCCCCAAACCCTTCGTATTGCGCAATACAAGTCGCAAGACCAGCCTGAAGAACGCGTGACGATCTACGATGGGCTCACACTATCAGCAAGTGCGCAACTGCTGCAGACTCTTTCCCACGCGAACGACCATGAGCATTTCGTACTCTTGACCGCCAGAGATACGACGACCGAATCACCGCTACACATACATGGGCGAGCCCAAGTCACTGAACGTCCGACACTCGACGACATCCGCGTGTCTCTAAACGCAACCGCAAGTTTCCCCCGAGGTCCCGCACTCCTCTCTGTAATCATGCGCGTACGGTCCGGCGCAGATGCGATGGAGTTGGACCGGTGGTATGAAGGGGAACATATTGGTCTTCTGGCGAAAATTCCCGGTTGGAAACGAACGACGCGGTGGATTCGAATCGCGGCGGACGGAAGTGCTTGGAAGAGGGGTGTAGTGAAGAATGAGATTGAGGATGAGATTGAGTTGCTGGCTTTGCACGAATTCGAGGCGGAGAATGGGCTTGGCGGGCCGGAACATTTGGCCGCGAGGAGTACGGAGTGGAGGGACAGGGTGTGGAGGGTGGTCAAGGGGACGCGGAGGAGAGTTCTTGAGGTGGTGGAGGCGGAGGTTGGATGATGTTATATAGGTTATAGACTTGTAAGATTTAGCCTGTATGGATTCGAAGTGTGGGACTGCGCTGTTCGATTGGGTGGAGGATTATGATTTGTTGGCAAGGACTGGGAGATGAGGATTCCAAGGGGAAAGGCGTGATGAGGGACTGTTTCCCAGTGATGCTGGTGGTTCACTGCAGTGAGGGAGTAGGTCCGGAATGTCAGAACTTTCGGTAATGCTTGTCTTCTTGCGAGCATAAAAGACAGGGAGAATTGAAGCGAGGAAAATCGTAAGGAGAAAAGTGAAGAGAAGAGTAAAGAGAAGAGTACGGAGTATAACAACGAGAGGTGCAGAAAGAGTTCACGGAGCACGGCGAGGAGGAAGGAGAAGAGCAATCAGAGGAGGTAAGAGAGGATGATGGTGAGGAAAAAAGACAGGAGGAAGGTGAGGAGGAAGGAGGGACGAAAGGAGAGAGGTGCAAAGCAGGACGACAGGACGACCCAGCGCGGACCCTCCGACCTGTCAAACCCAGCAGAAGCAGCCGAGACGTCCAAGCTGTCGCAACACGCCAATGTTCTGGCTGAATTGGATTCTCTAATGCCGTGCCATGGCATAATGAGCCATCATACCCTTTCCAAATGTCACGCTATGCACCAAGCTCGGCCACCTACCTCAGCTAGCCTCGCATCCCTCCTGTCCCCCTTCTCCACTCCCTTTTTCTCCTATAATAACGTCTCCCCCAGCGCACACCTCGCAATACTGCATCCCACCCTAACCGTCTCCACCGCCTCAATATGGGGGTTAATCTCCACCAAGTCCACCGCGACCAGTTGTCCCGTTTCGTGCACACATTCGGCGATGAAGTCGCCTTCGCGCAGAGTCAGGCCGCCGCGGACAGGGGTACCGGTGCCGACGACGAAGGTGGGGTCGAGGGCGTCGACGTCGAAGGAGAGGTGGATTGGGGTTTCGGAACCGAGGTAGGAGAGGGCGGAGGACATTATGTGTCCGATGCCGTGTCTGGAGAGGTGTCAGGGTGATGTTGGCGATAGAGGGGGTGGAGCGAGCGAGATGTGAAAGCGGAGCCAGAGGTGTAGGTAGGGGTGAGATGAAGGTAGGGGTCATGGTTAATCGAGATGTGTATCATGACCGTAGAAAACAGGGAGAATGCGACCAACTCACCTGTCGATATCGTGCATACTATACGCCTTGATATTATGCTCTCTCAGAATCTTCTTCTCGCCAGGATCAACGTCACGCAGACCTATGTATACAATCTTTGACGTGTCGATGAGCTGGTCCTCCTGCAACCAGCCGAAGATGTCCTTTCGTTCCTCCTTAGCCAGACCTGTCAGGAAGGCGACGGGCATACCGTGGATGTTGCCGCTGTCGCTCGTTTCGGGTGTGTTGATGTCGGTGTGCGCGTCCACTGTGGGGGTGTGTTAGCCCGATAATCACGAAACATGGCCGCGACGACGTTTATCTGATGCAATATCCAGCTCATCCAAGTCCAGCTAACCCAGCTTCCATCCTCCCCAACACCCTCCACCCAAACACAAAGAAACCACCACAACTCACCCCACACAACACCAACCCCTCTCCCCGTCCTCTCCCTCACCGCCTTCGCCGTCCCCGCAATCGTCCCAATCGCAATACTATGATCTCCACCCAGCGTCAACACCAGCCTCCCCTCCTTCGCATGCTCATACACCTGCCCGGCTAACGCTTGCGTCACTGCGCTGACCGTCCGCGGCTTCTTCATGTTGCGGTAGGCGGGGTCTTCGGAGGGTGAGACGAGATATTCGGTGTAGGAGTGAACGAGGCCATCGTGGTGGATTGTGTAGCCGAGATCGTCGCGGAGGGCAGTGAGGAGGCCGGAGTCGAGGAGGGCATTGGGGGCGGCGTCGACGCCGGCTTTGCCCTGCCGGGGAAGGAAGGAGATTAGTAGGGGACGCGAGGAGAAGAAAGGGGAAAGGGAGGGGGTCAGAGGCAGGAACGTACCTGGCCGCCGGAGAAGCCCACAGCCACGACGCCGAGGTCTGACTTTGAGGCCAGGAACTTGGGCGTAACCTCTGGTGCGCAGTTGGCCATCTTGAGTGTTGCGATTGCGAGTGTAGGGGGAACCGGTGTGTGGTTGATCGTCGACTTATATGTTTCGGGCGACCACGGTACTCAATGCGCTGTGATCAGTGTGTCACGCGATGTACAGCCACGAGAGCTCTTCTGTGTGAGGTATTACGACGATGAGGTATCTGTGCGACTTGAGTGAATATAGAAATGCTTCTGGGTGAAGACTAGGATTGAGATGCCGCAAAGACAAATTCCGATGTTGGCGTTTCGTAATAAACAGATCGTCCCCGTATCACTTTTCAGCCAGCCTCATCTGATGCGCCGGAGTGGAGTCCGTCGAGTCGAGGGGGCTTCAATGTTATACTTCATGTACATCTGTATTTATACACTCGTGCTGTACCCTCCAATCCGTCTCGACGAGCTTCGTCTCTTCATGAATTTTCGTGCCTCATCCACCCAGAACACTGCGCTCGCCACAATAATCAGACAAATTAAATCCAGCAAGCTCAGCGCCTCCGTCTGAAAGATCTTCTGTACAAAAGGGACATAGATGACAGTAGCTTGTCCAATCAGCGATCCTGCGACGGCATAGTTGAACATCTTGTTCGAGAACAGTCCAATCTCTCCCCGGAGAACCGACTTGCCTTCAGATCGGCAAGTCAGCGCATTGAACATGTCAAAGAGGACGAAAGAGGTGAATGTCATTGTGGTGTCTCGTGCGGTGACTTTGCCGTCCGTCATCTCGTAGATGTATATCAGCATCGTGCCAATCATGATGACGGTGGCGGATTGGAGGACGCGTTGGATCAGCGGTCGTGTCAGAACTCGGGCATTTCGAGCGCGAGGTGGACGATTCATTACGGCTGGATCGACTGGCTCGACTCCAAGTGATTGTGCGGGCGGCCCGTCCATGAGTATGTCTATGAGATGTTAGTTGTGGTCCTACACCCAGGAATCAGCCCAACTAACTTATCCAAAGAATCTGCATGGCATTCAAAGGATTCTTGAAACCAAAGAATGTGCTGAAAAAGACCAGACTCAACGCTGCAGCACTGGTACTGAGTTGGAAAGTCAAGAAGTTCTGGATGTTCGAGAAGATGCCCTTGCCTTCTTCAATCGCGCTGAGGATGGTTGAGAAGTCGTCGTCTGTCAAGATCATATCGGCTGCCTCTTTTGCAACATCAGTCCCGAGCTTGCCCATGGAGACACCAATGTCAGCCTTTTTCAATGCCGGCGCATCGTTGACACCATCGCCTGTCATGGCGACAATATCGCCTCGTGATTGTAGTGCCCTAACAATCTTCATTTTGTGCTCCGGACTAGTTCGAGCAAAGATGTTAGTGGTTGCGATCGCTTGCGCAAGCTCTTCTTCGCTCAAGTGGTCGAGTTCGTCGCCTTTAATCACAGCTTTGCCGATTGCGGAGTTCATGTTGACGGGCAAGCCAAGATTCCGTGCAATGGCCACGGCTGTCGCTTCGGCATCACCTGTAATCATAATGACTTTGACGCCACCAGCCATTAGTCGCCGTATCGACCTCTCAACACCTTTTCGAGGAGGGTCTCTCATGCCTACAAGACCAGCGAATGCTAGACCATGAAATGGTTCATCGCCTTTACCAACCGTGCTAGATCCACTCATGGAGGAAGCTGGACTATGGCCTCGAGACGCATTCTTTACTGCATCCACTGATCTATTCTTCGTTGTTGATATCTGACCACTTGCGAATGCAAGGATTCGTAGTCCATCATTCGCCATCGTATCGGCTGCCTGTAGCGCCTTTTTGCGACCAGCCTCATCAAGCACAATCTCTCGACCGTCAGTCGTTAGATATGTGTCGCACTTTGCGAGCACTCTTTCAATGGCTCCCTTGACGTACCCAGTTTCTACCTTGCCGGCACTGCCGCGAATCGCAACACCTGCCCATTTCCGCTCGGAACTGAACGGTGTCTCAAAACTGCGCTCGTCTAGCCTGTCACGGATATCCTCCTCACCGCAAGCGTCGAGTAAGTCGAGCATTGCAACATCCGTAGGTTGACCAAGCCATCGACTGCGTATTGTTGTATCTGCCTCCTCACCACCAGTTGACGCCCAAATAGCGCTCGATGCAGCTGTCGACGGACCTGCCCTGCTATTACCCAGGCGAGCGTTGTTGGCGATGTTGCCAATGCGAAGTACATTCCGGGTAGCTGCATCTATGTCATGTCCTTTGTGGAGGTCGATGGCATCTGCCGGATCCGTCTTTTCAAGATGCCAGACCTTGGTAACGGTCATGTGGTTCATCGTCAACGTTCCTGTTCTGCATAAGTGGCATGCATCGATCAAATTCACTTAATGACCTACCTGTTTTGTCACTGCAAATGACATTCACAGAACCCAATGTCTCGACACTAGGTAGCCTTCTTACGATGGCATTTCTTTTCGACATTCGGAAGACCCCAAGTGCCAAAGTGACTGTGACAATGATAGGCAGACCTTCTGGTATAGCCGCGACCGCGAGTGACACGCCAATCTGAAACATGTCCAAGAATGCCCATCCACGGAGCAGACCCAGTAGCATTATGAACACAATAACGCCAAAAGACATATAGCTTAGCTCTTGGCCGAGTTTGTCCATGGACTGCTGCAACGGTGTACGTGGTGCCTCGATCTCCTGAAGCGATGCTGAAACGGCTCCGAATTCCGTGTTTCCGCCAGTACCAACGACAATGCCTTGTCCATAGCCAGATCTTACAAGTGTACCCATGAATGCAATATTCGTTTGATCACTTAACCTGAGATCCGTGCCGACAGTGCCTGACGATGGTGATGAATAGAAGGGGGTCTGTGATCGTTCATCTGCAGATGGAATGGATCTGTTTAAACTGTCGGCGCTCTTCGGCACGGGCTCATTTTCACCAGTCAAATTCGACTCGTCGATTGTAAGATCAGCGCCGTGCGTAATGCGAATGTCTGCCGGTATACGATCTCCTGTGTTGAATATGACGAGATCTCCAGCCACTAGCTGACCGGCAGAAATCGTCGTAGAAGCCTTCTTTGCCTTCTCGGCATCCATATTCGCTGTGTCACCACTCGGTTGTCTGCCTCCGTGCTCTGATCGTATAAGCTGCGCAAAATGTGGTACAAGGCTGTTGAGTGCTTCTAATGACTTTTCTGATCGATATTCTTGAACGAAGCCAACTGTTACGACGATTGTTACTGCTGCTGCTATACTTATGGCATCTTCATAGTTTCCCATGAGCAAGGACACTGCCGCAGAGCCCAGTAATAACAATATCAGAGTCTCTTTAAATTGTTTTAGGAACCGTAGCCATATAGGTTCTGGCTCTTCATGAGGCAGCTCATTCGGTCCATCCTTGTGTAGCCGTGCTTCAGCATCGCTTTGTGAAAGTCCAATTGTTAAAGAGGTGCCCAGTCGCTGAGCTGTTTCGGAGGGAGATAGGACGGCATAAGTAGAGGTTATTGACTATCGCGAGAAGTCGTGTCAGCTTTTGCTCTGCACCTATTACTGATGCCCATGACCAGCAATGGACGTGGCCCAAAACATCGATCGACATACTTGAGCTGGTTTCGTGGGTTGCCGAGTTGTACTCGAGGAGGCCAATTCGATGGGAGATGCTGGTCGACTTTGCTTCGATGCATTGTAGAATGGCAAGGAGGGCGTGGCTGATCTTGACATATCCTAGGATATCATGCGCTGGTCGGAGCACGCTATAGTCAAGCGGCTTCCCCTAAATTCGAATAGATGTCACTTCAGACAAAGTTGCCCATCCCAAAGCTTCTATACGTCGTATCCCTCCCTACAGGCTATAGGATGAATGCAATGCAATTGTTGATCTTGAAATTCAGCCTTGACTGTTTGACTGCCCTAGAACTGAAAACAGTATTATCGGAAGCCAATGCAGTGTATTCGATGGATGTTCAGCGTACGTAGTGCCAAGGCTGTCACAAACTGCCTGATAGGGGCTTAGCGTATTGTCCCGGGCGACAAATGACAAATGATGTCGCATTCTTCTGCCCGCCTCTCTTTATCGACCACGTCCTGTAAACCACCACCAGCACTGTACTCTTCCAATAACCTTATTGCTACACACTGCTAGAGACAATCTGCTACTTTCTACCTTGCCTAACCTTCAACATACCTCTGGAAGGCGACAGCTAGGCCTCACCCCGGAAGCTGCTGCGCTGGCGCATTAGCTTTCTGGATCGCAAACACTGTAAACAGATCAAAGCACATCAATCGACGCGTCATAGCAGTTGATCAGATAGACTGGGGAAAGAAGTAGTCAATAATCCAGAAACGACGCGACATTCAGCAAGATGTTCTACTCGGAAACGCTCTTGTCGAAAACTGGTCCGCTCGCGCGTGTCTGGCTTTCAGCAAATATCGAGCGTAAGCTGTCAAAGCAGAATGTTCTGCAGACCAGTATCGAGAACAGTGTCAATGCTATTGTGGACCAGGGTCAGGCACCATTGGCGCTCCGTCTGACAGGTCAGCTTTTGCTGGGAGTGGTTCGCATCTACAGTCGCAAAGCGCGTTATCTGCTAGACGATTGTAATGAGGCAATTCTCAAGATCAAGATGGTGTGTTGGCAAGTAGGAAGTCTGGAGACAACTACTAACGCGCTCATCAGGCCTTTCGCCCTGGAAACGTCGACTTGCCCGCTAACCACAGCACTGCTGCAAACCCAGCAGCTTTGGTTTTGCCGGATGTATTGACCGAGCTCGACCTTCTTGCACCTCTTCCTGACCTCGGCTTGATGCTGTCTCAACCCAATGAAGGCTTCCTCGGCTTTGGAAGAGCAGACTCAAGTTTACTGGACTTTGGCAGTCAGGTTTCTTCACAGATCGAGCGAGGAAGACGCGCAACAACACCACTACGCTTGGAAGATGACGAAGGTCTAGATCTTGATCTCGGTACTGATGTTCCCACGCCACATCGCGAGCGTGATATTGAGGCAGGGCGTGACGCACCTGTCGCGCTTTCAATGCTTGATGACAGAGATGACACATTGAAGCTCTATGACGCTGACGACCTCGATTTGGACCTTGGTCTTGGTCAATCTGAAGCCCAAGGCCGTGACAGTTCGATCATGCCCGACATTGGTATGGATGTGGATGTGGAGCTTCCAGCCATGGGAGGTGATGATACCATCATGGGTGGCATGAACGATGACCTCGGAATGGCAATGCCGGACATTGACGACGAACTTGACCTCGCCAGAACCCGCCGCGAAACCGAATCTCCCCTCTCCTCCATCCGTTCCAGCATCCAGCGCGATCTCGAAGAGAACGTGCAGCAGGAAGAGGACCCTCTCGATGAAACAGTCCAACAAGCCCAACGCGTCAAGAAGCGCAAAGTCCTCCGCCCCGACTCCACCACCGAACTCAGCGCTCGTGACGTCCGCGACCAGCAGAATGACCGTTCCAAGATTCTCCGCCCTGCCTCCTTCCTCCCTCGCGACCCCGTCCTGCTAGCTTTGATGGAAATGCAAAGGACTGGCGGCTTCGTCTCCAACATCCTCGGCGACGGCCGCAGCAAAGGCTGGGCGCCAGAACTTCGCGGTATTCTCTCCCTGGAAATCGTGCGTCAGCCCGCTGCATCAAGCCTCAAGCGCAAGCGCGATGCCATCGACGCTGCAGCTGCTCAGATCCCCGAGATCATCGAGCCTGAGCTTGAGATCCCACCTATGGAGGAAGACGCTGGTATAGCAGGTGGATTCGATCTCGGCGAGGACACCAGTATCATGCATGCACCGACAGACGACGCTCTCCCACCTCTCGCAGCAGGCGACGACGAAGACCCCATCGCCGTGCCCCGCGACGACAGCTCCGACGTCGACGCCGGACTACCCGCCGACAACTTCGACGACACGACCGCCCCGCTCCTGCACCCGTCCGACTCGGGCCTCGTCTCCATCGGCACAAAGCACGCCGTACACATGCTGCGCGAGCGATTCGGGCCAGAAGGCGAGACGAGTGCCGAGGAGCGCGCAAGGTCAAGTCTGCTGTTTCAGGACATGTTGCCTGAGCAGACGACGAGTAGGGCGGACGCGACGAAGATGTTCTTTGAGGTGTTGGTGTTGGCGACGAAGGATGCGGTCAAGGTTGAGCAGGAGAGTGGGGTGCTGGGAGGGACGTTGAGGGTTAGGGCGAAGAGGGGACTTTGGGGCGATTGGGCGGAGATGGAGGCGGGCGGGGAGATTGAGGTACAGCAGGAAGATACAGGCGCTGCTGCTGTGGCTGTTTGAAGAAGGACACTGTACTGGGATTGGGGCAACAGGATATGAGGTGAGCATTTGGAGGATGTTTGGACACTGAAGGGAGGGATTGTGATCTTCTTTGAAGACGTTCTTGGAAGCTTGGGCGTTTGTCGTTTCCAATTGGGCATGTACGGAGAAGAGCGTTCGGGGCAGGCTTTTCTTTTTGGAGCGAAGAGGGAATCGTAGGATTAGGGAGGGCAGGAGATGGGAAGATACCCCAATACACAGTATGTTTGAGGAATTCAGTAGCATGTTTAATCGAATCAGCGATGCAATCTCTGGTGGAGTAATCAGTATTCAAGTCATCACTCTCTCTCCGAAGAAGAATCGAGTATGTGCTTGCTTGCTGTTCTTGTGTTGTACAAGAGGGCGGAGATCCGGAAACGCCAGCGCAAGCCACCTCATGCAAGTCATCATGCATCACCTCCCGTTATGATACCCGTGTTTGACCGCCGCCGCGGCCGCCGCTGCCCTCCCTGCCTGACCTGACCTGACCCCTGCCTTGATACTCCCATCTGCTTCTTCTTCTTGTATGTCTGTCTTCGTCTCATTCTCATTCTCATTCATCTGATCCATCTGTGCCTGTTTTCGTGTGACACGTTTGCTATTTTGTTTCATCTGTTGATGATTACACCCGGGTTGTATACTGTTTCCTCCCGTATGAGCTAGCTCACCGCGCGCGATCTGTACATACCGGGGCGATTGTGAGGCACTGAGGCTGTGGGACTGTGGATCAAACATATCTATGGAGGTAAAAAACTGCACTGTTCAATAA
>Ga0058702_10000616_pt1 | contig 14315 bp, 8 predicted proteins | sample AgamicOrSfe_FD_83781 | JGI IMG/M metagenome (GOLD analysis project Ga0058702, IMG submission 83781) | Agave microbial communities from Guanajuato, Mexico - Or.Sf.e | ecosystem: Host-associated > Plants > Phyllosphere > Phylloplane/Leaf | place: Guanajuato, Mexico | collected 2012-05-30 | reverse complement strand
GGAAAGCGCCCTCTTTTTGTCATCCCTGCAGGTTTCAATCTTTTTTATTGAACGCATGGCATAGCTAGGACCAAACAAAGAATGTTTGAGCCTATGTTCAAACCAAACCCACTCCCTATTTGAGTAAGGCTGGAAGCCCGCCAAGTTCTGATAAGAGAATGCTTTCTCTTTTAATTAAAGGCGGAGATCGAGATTTTCTTTCTTTTTCATCGAAAACGAAGAAGACCGAGAATGTACATCTTTCGAAAGAAAGATGGGAACACGCTTTTTCGACCGCGGTGGTCTGATTTTCGTTCCGCTCGCTGGCCTATTGGGATAGCAGCCTTTGGGCTTTGCCTGCTCTTTTTAATAATGAATTCCGGCTCGGGAAAGCGCTGGCAACAACTGAAAGGAAGGGGTCCATGTAGCTGCTGCGTCCGCTCCCTTCTTAGTCAATAGAGCAGCAGGTTCGGCATCTACTACAAAAGAGAGAATCCACTTCAGATAACCACGCCTCCGCGTTGCAGCGTGTGGAATGGCCGAGAGCGGACCTTTTTGGATATATAATCCAAGTCGAGAGTGGAGTTACGGGAACAGCCGTCTGATGGAAAAGTACTTTCACGTTCGGTTCAGAGAGCACTTTTTTCGTTGAGAATTCTTCGTTCCCTTTCGTGTGAATTCCAACGCGGCGAATTCAAAACTTTTGGGGCCCCATCTATTCCATCTCTCGAGCCCAACAGAAAACCCCCCTCCCCTTCGGACTCAATATCTTTTTTGACTCTATATATGTGGGCACCTGATATCTATGAGGGTTCACCCACCCCGGTTACAGCATTCTTTTCTATTGCGCCTAAAATTTCTATTTCTGCTAATATTTTACGTGTTTTTATTTATGGTTCCTATGGAGCTACATTGCAACAAATCTTCTTTTTCTGCAGCATTGCTTCTATGATCTTAGGAGCACTGGCCGCCATGGCTCAAACGAAAGTAAAAAGACTTCTAGCTCATAGTTCAATTGGACATGTAGGTTATATTCGTACTGGTTTCTCATGTGGAACCATAGAAGGAATTCAATCACTACTAATTGGTATCTTTATTTATGCATTAATGACGATAGATGCATTCGCCATAGTTTTAGCATTACGGCAAACCCGTGTCAAATATATAGCGGATTTGGGCGCTCTAGCCAAAACGAATCCTATTTCGGCTATTACCTTCTCTATTACTATGTTCTCATACGCAGGAATACCCCCGTTAGCCGGCTTTTGTAGTAAATTCTATTTGTTCTTCGCCGCTTTGGGTTGTGGGGCTTACTTCCTAGCCCCAGTGGGAGTAGTGACTAGCGTTATAGGTTGTTGGGCGGCCGGAAGGTTGCCACGAGTAAGTAAGTTTGGGGGACCGAAGGCAGTTCTCCGTGCACCGGACACGTAGCTTACCGAATCAGTTGCGACACGGATGGGAATGCATGCTACGAAAGATAGGGTCGAGTCTGATACATCAACCGTCTACTCAATATCAAAGTACGAGTCCACAATCACTACACGAGATGAACCTTGGTTTGGTGAATTGAAGTTGGCCTTAGGTGTAATAGGACTCCCAGTTACTGCGCACGATCGTATACTGAGGTGCTCCCCGCCGGTTGTTGGAACGACGCGAGCCGGGCCTCAATTCAGAAAGATAAAGGGCCAAAAAGTAACAATAAATAGGAGGTTCAAAATTCCCCATCTCATTGAGGGCGGAAAACGAATCGACATCTCGATGTGATACAGCCTTTTCTCTATTTTAGTTGGGAAAGAACGGCGAAGTCCATCCAAACAAACCGTCCAATGAAGAATAAGAAGAGAGCAAAGCGCATGCGGAACGGACACAGAAAAAAAGAAGTGTGGAAGAGAAGCAGCCGAGCTCATTCCCTTCGCTTCCTGGGCCCAAAGCAGTGCAGTCTTTCCTGGCCAAATCAAGGATTTGGGGCTTCTTTTGCTACGCTACTTAAATATAAAATTTTCTTTTTTAATCTATATGAATAGAAAGATAGATCTATCCGTCTATCCTATCCGATTTCGATTTTGATATCTAAAAAAGAATCGATTTCATTCAACGTTTGATTCAAAGAACTGCGCTTAGCCCCCCCGCTCATGAAACGGCTTTGCTGCAATGTGGATGGCAGAGGGTCCGTAGTACCCGAAGCACTGGAGTGATCCAGTAGCGGGGAAGGGGCCTAGAAGTGCCTACTACTACACCACACTACACTTGGCTCTACACATTTACAGAGCTAACCCCTGTCCAGTGCCTGGCAGAGCTAAGGTAGCTTGCTTCTACTCTTTATCCCGCACTTCGCTTTGATAACGGGGCCTTACTTTTGAAGGGGGGAGAGTGGAGCCTCGAGAAGGACTGTTGAGAGGAAGATCCTTGGCCCTTCTTCATTCTCTACAGGGTTCCAAACCTTTCTTCAACATAGGTGACAACGAGCAGGGCTGAGATGGAAGAGATCGAACACGGGAATAAGAAGTCACTGAAGTGACCTTTTTGATCATTTTGATAGAGGGGGATAGAGAAAGTGGACAAAAGAGAAAAGCATTTCCCAGTCGAAAAGAGGGGTTCCTTTTTCGTCTCGCATTTTTCATCGAACAAATACGGTTTCAGAATCATATTGAAAACGCTCAACACCCAAGCCCTTCCTTCGTGGAGCCCTCTATTGTAAGTGATCCGAACCTGCCCGGAGCGAGCCTCCCATAGAGGCAAGTTAAGTTGGTGAGCCGTATGATGGGAAACTATCTCCTGCGGTTCGGAGAGGACTCTTAAGTTAGTTAGTACCCTCTTGGTTTCGGAGTGGACCCTTTCACTCTATTTTATTATATACGTTTAGTGAAAAGAATGTTTTTTGATACACCTAGGACATGGATTCTATATGAACCAATGGATCGTGACAAGTCGTTACTACTAGCAATGACTTCCTCTTTCATTACTTCATCCTTTCCATATCCTTCTCCCTTGTTCTCAGTTACTCATCAAATGGCACTCAGTTTATATCTTTAAGTTCGATCATTGACAAGGTTCAAAGAAAGGGTGGGCCATTGATAAAGAATCGATTCCAAACCACAATGCTAGCAGATGGTGGGCCTCCGCTTTTCGGCATATCGAGACTTCTTCTTCCTCAGCGACTTGGCAATAGCCTGATTCCACACGGGCAAGGAAAGGCAATGAATATTGTTTAGATATCCCCGTCAAAGCTTAGATCTCCAGAGATGTCTGCCTCTTTTGGACATAATACTTCTTTTCTTTTTCCAGCGAGGGGAGGCGGTGTAGTCGGGATGTGAAGGCAAGAATAGGCTGCTTGAGCGAGGGCCTTCCTCCAGCAGCATATTCTCACTTTCAGTTGCTGTTCCAGGGACAGGAGGGGGGTTATTATAAAATATATATAAGTAGGGGTTCACATTGAAGACTGCGGATCGCTTAGATCGGAGCGATTTACTTCTGGTACTTCACTGACAAAGACAGTCCGATCATATCCAATTTAATGCACCCGATTTTAGATCGGAGAATAGGTTGTTGCTGCCATTAAACCACCACAATCTTTTCCGCGGCATACCATATCTCGTTGAATTTCCTACTGCAACAATAAACTCCTTTTTCATCTGTCCTTTCTTCTCTTAGCATCCATCTCCTCCTGGTGAAGGAGCCCGCACTTCGTCAGGCCGAGCGAGGGGTGATAGAATAGCAAGCAGGGTAACTTCCGCAAGCAAAGGAAAAGACCCTTCCAGTGAGATGAAGCTCTCGCGCCTAAAAGACCAGCGCTATCGCATCCACGCTAACTATGCACCGCACCCTTCGGTTCTTAAACGAATGATACAGCACTCGCTCTGAAGCAGCAGCCCCGATTTCGGTTTAACTGAAATTGTTTGTTGTTGTTGGTTAGTAAGTCCTCTTTTAACTAGTGCGCTGAGCAGCTTCTCAGGCCCTGTGGTGCTTGATAGGAACGAGCCGACGAGCGTATGCGTCAATCGTTGCAACAAGCTTGCTTCTGCGCAGAAAAGCGGCGTTAGGTCTAATCGGATAGACCTATGGAACTATTGGGACTACTACTGACTTGCTTGGTGGTATTATCAGTCGGTGAAAAGCCTTGCTTCGCTACAATAACACAGGGAGTTGGCCAACGAAGAGGAGCGAAGCTAACATTAGAAAGTCATACCGGACAAGGAATTCCTTTCGTTTAGCTCGGTATGAGTAATTGATACACTGCCCACAGGTCAGTCCATTGATAGGCTCATCGGGCTTGTTGTGTTGAAGAGGTGGGCTGACAAGGAGAGGAATCATTCCCATCGGTGAAATGAATCTCTTCTCCCAGATCTTCTTTGTAGTCCACCGTCGGTATATGTATGAATTCATGTTGGCAGTCTCAGTTGGAGGAATAGTGTGACTTGGCTGCTTCCTTCGATAACTTGCTTATTCTTTTTTTGATTTAGAAGACGGATTAAGAAGAAGATAAAGCCTTCAACTCTTAAAAGACTCATTTGATGCAGCGTATTCTCCGATCGGGGAATCAGCTGTGCATGAAGGAATGAAGTCAAAGGCTACGAAGTAGTAAGATGAAGGGCTCCGCTTTGTAAGAGTACCATAAACTCAAGCTAGCGGCACCTCCTGCACCTCTTTCAATCTGCTGCCTTCGTCCCCTGCCAAGGAATAGAGTAAAGGGACTTCCTTTTCCTCTCAAGAGCCCCGACCAGTGAAGACTGAAAGCCTTTCAGACCCCTGTCTGAGCTAGTTATAGACGAATGTGTCATGTCCGTTCTCGTTACACATATGATATGGTATATCCTGAGATCTCTTTTGCTACTGGTGCAATCACCTCTCACGAGGTTGAAGCTGAGCCAAAATCTGTCCCACTAACCTGGCCAATCTCTCGGGTGCTACTTAGAATAGAAATAGTCAGAAACGAAAAAGAGAATGTTATAGCGCTGCGAAAGAAGGACATTCTGATCGACCCGATTGGCTCTCGTTCTGGTTTGGCGGAAAGGTGAAAAGCACGTCATGTTTCTTCTCGGACTTTTTCAACAAAACAATCGACACAAAACCAATATCTCAACATCTTCTCAGCTTTACCAGACAGGTATTTTTGTATCCGGTGTGGAGTGCGTCGAAGTAGGAACATAGCAGGCAATCTCCTTTCTGAAGGGGGAAGACCAGCGGACAGTAACGTACCGGCATTCAGACGCCCTACATCCGCAATCACAGCCGTGAAGTCGTAAGTCGAAGCTCTCTCTGTAAACTCGGCAGGATGAAATCATTACACATACCCGTATTTATACATACAGGAGCTCGGGCATTTCATCGTAGGGAAAAAAGCTCAAAAAAGCATCCTCACAGGCTGTGTCATCTGCTAAGGGAAGAGTGAGACGTCAGTCATATAATATAAGACGAATATAGTAAGAAAGAACACGCCTGCTTTTTGTTCGTAGGATAACAGAAGCCGCTGCCTTCCTGTTCCTGGGCGCTGCTTTAGTTTGAAGGACTAGAACTCCTTCTGCCGGTCAAGTTCATGGGAAAGAGTCCAATTCCCCGTTTCTGGATCCTGATTGTTATTTCGGATTCTGTGTCTGGGTGCTATCTTATAACTACTGACTCCTCGGGCATTAACGCTGTCACTGTAGGCAATTTATTTATTTGAAAAAAAAGGGGGATCTGTGTCACTATTCAGCTAGTCAGAAAAGTTTTTCTCTTCATGCGGCCAAAGAGTTTAGCTTCTGCCTTATTATACGATTCAAGTGATAGTGGCTAGCTTCTTTGGCATCTTCGGGTGCCTACTGGATGCAGATCTGTGGGGGCATTTTTTAAATCAATCAATGGTATGGCATTTGGGCCAACAAGTTGGTCGGATTCTTTCGTGAAAGCTGTTCTGGCCTATTCTATTACTATTGGATTAAGCGCTTCAACAGGAAAGAGATGCCGGGAAGTTCAACTAGTCGATAACGCTTTTGAAGGCCCTTTTCAATTCAAGTAAGAAAAATGGGTATTCGTCAGCCCGCAGCCTATGGTGTCCGGCCCTTCAAATCTTTCTATAGAATAAATGAAGCTTTTCTATTTTTTATATTGTGGGCCTTCAAAGGGTGCTTTCTGATGTGTACGAGCCTTGAGTCTGCTCCAACCATCCCACCCCATTTTCCAATCCTGAGTAAGCTAAAAATTATCATTTTACCTTTTTGTTTCGTCATGAATCGGATTTACCCTCCGTCACGGACATGGAAAGAGTACAAGTTTGATTTTAATCAATTTAAAAAGAGCGCCTTTTTGGCCTACCTTAATTGATCACTTGACTACCAATAAAATAAAGCCATACCTCAACGGCAAGAAGAGCCGCATTCCCACCTCCATTCGTTTTCGATCACTGAAAAGCTGACATACTTTATGTCAGGCCTCAAAGCCGATAGCCTACAAGAGACAAAGCTTGCTTGCTTCCTATGCTTGCTCACTACACGCGTGGAAGAGGTCTGAGAATTTCTCTCTCTCTGCCTTTGTTCCCACCTTATCACGCCAATCTTGTTGGCATGGCAGAAAAGATTTCACCCCCACTCTGGTGAGAGATCTTTCACTTCACCATAGAATGAGAAGTAACTGTAAAGCAGCTATAAGGTCTCATACTAAATAGATTTCGAAATAACATTCAAGTAAAAGAAGTGTCACTGAAGCTCAAGCTGTTTAGATTGTCTCGTCAGGGAGAGCTGCTATTCCGAGGTACCGCATAATCCCAACACTCGTAATGACTGGGTAACTAAGCCTTTGACAGTTAATAATACCATTCTTCTAAGCCTGACTTCGTTAAACCATTAGTCTGAAAGGCGCACATCGATCGATTGCTAAGACTAGGGCGGGCTAGGCTGTAGAGGACATCTTCGTTTAAGAGTCCGTCTTCCCATGCGAAATTTTGGAGCGTGTGAAAGGGAGGGACAGTCTTTTTTTTTCAGCGGGTGTATGGAAATCGAGTGCTTTTAAGGACATACGATTGATGAGATAGGCTGCACAAAGAACTGCATCACCCCAATAAAATAAGGCTTTGGAACATTCATAGTGAACATAAGAGCCCTTGCAACCTCAAGCAAGTTACGATTCTTCCTTTCAGCAAAACGCAGCAATTGGTTGATGAACCGGAAGCATTGAGGAGAAATTGGATACTAAGAGTAGTCTCAACGAAGTAGTAGAAGCGTTTTGGCTTTAAAGATTTGCTCTTCCTTCAGAACCTGGATCTGCTGCTGTATCTGAGCTCTCCTTTCTTTGAAGTATGTTGGTGGTGGAAGAGTCTCAAGTAGTGGAGAGACCAGCAGTGAGTTATAGTCGTTGTGCCTGGGCTCTCAACCACATGGATAGTTCAATGTGCCCATCAGCGCCTGACATTGGATGTGGATCATCCAAGGCACAGACGCACGGCGTACTCCTCCTGTTCGAACAGGGGTTTGAAACCTTTCTTCTCCTATTGAGGATAGATGGGGCGATTCAGGTGAGATCCAATGTAGATCCAACTTTCGATTCACTCGTGGGATCCGGGCGGTCTGGGGGGGGACCACTACGGCTCCTCTCTTCTCGAGAATCCATACATCCCAACTTTAAAGCAAACAGTAAGTCTCTTCGAGCCTTCTTCTTTACTGAAATGAAAACCTATAGTGCCTCTTCAGGGTAAGGGTTAGAATCCTAACGAGAAAAGGATTATGTCCGAACGGATTTCCAACTCTAAAATACGTCTATTTCCAAAGGCCGACAATGAGGAAGGGGTTGGCACAAGTGAATCCGATGTGGGGACTTTTATCTCTATCTTACTCTCGGCAGGGCGTCAAGATGAAGAGGGAAACTCCGCTCTTACTGTATACCATAAATAGGCATATCCGCTTGTTATAGAATCCTATTCTATTGAATATGATTAACTATCCAATTCCATAACAGAAAGAGATTGGACGTCAGCTTGACGCTTTCTTCCTTCACTTCGATCTTCACAGCGTCACGGGCTTTTGCACATGTCTAATGCCTGTCACGATGAAGAATCGAAAATCTCTCGTCCGGATGTGGCATTTGACACCGTTATTGATTCATTTACTGAAAACATAGCAGATTCATTGGCATCTTCCTTCTCCTCCTGCTCCTGAAAATGCGGATTCTTTTTTGATTCAATTGCTGCGAAAAGAGCTCAACGCTTTGATTTCACTCCGATAGATGAAGTATTATTTATATTTCTTTTGGACAGTAACTCTGTCACTTACTTTCACTAGCATCGGATATTCCGGTTATCCCGCTAAAGAGCCTTCTTTATCCCAGGGATATGAAAGACAGAACCCAAAACGAGCGATGAGAAGGTAGATATGGAAAGGCAAGAGGGATTAACCAGTCGTAAGAAGGTCAGTCCTGATCTTATTCTTTTAGACTTAGGCGTGAACGCCGTTAAAGGAGTCTTCTTTACGTCTAAAGAGATAGCGGGCTTTCTCTCCTTGTGTGGAGCTTCCCTTTCCAACTTTAAAGCAAACAGTAAGTAAAGGCCCCTTTGTGTTGAATACCAGGAAATCGAAAGAGAATAGGCTGTTGTTGTTACAGAATATGTTGCATTTAGTTTGTTTCAGTTGAATAGGTTGTTTGCGACGAATACGCTCTTTGACACAGATATTATATAGATGCCTATAGGAGAATGCGTCTGAGTTGTTAAGGAATTTCTTTCTGACAGACTGACTATTGCTATTGGTAACAGTCTGACGGCCCTTACGGATCTTATCTCTGACGATGCCTTTTGAAGGTAACTGATGCAAAGAAGGAGCCGAAGGCTTCGCACCTTGGTATGGTCCACTCGATGAGTTTCTCTGGAATTTACGTTCCTTCCAGTAAACTTACTCCCTACCGTTGAATGCGTGTGGTCAACTGTGTAATCGAGGCAATGAAATTGACTGACTTTCATGGTTAAGAGAAAAAGAACCAACTTCATAGGACGGTCTCTGCTCCTCTCTAACTAACAGGAACATAACGCTTTTCATCCTTGCTTGATCAAGAATTTTTCCGATGAGAACTCAAAGGTGCAAGAATTATTCTCAGTAAATTAACTAACAGATAGACGGATATCAGGAACAACCTTTAATTCAAATTAAAAATCTTCTGAAAAAAGAGTATATTACAGCATCATCAATATGAAAAATACATAAACTTTAACCCTCACCTACTCAACTAAGATATCGGACCCGAATAGAGTAATGTTAGTTTTTAGATTACCTGCTAAGGCGGTCATACGAGCAGACGCACCAGTATCGGTATACCGGGATCCCGCGAATCAGAAAAAGACATAGCCGCCCATGCTTGAAGGATATCTTGGGACTGAAAAGAGTAAGAAAGCCGGTTCCAACAACGCAGCACAGTATGCTCAAAACGACCACTGATCTAAGACAGAGTGTCAGCAAATCGGTTACCAGAACCTTGGTCCCAAAACGTATTACGCAACACTTTCTGGGGTGGCGCTTCCTGTGGTTCAGGCTGTGGAGGACAATGCTGAGGTTGTTGATGTGGAACTTGATAGTTCTGTTGACCTTGCAGATTTTTCGGAGAATTTGAATTGACGCCGGCCTGGCCCGAGAGAGTCAATCCCCGACCTCTGGAGTTGAATTGTTGATTCCGGTTGAAATTTGTTCCATTTTTAAACGTTGAACGACTAAAGAAACATGCAGATCAATTGGGCGATCATCAGAGTTAGAACTGACGTTTCAAAACTCAAAAGTGCAGAAAGAGACTGAGCAGAAGGTTTGAGAGCATCGAAGTCACGAATTCTTCCTATGACGACCCAAGTCCATTAGAGAACTAAAACAAAACTCTACATGGTTTGTTCCGAAAACAGAAACATGTGATTTACTAACTTATAACTAACCAATTTTGGGATGCAAACAAAGAACAACTTGAGACTAGTTTGTTTGAAAAGTTATGTAATTTTGTAATTACAGTCATTCGTTGTCACTTTGTAAGGGTATGGTAGAGGCGCTTAAGAAGGTATAAAATCCTTCAGTGAAGACCTAACGAAAGGCGGAATTCAAAGACACTCAAGATCCACTTCTGAAGTACGAACATCTCTATAGCGTAGTAAGGAGCGAAGCAGCTCTTAGGACTAATAAGGAGAGGAGCAAAGCCACTCGACCAACGGGAGAGGAGCAAAGCCACTCGACCAACGGGAGAGGAGCAAAGCCACTCGACCAACGGGAGAGGAGCGGCAGCTTCAGCTCTCGTCACCTCACTCAATCCTACAGCTACAACTTGAGTCGAGGCGCTGCAAGCGAGCAAAGAAGCACTTGAAGTAACCAAAACACAAAGCCCACGGATCAGCAAAGGCTTATTCTGGACCACGCCGCGTCATTGATACTGCCAGCTTATTTTGTTTGGGATGACTGCCACCCCTATTTGAGAATATCGGACTCTACTGACGAAAAACCGACGACCGGGCCTAGTGGTGCTTGCGGCTTTTCCTATTTCGGCTTGAGAAAATACTGGACAGGAAGGGCAAACTGTCCAGCCTTTCAAGCCCTACTAAATAACTAACGATGTGTTGTTGGCTGCACTTCTGCTCAACATTGATCTTCTCACATACTTCTGAAAGCGTCGGAACACTCACTTTCTACACCTTGTTGATTTCATACTCTTCTGGTAGAGCCAACAACCATTCAGTGAATTGTCTTATGTTACTGCCTTTCTTCACGTTCACTGAATCCTTCACGATGTTTTGGTGGCAGGTACTAGTCCATTGAAGCCTGCAAGAGCCGCTGGACTGACGACAAAGAAGGCCATCAGCCCAGGTCAGACGACCCCAAAGGACCAGACATAAACCATCCGCTAAAGCAAAGGGTAAATAAGACAAGCAGTAAAGCTGGCAAGTTAGGGGGATACAGGATGGATTTATCCAAGGCAAGGTGTGTTAACTGGAAACTATATTCAGCCACATGTTGAAAGCGGGTGTGAAAGGATTTTTTTTTGCCTTGGTCATTCTTCTATGAAATATCGATTCTATTAATCATTCTAAATAAGAATAGAGTCCCCCCTTCATAAGTAGGCCCCGTGATTTCCCAAACCGGCTCCTGGCCCTACCCTAAGGAACCGGCCGGGGGTATTCGGCATGGGCGAGGAGAGCATCAGAAAGGTTGCTTCACCAAAGAAAGGTGATCACACACCGACCCGGGCAATCACTGGCTACAACGTAATGCGGAAATCGATAGAATTTTATTTTCTATTATTGAAGTTCACACTCCCTGAAGCCCCACCCGCCTTTTCTATATAGCCGCCCCCATAAGAAGTTTTCTTTAATGCCATACCAAAGCTTCACCTTGGATACAAAGAAAGCTTCAACCCGCGGCTCCCCTTTTTGAAGACCCTCTCTGACTTCCCCCGGAATGAGTTATCTTCTGCGGGATTAAGGGATTCCTGTCTTTTGCTCTGTCTCCTGGATTGAGATATGGAGGTTTCCACTTTTCATTCTCGAGTAAGAAAAGAAGGCTTGCAGCGCCTCACCTCTTTCTGTTGCTGAACACAAACCGGATTTAGATCCACTACCAAATGGAGATCTACTAGACTACAAACAAAGAAGTTGGTAGCAACAGAACTGCCTCTAAACCACTAAAGCAAGTACCCCTATAACAACAAACAAGAGGCAAGTTTAGTTGACGGACCACTTTTGGAGGTGGAGGAATCTTTTTTTATTATTTACCTTCAAATCAAAGCCGAAAGCCAAAGGCGAAAACTCCAAAACGTCTAAAGGATGCTCGTGTTCTGGTTTTGAGCTCAAAAGCTTGTGTTCTAATAGTAAGCACAGGAAGAAAGCGGAGAGCATTCTCTAAAAAATAATGAAAGAGCGGGTTCATGGTCCTGCATCTCCTTTTTGCCGAGCCTTCTTTTCTATAGTATGGACCTTTTTGATTGGATGAAGGCAGATATATAGAAAGTGTGCAGTGAGGGATCTTTCGTTGTAGCCATACTGAACTCGGCCTAAGCAATGCCCAAGGACTCCCATGCCCTTGAAGGTTGGACCAACCCAACCGGTGATTTCCGACAAGTCTTTAAACTTCGAGCAAAAAGCGGAACTACTTCAAAGCTTTCTTTATCTTTATGGATAACCAATTCATTTTCAAATATAGTTGGGAGACTTTACCCAAGAAATGGGTAAAAAAAATGGAATTTTCGGAACATGGGAATAGATCTGATACCAATACGGACTACCCATTTCAATTGTTGTGCTTTCTTAAATTGCATACCTATACAAGGTTTCAAGTTTTGATCGATATTTGCGGAGTTGATTATCCTTCTCGAAAACGAAGATTTGAAGTGGTATATAATTTACTGAGTACTCGGTATAATTCGCGCATTCGCGTACAAACCAGTGCAGACGAAGTAACACGAATATCTCCGGTAGTCAGTCTATTTCCATCAGCCGACCGGTGGGAGCGAGAAGTTTGGGATATGTTTGGTGTTTCTTCCATCAATCATCCGGATCTACGCCGTATATTAACAGATTATGGTTTCGAGGGTCATCCATTACGAAAAGACTTTCCTCTGAGTGGATATGTAGAAGTACGCTATGATGATCCAGAGAAACGTGTGGTTTCTGAGCCCATTGAGATGACCCAAGAATTTCGCTATTTCGATTTTGCTAGTCCTTGGGAACAACGTAAGGGTAACGACGGATAATTCGGAATCAGAATAAGTCCAGTCCAGGGGACAAATCAATAGGAAATGCTATTTGCTTCGTAAGAAGACTTAACGGAAATGAAAGAGTTTCACGGGAATTGTGAAGATCGTCGGATATCATAAAATAAAATATAGTTGAAGAACGCTTGCAGCGCCTGCAATTCTTCCCAACCCAATATGGAATGAGAAAAGAATAAAGCTACAAGTCTCGATCTATAATATAAAAAGGCACTGGTTTTTTTGTTTCTTTCGGTTTGGGTTCATTGATAGCAGAATTGCCTTACTCTCTCTATAGGCTCGCTTCGCTTTTCAAGCCCCGTCCCTTTTTGAAAAACGAAAGGGCTAACGAGCTTCAAAAGGCCCCACACCTATACTTCACAAGGTGTGACGCGGATTATTGAGAACTCAAGTTTCGCGCGTTGCGCTCACATTTCTTTTTTGGCTTCCCCAACTTTAAAGCAAACAGTAAGTGAACGCCCCTTTTGCTCATAAGTAAGCGTTGATAGGAGCAGCAGGAGTGGAAAGTATATAAATAAAGAAAAAAAAAAGAAATGGATTCAAGTAAAAAAAAGGCTTCTCTACAATGACACTGTAGACTAATTGAAAAGGATGTAGGGCAGCTTGGTAGCGCCTTTGTTTTGGGTAAAGAATGTCACGGGTTCCAATCCTGTCATCCCTACCTATTCTTCTCCTCTGGGCAGTAAGGGGGGATCCATTGAGATCGATTCAATTGGGACATAGATAAGAAGTTATTTTGTTGATACTATATATGATAGTATATGTATGCAGGGTGTAGTATTGGGTTAAAAAAAGAATCCCTTTCTTTACAGTCTTATCTATTGTGATAAGAAAAGCGCTCTTAGTTCAGTTCGGTAGAATGTGGGTCTCCAAAACCCAATGTCGTAGGTTCAAATCCTACAGAGCGTGATTCCGTTCTTGTTAGGTCGAATTAGACTGAAATAACTTCACTAAAAGGAACAGTAAGATAAATTGGACCTCCTCCTTCATTTCGTTGTGAGTGTGCGTAGAGATGACTTCTGTCAATAGGCAACTGCCACTCTATTCTATTATATACGCAACCTCGCTCCAGTAGCTGTCGTAGTTGAGGACATAGCTACGAGAGAAGAGCTTCAGGACCTTGCGTCTTGACCTTCATCAAGCTGAGGCGCAAGTCAAATCCTTTGAGTGAATTGGCTTTTTCTCTTGATCGTAGATATTGGACTATCGGGACTTTGACACAGCCTGACGAGCGAGGGGCATGACAGCAGATAGGGACTACCCGCATGGATGAGTTATCACATTATTCACCCGAACCCCTATTCCATGAAAAAGAAGCCATAGCGTTAGAAGAGGAAGAATCCAGCCCAAACGTAGTACTCAAACCAGTTTCTCTCCTTGTGGGAGAAAAAAAGAAGGCATATCAGCTGTCTTCGTCAGGCGCATATACGCTGCAGAGAGCCTAATTCTTACGATCGAAATATCGTAAGTAAGAGAGATGTCTTAAGCTGTTGGTGGCTTAGAGTAGACCTATCGGGCGGGAAGTCAGCGTTGATCCTGAAGGTCCGCTTTTTGAGTTCGAAAGAGAAGGAGAAGAAGCGGGGTAGAGTAATGGAAACTCATTAGGCTCATGATCTGAAGATCCGGGTTCGAATCCCGGCCTC
>Ga0058702_10000615_pt1 | contig 14342 bp, 12 predicted proteins | sample AgamicOrSfe_FD_83781 | JGI IMG/M metagenome (GOLD analysis project Ga0058702, IMG submission 83781) | Agave microbial communities from Guanajuato, Mexico - Or.Sf.e | ecosystem: Host-associated > Plants > Phyllosphere > Phylloplane/Leaf | place: Guanajuato, Mexico | collected 2012-05-30 | reverse complement strand
CCCCTCCTCCTCCTCCCCTACCTCACACCTACCTCATTCTAACCACTACCGCACACCAAGTCCCAGCACCACACTCCTAACAACCCTCCTCTTCTCCCCCTCCGACCCCACCCACATCTCAACCTCCCCATCCATCTCCCTCCACCTAAAGTCTCTCAGCCCTGCGCCCACAAACAGCGCCCTCATCGCCTCCTCGCTGAACCCATGCGTTCTGATCGTGGCAGTCGCGGCTTCGTGAAATGCATTACTTTTACCGTCCATCGTCGCCTCACTCTCATTTGGTCGAGAGGCGTTAGCAACATCGTCGCCGGAGCCGGCCTGCTGTGAAGATTTCTCTTGATGGACATGATGCTGATCGTGCTGTCCCTGCTCATGGCTGTGGTGATGCCAATGCCCATGCCCATGCCCAGCCCCGGGGCCGGCCTCAAACGGCGCGAAATCCACAATCACCACCGTCCCTCCCTCTTTCACTTTCTGGGCCAAACGCTCGAGCGCGTCTGCGGGACAGGCAAAGTGGTGGAAGCCGAGGCCGACTGCGACGATGTCGAAGGTGGGAAGTGTGGAGACGTCGGTAGTGGAATTGGAATCTGTGCTTCGATCAAGGGAGGGAGGGTCGGAGAGCAGGTCGCCCAGGATGGCGTGGGCGGAGAATGAGACAGGAGATGTAGCGTCAGTGGAAGAAGGTGCTGGCGATGCAGTGGATGAGGAGAATACAGTGTTATACCTGTCCACCATGGCGCTAGAAATATCAATGCCCAGGGCTTGCGTGATGAAAGGTTGAAGTGCTTGGGTGACTACCCCGGTACCGCATGCGTAGTCTAGAAGTGTGACTTGTTGTCGTTCTGTAGCTTCAGATGTGGGTTGGGGTGTAGGTGAGGGTATAATGACATTAATGTTCGAACGTAGAAAGGAGAGAATCTTGGAGGACATGATCTTTTGCCACGGGAGGGTGTCGTAGGTCGCTGCGAGCTTGCTATGGACCGAATCAGTTAAGAGCGTGGGCGATTTGGGCACGAGGTTCTGGAGCCAGGAGGGAAGATAGCATGACTGTGCGGCACTCGCCTTATGGATACGCCTGTAGCACTGGCACATGACCACTCGCCTGAGCGCGCGACCCCTCACCAGGTTCAGCATACACGCGCGATGAAATAACTCCCTCCCGCCTCACCCATCCCTACGCCAGCCATCTGCTTTATCCATGCCGACAGTGCACAAAGTGGCGCCAGGGGCCCAAGCACCGACATCTCGCTTTGTTTCCGTCCCTGGAGGAACAACGGCACCTCTTCTCAGACTCACTCCAGGGAGACAAACAGACACATAATAAAAGTTGCAGTAACAGACACAGTCGCTGATCACAGTAAAAGGCACAGCCATATTTCCAAAGACCGATTCACCCACTTACTCGAAATAATCCTGATTCGCCTTCGTGAACGTCTCATTCCCCGTGTCTGTTTCCGTCGCCATTTTTGACGTCTCGGTCGTATCTGCCATTGTTCACGACTCTGGAGTGATCTTGCCGAGAAGGTGTCACCGCGCCCTGCCGTGCGTAAGTGCTGCTAGCAGGTCGGGGGCTCAAGGTGTTTGGTAGTGTGGCGAAGTGGTGTAGGAGTGGAGGAGGAGTGGAGGAGGAGTGGAGGAATGGACGAAGGAAATCGAGATCCGGAGATCAGAGAGTGCCCAGGATGACAGATTTCACGAGTCGGAGATAGTCGCAAGTGTGATGTAGAGAGTAGGGTGTGTGGTGAGTGTTACAGGGCAATATATACGCACTGCCGGACGGTTTCCCATGGAGACTTATGTTGGTGATGTGAACTATATGTTGCGGGTGGTGGCGGATACATTTCGGAAATCTGCTACATGTATGTAAAACACTCCAGGGCAGAAGCAGAGAGACACGAGGAAATGATGCGGCTACATGTACTGGAAAGCTTGAGCTACAAGGCATCCCGACTCAAGACTCAAGACTCAAACTCAAACCCATACCAGGCGTACAGGTCACATCAATATGACTAGCTAGCTGCAGTACTTAGGTATGCCTTGTTAAGGAAGGTCAGTGAGCTCCTGTCCAGTGCTGCTCGCTGCCTCATTCTCATCCCATCCAGTCCGTCCGGCATTAATGTACTCCTGAATTGAACATATACAAGACACCTGAATCTTCTCCTGTTGCTTCCTTTCCAAAAGTGCTCGACCACCGCGTCCTCTCTTACACGTCACCTGTATTCGCTTCCTTGACCTCTTCCATCCTCGCTCTTCTCACCTCGCTTCTCAGCTCGCTTGCGAGGATGACTTTGCTTCGTTCCTGTGTCAATGCTTGTGTGCTCAAGTCTGCCTGCCTCCACTGGGTATATCCATTTCCGTTGCTGTTACATTCACCATCGCTTTCAGCTTCCATGTCCACGAAGGTCGGAGCGACCGGCCATGCTGCACTTCTTCTTCATTGCTTGTTGCCTTGTCATTGCGTCACGGACTTTATCTTGCAGGATCTACGCATGCTGGCGCGCATGCCGAGTCACTTCCGAGGCTGTTTTTGGAGTATCGCTGCCATTGACGGTCGTAGTATCTCTTGATCAACATCATGGCCGACGTGTATGTATCGAGCTTCATTTCGCGCCATACTGTTCATCGATGCTCATATAGCAAGTCCAGTACCATCGCCCGTCCACCTATACAACGACAGCGTTTCCCGACGACGCCGCTGTTGCTCTCCTCCATCTTCCGGCATTCGGCCTCGGACTTGTGCAAGTGCAGATTGCATGACCTTGCGAAAGGCGCGCTGTGATGCGAGTGTCAGCCTGGATTTCAACATCGGAACGCCTGGAAAAGCAAGACTACAAGCAAGACTGACCTGATACTCTGTGTTGAGCGTCACAAAGCACGCTTCATGCGCTCTAACAATAGTTTCGCACGCCCTCACAACACCCGGACTCGCATCCCCTTGCAACTTATCCGCAATCAAGAGCAGCAGAAAACTGCCCTGTAACAAGTATATCCCGTAGAGGAATGGCATGAAGTTCAATTCCGGGTCATATCCGAGAATATCCGTGACGGCTTCAGCGCCACTGACGGCGTGGCCGATAGCTACGACGAAGGATGGTGAAGAGATCCAAAGATCGTTGTCGTCGAGGAGGGAGATGGGATCCCATTGGCCGGTGAGTAGGATGTGGAGGACGTGCATGATGTGCGTGGAATAGGCAACGGCGATTTTGATGTGTATCTGTGCTTCAGTGAGAGGTGCATGAGCGTTGGGGGCTGCGGCGCCAGTCGCTCCTGCTGCTGCTGCTGATGCTGTGGGATCTGCAAATGAGCTTCCGACGGCGACTGCAACAGGTGGTAGCTGAGACGACGCATATGCTAGCATGCTGCGTTCGTATGCTTCGAGCTGCTGTGTTACAATGTGCTGGACCTGATTATCCCAATTTGCAAGATCTCTGGGCGCAAAGCGAAGGAGGTCATGTTGACGTCTGTGGTGCAGATCGACGATTTCACCAAGGATTGCCATCAGTGGTAGGAAACAGCCAAAGATACTGGGTCCGGTGAACTCGAAGCGGGATTGCAAAGCATGATAGCCACCAGGAGAATATGACGGTGCAGACGCGTCAGGTAGCCAATTGACATTGCCAGACAGACGATCGATGCCATTGAAAAGGTTTCCAGACTGCCAGGCCCGCTCGTCCATTGGTCGGTGCAGCGAAGCACATTCGGAGTCGAGTAGCTGTAGTGGTCGATTGTAGCATAGCGCCAGGTGACGATCCACAATGTACAACAGCCACCAAATGCGCCGACGCTCCTCTCTCTCCTCTTCGCTAAAGTTCTTCTGGATTGGACTGTCGAGATCCATAGGATCCTCGCTATCTCGCGGATTCACATTTTCGTCATCGACATTTGTACCGTCATCAGAATTGGGAGATACGTTGGGAGGCAATTCTCGCCCCAGCCGTAGCTCCTTTGCCAAGGTCCATGCTGCTGTCCACCATCGCAAGCTCGCGCCTTTATCTTCGCTTGCTGATATGACAATCGCAAGATGCATATATGTACAGACATCGTCGATGGTTCCTGCCGCAATCTTTTCAGGTATCAAGTGGTCGACCGTGATACCAGCGCCACTTAGCGCAGAGCCGTTGATGATGAGACTTCCTGGGTAATCAGTTGTTACTTTGCCAGGTCCATGTCCGTGAATGAGTGGTTTTAGTAGACTGATAGTCAGATTGAGCAGTTTCTGGCAAAGTTTCCCCCTGGCTGTCGGTGGTGAAGTTAGTGGTCTTGCGTCACTCGTTCTTGCAGCGATCCAGAGCATGCTGGCAAGCAAAGCTGGACTACATTCTCTGGGCCTTGTCGTCCTGAGGAACGACCTCTTGCTGAAAATGAATGCTAAGAGATATGGCGATTGAGGATGTGGATGTGTGGCTGATGAGCTCTCGAAGTAGTGTTCAAGCAGCTCGAATGCCAATGTTTGTGGGATGATGTTCTTGATATGCGGAAGGATCGGCAATAGCACTGGATATTTGAGACCAGGTATTGCTTGCGAGGTAGAAGAGTTGATGGAAGTGCCACCGACTGAAGGAGCTCCTGGTGACTGTGGCGCTGGTAAATTTTCAAGCATCATTGCAGCAGATGGGCTGTCAATTGGAAAGTTAAAAGGATCGAGTATAAGTGTTTGCTCGTGCATGACAGGCACACTCATGTCGTACGCATGCTGCAGATCCATGCCGGCCATTCTTCCACTTTGACTATTCATTGAGTCCAGTCTATGTCGTGGCATCGGACGACCATCCTGAGCAGACATCCCATGAAACTCGTGCAGCTTAACTCCTGGATGAAAAGCACCGCCGATACCTGTCATTACTGCGCTCCGAACCATGGGGTGATTTGCAGCAGTTTGTTCCGGCACTTCCAAGATACTGTCCAGATTCGATGTGTTACCAGGCGACTCATCCGTGCTCGGTTCAGTCACTGTGCTTGCATCAGGTATGCTCTTTGATTGCGCCGGGATTGATGGTGTCGCCAAACCTCCACCATTTGTCTTCATGTCCGGTGTTGTTCCATCGGTCGAAGCTGGTCCAGTGTTTGAGCTTTGTGCACCTGGCGAGCCATCCTTGACTCCAGACGCTTGCGCGGCCGCAGCAGCCGCTGCTTGTTCCGCCAGATCTTTCTTCGATGCCTTGCCTCTCTTCTTCCGTGTTCGCGCATACTCGCATGTCAGTCTTGTCTCCTGGCAATGCGTGCACGGCTGTTTGCCATCACATTTCGTCCTCAGCTGGTTACACTGATCGCAAGCCCTGCTTGTTCGACGCCGTACTGGAGCCGCAGCTTTGCGAGACGCCCCAATCTGTTGTTCGCCTACTGAATCTTGCCGTCGCGCGTGCTGTGCTTCGTAAACATACTGTTGCTGTTGCCTTTGCCGAGCTTGATGAGCGTCCGAGGTCGGAGAGTACAGTGGTTGCTGTTGATGCGGCGGGAATGCGCCTACTGGGTTGGCGGGTTGCTGCTGTTGTTGGAATCCGCCCAAGAATGGTGACCGCTGCATGATGGCATTTAGGTCTGTGCCCGCGACGTTGCTCTGGAGGAGTACGTTTCTCAGATCAGTATCCTGTAATGTCCCGTTCCCAGCGATGGTGGAGTCAGGATATTGCCATGCCACAGGCGAGTTGTGTTGCTGCTGATTGCGATGCTGAAGTTCCATCGTATGCGAATCGCTTTGATCTGCTGACCAGACGAGTCCTGGCGGGGAAAGACCCTTCCGGTTTCTTTGATCACGAGCTTCAACTAATCATTTATTTGGCATCAGCAATTGCCTGTCGCACAGTCAATAGACAACAAGGGTTGGTAGATGCTGCACGTATAGTGTCGTAGGAATTAGGCAGAGCAAGGTAGTAGTGTCCTCATACTTGAAAAGTGACAGCGTAGGACATTCAGCATTGGTGGAGTCAAGATGAGACGGAGCTGAGTCAATTGCAGGGTTTCGTTTCCTCGTGGAGTAGAGAAGGCTGCATTTCATGGCTCGCCCGTCCGTAGAGACCCTAGCGAGCCTTCTCTTACCGCCACACTCACGGTTACCTGACAAAGCAGAAAACATCTCCGGGAAACGCGGTACGCGGTTAACGCCCTCTAAGCCTTTTCGTGCATCGCTCGTGACTCTACTTGTGGGGAGGATTGACGACAGTGCCCAGGCCCCGGAGTAGCAGTAACTGGATTATCAAGTCTCTGATGCTATTGACTGTCAAAGTAATCGCTCTGGCCAAGCTACTTTAGAATGAGTTGGCTGTATAGTCTACACATCCTGGCTAACATGTCAGAGCTCGAGATGACAAGACCTGGGGAAAAGCTCCTGGAAAGTAGAGTTCGGACTATGCCCTAACTTACGCCCTCGGCATACCTTTGTGATCGCCGTGACAAGGCAGTATACGTCCATATACATGCTAAGTAAAGTTGCTGCTCTTCGTCGATCACCTATAGAGTTCACCGACCTGGCTCGTGTGATGATGAATTTAAGGTAAATCGTCTATTGTGACCAGCCACGTTGCGTGGCGGCCGAGGCTAGCACAGGCCTGGAGATTGTATCGCGCACGATGCCTCCACACTACTCCACACGAAGGACCCCATGGCTTGCAGGCTCGAGGTCCGAGGACGGATTTTAAGCTGACGAAGGATTATTACCTACTCCAGAAAATCCTCTTGTATAGTGTACCATCGCCAATTCGTGCCAATGGACCGTATGCCACGTCAATTAGCATCATGCTGCAATCCGTCGAGATCGCACCTATACATCTGATCATGTCATTGCACATGAGTAGTCACGGGTGACCTTACTCGACCCTATGCATTTACCCGGCCATGATCGACGCCCGATGCGACAAGGCCAGGCAGGTGCGGTCGACTGGTGTGGAAAATTTGGTCGCGGCCGCATTTTGCAACGGCAGCAGCAGGTGAGATCTGACTCTCGGCCTGCCTTTTGTGGAAGGTAGACTCGAGCTGGGAATGTCACATCTCTGCTTCTCGTCTTCTCGTCGTGTCGTGGTGTGAAGTATACCAATTATCAGGGGTTCGAGAGAACCACAACATCGCTGATGGTCCATGGCTCACCAGAACGACGAACGCGTGGACCCGAGGCGTAAGAGCCAGACCGCAAGACTTGGTTTCCACAACAGGTCGGTCAGATGACTACTTTGCGAATGACTAGAGTCCTCCAGCTCAGGTCAGCAGTGCCGGAGAGAGGTCAAGTCAAGCGAGCTTGCTTAGCAGAGATCAGACATCGGACTTTAAGAACCGAGGACAAAAATGAGACGAGACGGAAATCATGTAAGCAACTTCAACTCACCTCCACGGCGTGACTGGGGATCTAGGATGTTTTGTGATTTGTAAACATGGTGTAAATGCGCCGTCTCTTCGTGAGCGCTCATGCTTCGAGCCCAGGTCAGCTTGTCTCGAGCACTTTTCGATTTGTGCTAACGGAACGAGTAAGAACTACAGATGATGCGACGGACGATCCGAGGGAACTCGACAGTTGAGCTGCCTTTCTCGTTGTGATGTACAAGGTGCTTGAAGTAGTCATACATGATTCGCTGGATAAAATCAAACCTAAAGGCGTTCCTTCCGCTCGCCGCTCGCTGTTCCAGACAGGGTAGGCTCAGCTCATGAGGGAATGGTTGAAGAATCAACTTGTGTTACTCTATACATCACATACTGAACTCATGCACACCTCCCGGTCCCTGCTCGTTGTAGTCGTTCCTCGTCATATAACCCTTTCCTCCACCCACACCCTGATCAATCACAAACACCATCTTCGCCGCAATCTGCGCGCCTAGAAATGCCGCCTCATCACTCCCCGCCTCCTTCCACTCAGGAAAGTAGTCTGGTAATCGCGCCAATCGCATTGCGATCGGCGTCTGTGCAGGTAGATTCGCAGTCAGACCGGAGGGCACAGCGAGCGCTTCATTGACGGCTTGAGCTGATGCATTGGTCGCTGCGACAAGCAAGGGATTCGCTCCGCCACTACCACCAGCACTACCACCAAAGCTTTGTGCGATGAAGCTGTTGCCACCTGGGATTGGTGTGTTGGCGCCGGTGCCGCTGGGAGTACCGAGTTGGCTGGGCAGCTCCCCAGTGAACATGCTGCTGCCGTTGCCGGCGAGGTGAAGTGACGGATTGACGAGGAAGCGGGAGGTTAGGGTGGCTACGAGGGCTTCTTTGAATCCGCGTACCGCAGCGCCATTGCCGACAATGATGAGATTGTTCCAGAGGTCAGAGCGGAGTGAGGCTGTCGGACAAGACGTGATGACACGATGTATTGTGGAGGATAGTGTTATGAGGGGAGAATTTGGACCTGAGGCTGCCAGGAAACGTTCTGTGCCGACGGTGATTTCGCGCCGCGGCGCGGTGGTAGGATTTGTTCCTGCTGGTGATACTGTATCCGTCGCAGTAGAAGCTGTGTGCTGTGTGGTAGTCGTGTCAAGTGCTAAGGGCTGTATAGTCATGTTGATAGACTGCTTCCTGGTAGGACCTTCATCGAGTGCTGCCTTGGCTTCGGCAATTCCATTTCCATCCATGTGAGTCTGTTTGAGGACGTTGAGCAGAGCGTGGTCCTCGTAGAAGAAGGTTGCCTTTTCTCTATCGGAGTTCTTCATCTTCAAATTCTTCGCAGCTTCTGCTTTTGCTGCTTCGCCCTTTTTCTTGTCTGCCTTTGCTGCCACTTTGTCCTGCTTCTCCTTCTCTTTTCGTGCAAGGTACTCATTCATCTTGCCGCTCGCTACAATGCTCGCCACGTCGAGCACTCCGTCTTTATCGACGCCATCATCTTGTCCGTCACCGCCAACCTCGGTACCAGGTCCTGGACCTCGTGGTGCTTCACCTAATGCACCAGCTGTATGCCTCTGATCAGCTGCTGATCCTTCCGCTCCTGTGGATGCCATCGATGCGGGGTTCTTCCCATCATTGTGTGTTACAGCTTGCGACGCAGGTAGTGGTGTTCCAGGTAGTAAGACCTCGCATATCGGATTCTTCTTCAATTGCTCGCACATATCCCTGGTGAAACCTTTCGAACTCAGTAATTCTTGCAGCCTCGTCGTCAACGCGTCTCCTCCGCAATCAGATACTGCTACTGCTCGTGTACTGTGATCTAGTAGAAAGTCCGTAATTGTCGTAATGTTTGCCTTTTCCGCACCGACATCCACAACACACGCTGTCTGTAGACCGAATGCATATGCTGCCGCCTGCGCTGCATCGAGCAGAACAAACCCAGGACACTTGAAAGTTTCGAAGCAGTATTGTGTAATCTTCTCGTGGTCCTTTGCAGTCCAGACAGGTTCTGCAATCATGAGTATTGGCGTATGTAATGTCGGAGAAAGTGTGTTGTGTATGTACTGTAGAAGCGCGTAGAAGCATGACCAATTCGTGATGCGACCAGATTGTATTGGCCAAACAGCACCTTCGTCTGATTCTAGGTCTTCTTCGAATTCTGGTTCTGTTGATTCTGGCACGACCGTATTACTGTTCAGAGCAAGGTCTTGCGTCTTCCTGTATTTCCTCCTGATCTTGTAAGGATCCCATTGATCTGCTTGCTCAGCTGGGAACATGCGTGTCTTGAACTTGTGGCGCGCTGGTGTGAAGGACTCTGGCAGGCCCAGCTGCGCGTGTGTGCATCGCGAGCCAGGCGCAATGATCTGGACGACGTCAATATATCATCATGTAGCTGGCATCTTGATGGACGAACGTACGAGAATGTTGTCGTCCTTGAAGCGCGACATGTCTCATGAGTTTCAGAATTGTTTCGTGCTGGAAACAGGACGGGATGACGGGACAGATCGCGGTCAGGTCAACGCGCACAGGACAATGTTCGTGACAGCCAGACCCTATGCATCCAACATGGTAGGTCGTGATCCCCAGTCTTGAACCAAAAACGTGCGGATAGGCGGCCGTCCTTACTCGTTCACGTTGCATCGAGTACAAGCGTGTCTACTACTCGCGACATCATTCGAGGATGAAGGAGTGGCCAGGGGAAGCTTCGACACTTATGCATGTTCTCGTCTAGTCTTGCTGCGGTGTATCGTCTCACCGGCGGTCTGCTGGAGAAAGGGCTGCAGTCATGGCCTCCATCTCTGCCGTGACATATGCGTCCTCATACTTGGCTTCCGCCGTCTCTTCTCCTACAGACGTCGTGGCCTCGACCCTTCAGCCTGACGAGATCTCATTTGCCATGCCACCAATCGACACAAATGGCGGTGTGTTTGGTGTACTGCAGCTCATCGTTGGTATACTTTATTGGCTGATCACTGGCATGCCAACATGGACATTCACCTTTTTCCAGAGGAGCTTGACTGTCACGATGAATGCCACCACTGTGTAGGTGCCCGTAATCCCCTCATGCGATATAGCACTGAACCAGTCTATAGCCTCATGATCTTCTTGGCATTGGCATCGTCAATAAGCTGGCTGATCAGATATCGCTACTTGAACATGTACGAGCGATTACCACCAGGACCCCAACGCGAGGAACCTAGTATCGACATTTTTCCCGAATTGCCCGAAGGTGATTCCAAAAGAGGCTTAAATAACTACCTAGACGAGTTTCTTAGCGCCATCAAAGTCTTCGGGTACCTTGAAAGACCTGTATTCCACGAACTGACACGCACCATGCAAACGAAGAAGCTGCTCGCAGGTGAGACGATACTGCTCGAAGAAGAGCAGGGTTTCTGTCTTGTGGTGGATGGCCTTGTGCAAATCTTTGTCAAATCTTCTCGAAAAAGCAACGACAATTCAGCTTCTGGATCATTGGATGCTTCAGATGGCGAAGACAACGAGACCGACAGTCACAGGCGCCAAGGATACCAACTACTGACGGAGGTAAAGAATGGTGCCCCGATGTCTTCCCTCTTCTCCATCCTGTCATTGTTCACAGAGGACGTCAAATTGCGGCACGAGGAGGAAGATGAAGACGAGCAGCAGTCCTACGATAGTGGCTCAAGGCCCACAACAGCCGATGGAGGCACTGGAACTTTCAGCGATCTTGCCACGCCAGCCGACGAGCAGCCTCGATCCCAGCTTGGATCTCCTCGCATGCATCTCCGTCGTGCAGGCTCGTCATTGACTTCGATCGCTGAACAACTACCGAGCGTTCCACCTTTCTCTCTGGACTCACAGGTGAACGGACAGAGCGGTCGGAAAGATGGCTCACGCAAGTATGCATCACGGAAGAAGACCAAATCAGCGCATCCAGACATTGTTGCAAGAGCGACTCAAGACACCACGATAGCTATCATTCCTGCCACAGCTTTCCGTAGACTTACTCGCGTGTATCCGAAAGCTTCAGCTCACATAGTACAAGTCATCTTGACCCGATTACAACGCGTTACCCTTAGCACGGGACATGCATATTTAGGTCTCACCAGCGAGGTGTTGAGGACAGAGAAGCTCATGAACAAGTTTACGACATATGATCTACCTGGACCCCTGCGTGGTTCGGCTCTCACCCGCTTGAAGGACAAATTCCAACAGGTCAGTCTGAGGTATAGTATATGCCGATCAACAGACTGACGTACCAAGGAACGAGAGCAGACAGCGCCAGAGGACAGCATGAAGGGAATCGCATTGCATAATCCGAAAGGCACGCAGAAACCAGCTACGAGTAATCTTCGACGAGAAGCCGCAGCGCATGCACGATCTATGGCTCGAAGTGGTCCCGGACTTGGACAATACCAGCCAGAGTCTGCGATCAGGACTCCATCACCTACTGAGAGTGATCGAAGTACGGTGAATGCTGGGGATTTACTGACCAATGCTCATGGCGCTCATGGGAACCATATACGTCGTCGAGGTCGACCCAGTGTCTCGAATCCAATAAGCACAGAGTCGCCCTTGCAAGGACCGATCCAGGATAGACATCCAAATGTCTATACATCATCACCTCATGACAGATATGCCATGAAGAGGCAGGAGTCTCTAGACGAAGACACACATTTCAGGGAGTCTATCACCGATTGCATGCTCAGAGCGATCGGCCTGAGTAATGCTCAAAGCTCAATCACGGGCACAGGATCTGTTGAGCAGTCGCCGAGGATCTTATCGTACGACGCAAGAAGCCATAGAGCTATTTTCAGTAACGCTTTTGGATTTCTAGATGCATTTGAGCCTGATGGAGATACCGAATCGGTGATCTCCGTGCCTGCTTCCACAAGTGGCCCAGCTGGTTCAGGCAGTATTGGAGACGAACTCAGCAGGGACATGGTAAGCTCTCCTGTATCAGCTTGGTCATAGCGAGCAAAGTCTTACTAAACTTTGCAGGAAATCGTCTTCTTTCCGAAAGGTGCTGTACTCGTCGAGCAAGGAGAACGTAATCCTGGGTTGTACTATGTCATTGATGGCTTTCTTGATATAAGTGTCCCAATTGAGGACAACAGCACTGGTCCTGGTCCAATGAGAAGATTTCCCCGATCAAGTGATGTTGCGTCGGCATCTCCAGACTTCGACATCTTCGCTGGACGTCAAAAGAGTGGTTCCTCAGCACGGCAGACAACGGAGTCTGGCACAAAGAAGATCAATCATAAAACGCTATATCTCACGAAACCAGGCGGACTTGCTGGCTACTTGGGCACAATCTCATCCAGAAGATCCTTTGTTGATGTCACCGCCAAGACGGATGTGTATGTCGGCTTTCTGCCACGAGCTTCGATTGAGCGTATAGTGGAAAAGTATCCAATCGTGTTGCTAACCATGGCAAAACGCCTTACGACGCTTCTACCTCGCCTTATCCTGCACATTGACTTCGCCCTCGAATGGGTTCAAGTCGATGCAGGGCAAGCAATCTATCGTCAAGGTGACGAAAGTGATGCAATATATATTGTGCTGAATGGACGTCTACGAATGCATAGAGACGGCAGTGACGGTAAACCCCAGGTCATCGGAGAGTATGGTCAAGGTGACAGTGTTGGCGAGCTTGAAGTACTCACAGAGTCGACTCGTCCTGGCACTCTGCATGCTATCCGAGACACCGAAATGGCGAAATTGCCAAAGACACTGTTCAACAGCATCGCTTTGGACAATCCGGAGATCACCATCAAGATGTCCAAGATCATCGCCACACGAATGCGAGACTTAACTGAAAACCCTAGCTTCGAGGCGAATAGAGAACGTACTGGCAAGACACAAAGTGGGATTGTGTCGTCCACAGTGAATCTGAGGACAGTTGCCATCATGCCAGTTACTGCTGGTATACCAGTTGTCGAATTTGCCAGTCGCTTACACAGTGCATTGAGCCAGATAGGTACAGCCAACGGTGTTGTTTCGCTGAACCAAGCCGCGATCCTCAATCATTTAGGCCGCCACGCATTCAACCGCATGGGCAAGCTGAAACTATCACAGCATCTTGCTGATCTGGAAGAGAAGTATGGGCTCGTTCTTTACGTTGCTGATACGAATGTCAATTCGCCATGGACACAGACGTGCATTAGTCAGGCTGATTGTATCTTGCTTGTCGGGCTTGCCGATGGCAGTCCCGATATTGGAGAGTACGAGCGCCTTCTTCTTACTACCAAGACGACTGCACGAAAGGAACTCGTGCTGCTACACTCAGAACGCTATTGTCCAACAGGTCTTACTCGTCGCTGGCTTCGGAATCGCACTTGGATCAATGGCTCGCATCATCACATTCAGATGTCCTGGACGCACAACTCGATGCATACCCCACGCCATCCTCCACAGCTCCGTCGCTTCGGCACCGCAATCAAACAACGCGTGCAGGTCCTTCAAGCTGAAATTCAGAAATACACATCTCGCCGCATACGAGAAACACCTCTCTACAGCGCAGACACACCCTTCAAAGGCGACTTCCACCGCCTCTCCAGACGACTCGTCGGGAAATCTGTCGGACTCGTCCTCGGTGGCGGTGGTGCTCGCGGCATTGCCCACATCGGCATCATCCGTGCTCTCGAGGAAGCAGGTATTCCCATCGACATCGTCGGCGGCACCTCCATCGGCAGCTTCGTCGGCGGTCTCTATGCCTGGGACGCCGATGTCGTCCCCATGTATGGACGCGCGAAGAAGTTCTGCGGCCGCATGGCCAGCATGTGGCGTTTCGCCCTCGACTTGACCTACCCCAGCGCAAGCTACACGACCGGCCACGAATTCAACCGTGGCATCTTCAAGACATTCGGGAATGCCCAAATTGAGGACTTTTGGCTCGAGTTCTACTGCAACACCACCAATATCACGAAATCTCGTAATGATGTCCACACCTCCGGCTATGTTTGGCGGTACGTGCGAGCGTCTATGTCTCTTGCTGGACTCGTGCCGCCTATGGTCGACGAGCATGGCAGCTTGCTTCTCGATGGTGGCTACATTGACAACCTCACTGT
>Ga0058702_10000614_pt1 | contig 14365 bp, 18 predicted proteins | sample AgamicOrSfe_FD_83781 | JGI IMG/M metagenome (GOLD analysis project Ga0058702, IMG submission 83781) | Agave microbial communities from Guanajuato, Mexico - Or.Sf.e | ecosystem: Host-associated > Plants > Phyllosphere > Phylloplane/Leaf | place: Guanajuato, Mexico | collected 2012-05-30 | reverse complement strand
TCGAAGCCGAGACTGTCCCAGAGTCGGCAGGAAGCGACGTTGCTGACGTAGACGAGGTTGAAGACGGAGTAGATGTAGCCCTGGTGGTGGTGAAGAGGTATGGTTAGTTGTTGAGTGGTGGCGAGTGGGTGATGCACGGCGATGGATTGGGCACGGACGGGCATGTCAACGAGTATAATGGAATGCGAGCATAGATCTTTAAAGGCAGGCCGCTGTCCTTCTGAATCCATGCCAGTTGAATCCATGCCAGTCCTCAACACTGCGTAGCTCAAAAGGAAGAGAAGAGAAGAGTAACATACCAGTTGTGGCGCCCATTTCAGGTAAGCCTCCCCGAGGATCCTTCCAACGCCTTGACCTCGCGCGCTTTCGTGGACGAGGAAGCCGGCATTGCAGATGTGTGAGGAGCGGCCGGGGTAGTTTGGCTAGGGAGCGATGTACAGTGATTAGTGGTGGCGCTGGGAGGGAGAAGGCGGGACTTAAGGAGCAGTAGTGAGGCGCGAAGAGTAGGGGAATAGGTCGTCCTGACCGAAATCGTGGTAGCCGTAACGTTGGGAAAGGTCGTAGACGATGAAGTGATGGGTAATATGGTAATTTAACCCATGTCGACCTGTACATACCTTGATATAGACTACAAATTATATATTAGCCAGAGTACGTGCTGCCCCTCTTCCTGCATCTTGGAGTACACAAAGGCAGTGCTTCATAGTGACACACAACCTCGACGACGCAGGCTCCGCCCGAGCTGATCTCACGCATCCCCAGCAAATAACATCCATAGTTACATCGCCGTCAGCCCCATCATACACGCGGAAGTCATAGAACGAAAAGTAAAACACTCACAAGTCCCCAAACACACCTTCTCCCAATCGACGTCTTCCTCCCCTTCCTGGCCCTCACCCTCACCCTCACCCTCCCTTTCCCAAACTTCCCTCCCCTTCCTCTCACTCCCCAGCATTCTCCTGACCTCCTCCTCCCCGCCCCGAACCGCCACGACCGCCGTCCCGGCGAACCAGTAACTCGCGAACGCGTCACGCCCCAACGTTTCGAGCATGGGATACGTGTCTCCCGCTTCGATTTCGCGAGTCAGAAGACGCCATAGGGTATCGATGAGGCGCGGAGGCACGCTAAAAGGGCCAGAACTGAAGGGGAGCAGCGTGCAAGTGGCGTTGGCGTCGGAGGAAGAGCGGAGGGGTCGGGTCACGGGAGTTAGCTGAGGTGGAGCGGAATTAGAGGGACGCAGGGATTGGAGGGAGATTGGGGGTGAGGAGGGGTCGTCTATTAGTGCGGGCATTGTGGTGGTGGCGTGTGTGTGTTGATAGATTACAGAGCGGGTTGCGGTAGCAGAAAGATGCGTGCTTAGGCTGAGCTGCTAGTGAGGGTGATTGCGTCGCTAGATGAGGCGAGGTGGTTCGTTGGGCACGGTGTCTACTAGTCGTGCTTAGATTTGCCAAGACTGATGTCAAGTCACGACGAGGGCGAAAGCCAGCATTGTAGGTATACAGCATGATAGCCTTACATCTGAGATACATCTCTGAGTGGTTACTCGCTGGAATGGGTCTCTATATATAGTGTATTAATGTATTATCTACCGCGACAATCAGCGAGAGCACTGACTACCACTTCTTTGGCGCAGTCAGCTTGGCACTCGAGAAGGTAGCTGACATAGTGTCAAGCTGCTTCGCACGCTGCTTTGCGTTGATGCCTGTGCGATCCGTCACGGGCGTCGCGTTGATGATATTATCGAAATCATCATCATCGCCGATGTCTGTGCCAGACAGGGCATCGGAGTCTTCTTCGAGCTGTTGCGTAGGCTTTGTTGATACTGGCATCGGCTCTGTCTGTGGAAGTCTGGTCGTATCGTGCTCACTATCTGGTGCTGGATTCTGAAATGGTTTCGAAGCTAGCACTTTACGCCGTAGCTCTGCCATTTGTTCCTCGTCGTCTGATGACTCTGGCATATCTCGATTTGGACCATAGTCCTCTTCTTCATCCTCGTCTTCATCCTCGGCATCATCCTCGGCATCCTCTTTCTTACTGCCGCCCTCATGATGCGCGTGTCCGTCCTCATCTTCCGAGTCTTCATCGCTACCCTCATCCGAGTCATCGTCCATTGGCCGTCGGTTTAGGTTCCCACCTGCCCATGCATCCATATCATCGCGCCCACCCTGATCCGCTCTACTATCATTATATTCTGTTTCGATCTTCGCAAGCCATGCGGTTTCCGCTGCCTTGACTTCCTCCTCACTCGTACACGCTGCGTATCGTTTCAGGACACCAGCATTGATCTCCAAGAATGCTTCGCCGTATGAAAAGGTCGATAATATCTCTTGCGCCCATTCAGCATGACCGCAGATGTAGAAGCATGCTGCTAGTGCCTCGACGCAATTCAGCCGCCAGGGCTTTCCGTAGTTGACTGGGTTGGCTGGTAACAAATATGGTACTGTCCGAGCATTAGACATTGAAACACAGCGGTGAATAGACTTAATCGTACATAATCTTTCGCACTTCCCACCTATTCGCGAGAATGGCACTTCTTCGACTCGCTTCCAGGAGCACTCCACTACTGCGGCACCGAATTGCTCGAGTGCTTCTCGGTCTGCTGGCGATACCACTGTTTTTGCTTTAGGTCTAGTACTTTAGTCAGTGGCGAGCATGCCAATACGGAGCATGATCTACTCACGAAACGACGACCCCAGCGAACTTCTGACCAACATGAAGTTCTCTGATGAGCCCTAGCCTCATCAAACGCTTGCCAGAGCATCTCTTCGCATCACAGTGTCCAAAGTCCCAGCATGCTGCACGGAACGTGGGTCTACTTGTGCCACCTGCTTGTTCTGCTGCCTCTATAACGTGCGCTGGTCTGCTCTTCCGTTCGAACTGCTTCCCACCGCGCCCGTGTGAGTCTTTCTTGTGTCGCACCATTGTATATACAGGTCTGAAAGCGTGAGGTAGATGTTTGTGGATGCTCAGAATCCGAGCATGATCAGCAACTTTTCTAAAGATGACGTTCTTCGTGAAACTGTCGTCCAATCCAATCCGGGATCGACGACATCCATCACCTCTGCCCCTCCTGTCTCAAGCTCGTCTGGCACTGAAACATTGAAAACACTTTGCTCGCAACTCAATCACGATATTCAAGGAGATCGTGTCGCATCAGTCTTGCCAGTCCCGCCTTGACAGTCCTACCCTACACCTTCGTGCAGTTGAACCCATCTGCCGTCCAGATAACAACCTACCCAATGGAGGCCACATCGGTGCGCATGGCCGATGGCAACACCCACCGGAGCAGCTGGCAGCCACCAAACTCAACACCTCTTCACAGATATATTCGTATGCGATTTGCGCTCGACGCGGTGACTCGGAAGGCGATTGACCTGTAGTATAGGCAATGCTTGCGATCCCCAAAACTATGAGCCTAACCTCGCGCTGGACCTCGAGATTGCCGACTTGATCAATGCGAAGAAGGGCAGCGCGTGAGTCACGACGGGCTCATGTCTTGCTGTACGACAGCTGACAATGTATTGCCTGACAGACCTCGCGATGCAGCAATTGAGATAGTCAATCAAATCAATAGCAGGAACCCTAACATCTCTCTACTTGGAACGACTGTATGCTCAACCAATCTGGCGCACACTAACACGTAGCTAATGATTATCCAGCTATTGGACATTTGCGTCAAGAACTGTGGCTACCCCTTCCAGCTTCAGATCGCTACGAAGGAGTTTCTGAATGAGCTCGTCCGCAGGTTTCCGGAACACCCCCCCATGCGATACTCCAAGGTTCAGAACAGGATATTGGAACTGATAGGAGAATGGCGTCAGACGATCTGCTTGACATCAAAATACAAGGAAGACTTGGGGTATATTAGAGATATGCATCGCTTGCTAGCATACAAGGGCTATGCTTTCCCCGAAGTCAAGCAGGATCAGCTGTCTGTGCTCAATCCCAGCGATGTATGTATACTATAGACCTTGGGCTTACACATCATGATGCTGATCATTACGCACAGGCACTAAGGTCCGCAGAGGAGATGGAGGCAGAAGAGAACGCAGCAATGTCTGCCAAGCTTCAAGAACTCATCCGTCGCGGTACACCACATGACTTGCAAGAAGCGAATAAGATGATGAAAGTCATGGCCGGATACGATACCAGGCACAAGACAAATTACAGAGCAAAGGCCGCAGAGGAAGTCAGCAAGGTTCAGGCGAAAGCTAGGCTATTGGAGGATATGCTACAGAACTACAAGCCTGGCGATGAGTCTATCAAGAGTGATGCTTGGGAGGTATGGCTATACGGGAATGCGATATTGTTAGAATAGCCAGCTAATATCAGACAGGAACTCGGCAATGCTCTTGCAAGTGCACATCCCAAGATCCAGAAGATGTGCGAAGAAGAGTCCGACGATCACGAAGCTGTTGCGAAGCTGCTCGAAATAAATGACAGCATTCACCGAACCTTGAACAGATATCGCTTGACAAAGAAAGGCGAGTACGAAGCAGCACAACAGATTCCTAAAGGCACGTTGGGTACAAGTGGAGCTGGTGTTGCTACCGGACCTGGCAACGAGCTTTCTCTGATTGACCTCGGTGGACCAGAGGAGATGCAACCAGCAGCGGTTCCGGTGCAATCTGATCCTCTTGGTGACTTTAACGCTTCAGGCCCATCACAGTCTGCTGCGCCTACTGCAGCACAAAGCGGTGGCCTGGAAGATGATCTTCTTGGACTTTCTCTCGATGCCCAACCCGCGATTCGTCTTGGCGGTGAACCTACAGCTCGTACGTTGAGGACCTGCGCATCTGTCATCATAATTACTGACTTGCTTTCTAGCTTCCCTCTTCCCACCTGGCATGGCAGGCTTTTCCGCGCAGCCTCATACTCCAGCCCCACCCGCCCAAGCGACGAAACCCAACTACAACGCCCTCGCCAGCCTAGGCATGGGCGCACAAAGCCAAGCCCGACCAGGCAGCTCCGGCACGCCAGCACGAAACTCCATGAGTGCTGCAACCGGCCAGCGCGCCCACGATCCGTTCGCCGCACTTTCCGGCCTCTCTAATCCAAGCTCGCGCACCGCGTCACCAATGCCATTCCAGCAAGCACCGCATCCTCCCATGTCATCCGGGCTTGCAGGTCTTGGTGGCATGGCCTCCGCAGCAACTCCTCCTACTCAGTCATCACTTCTGGGAGGTGGCGATGACGACTGGGCTTTCTCCTCGTCCGTTGGCGGTCACGAAGTCACAGTGGTCAACTCGAGCATCAAGGTTGTGTTCTCGGTCACACGTCCAGGCCAGCCTGCAGACATGCTCATGATCAACTCGTCCGTGTCGAACAATACGCCGCAGGCTATCAGTGACTTTACGTTCCAGCTTGCCGTCACAAAGGTAAGCATATTCAATAAACATAGCAACGTATGTCATCGTGTTACTAACACGATCTTACAGGGCTTCACACTCAGGCTTGAACCACAGTCAGGTCGCGGTTTGGCACCAGGTCAGGCTGGAGGTATCACGCAGAATATCCAGCTGCATGGTGTCGAGCAGGGACGTGGGACGTCCGTTAAGTGTCGGTGGAAGGCGTCGTATCTGTTGGGTGGTGTGAGGAGGGAAGAGCAGGGGGAGTTGGCCTCGTTGGGCGTGGCGTAGTCAGATGAGTGGAGGGTGGAGGCGTGGCAGGGGAAGTGAATATAGTAGTGGATAAATTGAAGGAATGTTTCTTACACACAGTAGTCAGGGCTTCTTGGTGGGTGTCCGCTTTCACATCTACAGTAGAGGCTACTGCTATGCCCACGCACCTGCATGTTTCGCCACAACATCTTGCCATTACTATACTGGACTATGGGTACGGTGGTGCTGTTCAGCAGGTAGTAGGAGAAGTGAAGCGGAAGGAGGGCCGAAGGTCCTCCTCTTGTAAACTGAAAAGAACAGATACTACACTTGATCTAAGCCAAAAGGCAAAGAGAGCTGCGAGGGGAAGAGAGGGGAGGAGGGAAAATTTGCTGCAAACGAGCCAAGATGTGGCCATTTAAGCGGTAGGTTGATGGTGTTGCTATTCATTTCAAAACATCACGACATGCCACTTCGACCCTAGCGCCCTTACGTCCCGGTCAGGAATCCCTGCCGCACGCCGCGTGCTTATAAGCGAATTTCCCTCCTCCCCTCTCTTGCCCTCGCAGCTCTCTTTGCCTTTTGGCTTAGATCAAGTGTAGTATCTGTTCTTTTCAGTTTAATCTCTGAAACGCCACTACGGTGGCATTTTTACGATTAAATCTATTTTTGTGACGAGAGCGGCGGTCTCTGTGCTTGCGTATGCTGCCGCTCATTGTGTCGCTGGTATTACACTGCCTCCAGTCGACGCGAATCACTTTTCATTGTGTATCAGTTTGAGGACTGGTGCTTGAGGAAGAGTCGAGAGTGATATACGAAAGCAGAGAATCGCCACTTCGTGGCGATTCGCGGCGAGGTTCTGCTTGGAGTATCACTGTGCTCTACATCTCAGCCATTGTCCCGTCAAATCTTGACACAATACGATGCAGTCCCCTCCATTCTTGATCTACTGGACATAATGCTTGTGCCTACTTTCGATATCGTACATCACTCGTTCCATCATCACCAAACGTGTAGGTAAATCCCCAGTCATGCCCAAGACATAGATCGCTAGCATGTCACGCCCGACTGCCTCCGGCTGCATAGTGCTCAATTGCATTTCTTGTCGTGCTGAAACAGTGTACTCTGACATGCATGCCACACCACCTCATCCGTAATACCTATCGTCCTTGTTAGCACATCCTCTCACAACCACACTCCAACACCACACTCACCTGGGCTCATCAAAGACATGGTACTGATGTCCTCTAACTCCCTGGCCCCTGAACATCGCTGGGAACCTCATATCCCCCACCACAGCCACCTCATTCACATATTCCGCCGCACCGACACTTTCAGGTGCTCCGACCTGAAACTTGCCAACCTGCAGCTCGGTATCCGTAATCGTGCTGCGACTGACTCTCGCGTACCCAGTCCGCTTCAATCCCTTGTAGAGAATGTACTCGCACCATCTGTCCCAATCCGACGGGTCAATGTCTTTCATGCCGCTCTGCTCGCCAACGTAGGTGTTGTAGTTGCCCTCGCCAGGCGTGATGACAAGGTAGGATAGTAGAATGGCGGGCCGGGGCGTGCTCTTCATCAGGTCGGCAAGGTAGACACTCTGTTGTCTGCGATCTTCCGGATCTTCTTCCTGTCCTGAGTGGAAGACAAAGACGTCCACGAGTGTACCGTACGCATCGACTGTTGCGTGAATCGCAGGTGCCAGTTCCCCAACTGGAGACGGCAGGAGGTGATGGGTTGAGTTAACAATGGGGAATTTGCTCAACAGTGCACATCCCCAGGTGTGCTTGTTGGGTCCCGGACCGTAGTCGACGTACATGCCGAGATCTTCTGCGAGATATTGTGTTGCGTCGCGGTTGCCCATAATGATACGCTGGGTGTCTGATTCGAGCAGGCCGACAAGATCGAGTTCCATTTCCTTGATGAGGTCCCGCATGCGGCGGGTTGAGTCCCACACGGGGTTGTCTAAGGCGAAGTGGATAGTCCAGATCCCGGCAGTAATCAGATTCGACTCTGGATGGTAGGAAGTGTACTCGTATGTTGGGAAGCGAAGGAAGGCGATCGATATAGACAGAACTTGTAAAGCGCCAAGGACGTAGATGTAATAAGATCGATTCCGCCGTGCTGCAGGATTGTTGTGTCTTGATTTCCCCGCCTGGCTTGTGCTAGACATATTAGAGAAAACACCAGCACCTAGGAGTAGCATAGTGCACATCATGATCCAATCCGTGTGCTCACGTACGAGCGGCCCTCCTGGGACGAAAGCGTAGGCAACTACCCAGACGTGGAAAAGAACCATAATGTTGTATACCAGGAAGCCAACGCCGAACGTCGATGCAGGACCATATCGGGTGGCTGAACTAATGAAGATTGGTGCTACTGCCATGAGATAGAATGCAAGGACCAAGGCGCCATAGTAACCAAACCAATGAGACGATGTAGTCAGGACTGCAGCTCCTATACTCGCTATGCCAAACGATGTCCAGCTGCCAGCAATAGCAGGATAAAACAAGCCGAAGACGAGCCCAGCACTCATGGACAATATGGTCAAGCTACCGTGAGGGACAGCAAGGGGTCCGCGGACGGGGAAGCCTTCCCAGACCCATAGGATCATCGTACTCGAGTCAGACAAAAGTGAGTGCATGCCAAACAAGAGGCCTGCGAGACCCAATGCGGCGAGAAAAGACGAGCCCTGCTTGTTCGACTTCTGCGAGAGGCTTACAGAATCGCTCGAGCTGGGAGTCCTCCGTGTCGTCCTTAGTACAGCAACGACAGCAAGAAGAAGACCGATCTTATTCCAGCCGCCATTCTCGGCATGCATAGTCGGCCATATCGGATTGTTAGTATACAAAGCGAACTTGGCAACGCTTGAGGCAATCAAGCCAATACCGAACGCACATATACGAGCTTCGAGGCGCTGCGGCTGACTTCGCTCAGCATGGAACGTGGCTGCCCATGCCAGGCAAGACATCCAGACTGAGAATCCAACAGTCGCCAGACGGAGAGCTGGAGCATCCACTAGCCATGCTGCAGCACCAGTAATGCCCAGCAGGTGCACCACGCGAAGATTGCGGGTTGCTAGACGACGGAAAGCTGGAATACCTAAAAGAAATGGTGAAACTGTTGACATGACAAAGGCTTCGTATCCTGAGATGCCCATGTACCAAAGTGGAAAGTCTGTTCAAGTGTGAGTACAGGCAGACTCAAGAGAGACGTACAGGCTTACACCATACTAAGAGGCCAAGAGAAGTCAAGACAGACCAGAAGACGAACTACAAAACATCAGTATCGCCCGTTTTTTGACGACAACCACGTACTCCATTGTAGACATCAGCGATTGCGTCTAGAGCTTCACCCCAGTAAAAGCCGCGACCAAAGACATGCTCGACATCCTTTCCTTTCCTAGAACACTGTTAGCATCGAAATTAAGAAAAATCGCCCAGGCTGAAATACTTGTCTTCCACCTCAGCATCAACGACTCTTTTGGTGTCCCTACAAAACAACATTAGCACTGGCACAGTCTTTACATTCCGAGCAACCAACGCACGTTATTTCGGAAGCCAGTAAACATACCCTCTGCTCAGGCCTCGGACATCCCGGACGACGATCTCGAAAGTGCTGAAGTCTAATATGGTGACGGCGTCGAATGCTACGTCCAACAAGACCAGTGCCCACTCGAAGAATGCATAAATAGTGTATGCTATCCAATTGTCAGTGCCCACACACTCATATCTCCATTCTGTCCGCGGCGATGCTGACCTCCTGGCACTCTGTGGACCTTGTGCTGAATAAAGAAGTACACTAATGGCACCAGTGTAGCGAAGAACAGACCACCAGATATTTTCCTGTACTTGATCGCCTCTGCATTTGGCGGACTGAGCATGATACAGCCTATGGTCCATGGCAGTGTTGCTACGAGGTATGAAATCATAAATATGTCATGCCAGTCGTGGTCGTCGGTCGAGGTCACGTAGGTCCAGCCTCCGCAAACGAGTGTTCGAAAAATACCCGCACCCAGGACGAACTTTGGCAATGTCGAGTTGGGTCTTTGTGTCAAGAGGTACCATAGACCGACCAGCGCAAAGCGTGCACCTACGAGCATCAATTGACTGCGAAGAAGCGCAGGTTGTGCCGACTTACCTGAAACCATGGCAATGAAGAGCTGGAAGACTGATCTTTCCGGATATCTGTCACCAATGGTCGCTGAGACTGAGGGAAACCATTCTTGCGGATAGCCCTGGAAGCTTGTCAGCAGGTGTGACAGTCTGTGGATGCCTATGGCAGCGCCTTACATAGTGCTCGTTCTGTACGATCTTGTAGTAATGCAAGGACCTAGTAAATGGTAAGCGTACAGTCTCCGTCGCAGCCGATGTGACATACATTCCCACTACCAGGGCGCCAATGAATGCAGCTGGTCGAGGTCAGTGTCTGTTGGAAATCTGAATGGGAGAAACACACCATAGCCAAGGATGGTGTGAACATACGTTATCCACGCTGCGGAGAACTAGTGGCGTTAGTTTCTTGGATCTGTCGGTTGTAGCAATGCTTACCGAGACAACTTCAACTCCTCGCTGTTTCGAAGACATGGTGGAAAGCTATTATCAGCTATGCCACACGAGTTGCGCAGGAGAATGTCCAATGTTTTGTAAGCTTCATTACGCGCCGTAATCGCCGATAGATCCGATCTGATCTCGGAGTCGCCTCCGCAGAACTTTTTGGGCCCAGAAAACACCATCGAGGCCATCACCAGCATTGTCAGCACATTGCAAATATGGCCGGCGCGAGTGACAAAGCACGCTTCTACCTGGAGCAGCAGGTGCCGGAATTGCGAGAATGGGAGCGCAGGGAGATCTTCACAAAGGTGACATTGCTCGTAATATCCATGGTACCCTCCCTGTAATGCTAATGTTCTCTAGGACGAGATCAAGGCAATCGCAGCCCGCCGCTCCGACTTCGAACATGTCCTGAACGCACGCGGAAGTCAGCCATCAGACTACGCACGCTATGCAGAATACGAAATGAATCTGGATACCTTGCGCAAGAAGCGTGTCAAGCGGAAGGGCACCAAAACCACAGCCTACACAGGTCAAAGACATATCTTCAACATTCTCGATCGTGCCACTCGCAAATTTCATGGCGATCTTGGACTGTGGATGCAATACATCGACTATGCACGAAGTCAGAAAGCGAACAAGAAGCTGACCAAGCTGTTGACGGAAGTGATAAGAATGCACCCCACAAAGCCGGAAGTGTGGATATATGCGGCAAGATATGCCATGGACGTACAAGCAGATGCCAATGCTGCGCGGAGTTATATGCAGAGAGGATTACGATTCAACCAGAGAAGTAAAACAATGTACCTCGAGCATGCGAGGCTCGAGATGGGCTATATTTCCAAGTTATCTGCAAGACGCAAGATCCTGGGAATAGGCGCTGCTGCCTCAGAGGTAGCTTCTCTACCGGCAGACCCGGCACAGCGACTCGATGACCAAGCTGATATGATCGAATTGCCAACATACACAGCAGAGGATTTAGAAGAGCAAGGAGAAGGCGGCATACCTCGGGCTACAAACCAAGCATTATCCGGCGAAGACCCCATGGCTAAACTACTATCTGGTGCTATCCCTCTCGCAATCTTCGACAATGCGATGCAACAATTTGATTCTCCTCTTGACCTTGCGGAGCAGTTCTACACCATTTTCTCCGTCTTCACGGGAATATCTGCACTCCCTTTCATAACCCAGCAGGTGCTCGATCGAATGGTCGCCACTGCTCCAGAATCACCACCCACACAGAGCTGCTTCTGTCGACAACCTCTGGCTGGTATTTCAATCGACGACCCAGTATTCCCGGCAGCAATCGGCGATGTTCTAAAGAGGATACGAGTATCTCTCGCCGCATCGTCTGACAAGAGCATCTTTGCGAAGAAGGTTTCAGATTGGCTTGTTGTCCTAGCTGCGGACGAGCAGTTGGCGCCTGAGCTGAAGCAGGTCATTGCAGTGACGCTGAAGCAGTTGGCTAAGCAGACCACATGATCTGATCATCCTGCAAGCAGCAGGATTGAAGTGATAACGACTAAACGCGACGACATAGTTGTCAATCAGGCACGGTCAATAGTCGCCGCCACCGCCTTTGCCGCCTCTTCTGGCGCTCTTTTTATCACTAGACTTCTTCTTCATCCTCAATCTGCTCTCATTGGCAGAGTGTTGCCTAAACCCCAGAGTCAGCTCCATTTCCAAGCGCCCAACACAAACCCAGGCACTTCGACTTACAGTCCTTTGACCTTGGACTTCTGCGCCTCGCTCGTCTCGCCAGGGACATTATCGTGCGCAGCCTCGAGAATCAAGTCATGCAGCTTAGCAAAGCAGCTGTGTATGTTGTCGGATTGCTTGCGATTGTCGTCCGATTGAATGGTTAGACTGTCGGAAGAGGTGGCGTAACGTGAGGAGCGGATCGGAGCATGTAAGAGGGTAGGGACTTGGCGGAGCAGAGTGGATAGGGGGACGCGGAGAGTGGCTTTCGAGTTTACTCTGGGGGTATGGGTGGTTAGTCGAAGGGAGAGCTTGACTGTACAAGCTGGACATTCTTGAGAGGTTGAGCTTGGGATTGAAGGGCAGTGATCATCGCATAGATAGTCGTCTCACAGAATTACACTTTGTGCGGACTCACTTGTTTACGTTCTGTCCACCCGGGCCACTCGACCGACTGAATGAGACTTCACAGATGCTCTTCGGGATACTTTCAGGTGTAAAGGTTGTGAGCCATGATCTTGCTGCTTTAAGCTCCTCCTCATCTAGGTCCTCCGCACTTTTTGCGGCGTACGTCCTTGTTGTGGCAAACGAAGGTCGAGTATTTAGAATATGCCCCGGAGTATGCTGGCCTAGACGAGTCCCGGAATAGCACGATCTCAAGGAAGTACGCCACAGCCTTCGGATCATATTCAGTGCATCAAATGGCCTTGATATTGTTTCGTGTTGACGAAACAGAGGCAACTTTTGGTCACGTGCGTTGCAATGGTCCATTTTATTCTTCGTCGTCTTCTCATATTTGACAACAACCATCACAACATTCATCTCTGGACTTACTCACGTCTTGATCATGGCGCCACAAAAACGATCTGTCAATGCTGCAGCCCAAGACGGAGGAAGGAAAAAGCGAAGAAGACCGCATAAGTCTAGGACTCTCGGTAAGTTATTGCGATCTGCCTTGCGATGCACGGCAGGAGTGCCGTAACATTTGTGGTTGGGCAAGAGCAAAAGCAAGAGCAAGAGAAGGTATCTGAATATGATGGTGATGGTACAAGCTCTGTGACGAGGATAATGATATTCATCAGAAAGCTAGCTAACATGGTTACGAAGACGTTTCCGATACATCGTCATCTTCCTCGTCGTCTTCTGAGTCCGATTCGGATGACAAGGAAACAATGAATGCTCCTACACCACTTACCAAGCCAAAGGCTGTTGAAGTGCCAACTGTAGCAGCAATAGCGTTTGCAGCGGAAATCTCTAATGAGAAACCTTCGACTACAGCAGAGAAGAAGACCAAGAAAGTTAAGGAGAAGAAGCAGAAGTCTACAGCTCCGTCGACCACTACCAGCACAATTCGTACCGCACAACTGTCACAAACAGAGCCGGCAAAGGTTTTCTCGGTGCCTAACGTGACATCGCCCCCAGCCCAACCTCTTCCTGACGTGGCTACCGCTACAATTCAAAAGGAGAAAAACAAGAACGAGGCGTGGTATCTTCGAACCGTAGCGGCTCAGTATGCAAACGACCTTGACAAATTACGCACGGCGCCAGACTTCAAGGGCAAGGAGAGTGTTGAGGTTTTGAGGTGGGCGATGAGGCTTGGAGTGGAGTGTCTTGATGTCTGAGCTGCAAGATTTTCTTTACTGTTAAAGGACTCTGCTACCACACTTCTGGAACACTCTGCCATTACACTTCCGAAACATCGAAATGTCTGCACGGATCTGCTGCAAAATCTGCGCAGTCCTGAATGATCAACACGGTCACCACGGTCGCGAGAGGTGAGATAGCATGGGCGGTGGACTGAATTTCGAACTCTAAACTCATTCAGTGGTGCACTGAAAAAAATGGCAGTCGATTTCCGAGCTCGAAGTGTTAATACCGTACCTCTTACGGTACTTCCCTGGACTTTTCCTATACGTCTGTCTCGCAACTCAGACATTGTCTTTCAGGCATTTACGCTGCACAGAAGCACATATAGAGCTATCTTAAAGGGCGCTTCCTAGACATCTGCCTTTTCGGTCAGACAACATTATGCAGCATTATTGTACGCTCAGACGTATTTCCGATACCAGCTTTTCCTCCACAATGGCACTCCCTCCTCATGATACACTGCATCGTCACAATGTCAGCAACAGCTTCTCCTCCACATCGCCACTCCTTCCTCACCAACGACTGGATCCTGCCATCCACCACTCCCCAATCTCCTCACTATTATCTCCGCCACGCTCCGGCATCCGCTCCCTCCAAGGTCTCCCCTACGAACTCCTCTCCAACATAGTCACCCTCGCCATCAGCCTCCCCTCGCGGAGCCCATCCCCTGGACCACCATCCCCACGCGCTCCCAAGCCCTCACCAACCTCCACGTCCCCTCCGTTCCCGATCGCAGCGCCTTCATCCTCGGCCCCCAAGCCCTCCCACCGGCACCGAGCTCCCTCTGACCAGCATCATCGGCGGCGTCACGACAGTGATTAGTGGTGTTGCCCTTCCCACCGGCACCGAGCTCCCTTTGACCAGCGT
>Ga0058702_10000612_pt1 | contig 14375 bp, 13 predicted proteins | sample AgamicOrSfe_FD_83781 | JGI IMG/M metagenome (GOLD analysis project Ga0058702, IMG submission 83781) | Agave microbial communities from Guanajuato, Mexico - Or.Sf.e | ecosystem: Host-associated > Plants > Phyllosphere > Phylloplane/Leaf | place: Guanajuato, Mexico | collected 2012-05-30 | reverse complement strand
TTGTAAGCCTTTTGCTTGCACCATACGTTTGAGAAGCTCTGCAAACCCAGACTCCGATCGTCCAGTGAGAAGTACGCAGAGCGCGTCGGTCTGTTGCATGGTGAGTTGAACGAGTTCAACCTGTAGATATTAGTCTCTCAAGTATATCCGTCTGGAAAGAACGCATACGATCTGTTCATTCCACCATCCTGCCCAACCTTTCTGCTCCTCTTTCTCCGCGCCTTCACCAATGCTCGACAAAAGAGTAGCATCATGCCACCACCCACCATCCTTGAACACATCTTGACCTTGTAGAAGTCCTATCGTAGAGCCACTCCACAGTTGTCGATTTGGTGTAGGTGATGCAAACAGCGTGTTACTAGGTTGAGTTCAGTCCTGTCGCCGGGGTGTGTGCTTCCGGAGCTCACTCGAAGTCATAGACATGGAGGTGCTTGACATCAGACTTTCCTGGAAGCATCGCTGTATTAGCTAGAGTCATCATTGTCCATCTGCAACAAAGGCTTGCTGAAGAGAGAACATACTGGGTGGTTCTTGATCTCCGACAGACCATCTTTTCAGCTCTTCGACAGTATGGACTTTGCTCTGCTGAGCGGCTTGCTGCACTTTTTGCAATGCGGACATGTTGACGCCGCGCAATCTTCCGACAAGATTCTTAAGGATCGGTCGTGCTCGAAAGGCCCGGATCATGAACCCATCTTTTGTTACAAATAATGATGAAGGCAGGTGCTACCCATGGTCATCTCGGATTAAGCCCCGGTAATCTGAAACAAGACATGTGATGCTGACAGCGAAGTCAGCTGGAGCCTGAAACGACCCACAGTTTTGCCCCTGCTCCATCTCGTCTTACACCTTTTCCCATGCCACGATAACTTCTTTCCTGCACTCGTTGCCTGCCCATAAAGATAGTCGTGGAGTAGCTAGCTCTGATTATCCAATACAGGAGCAATACGCGATGGATTACACGTCTCAGCTCGTCGAGCTTGCCACGGCTCACCCCATGCTCGCGTGTGTAGCGCTTACTGTCGCGGCACTCGTGCTGAAGTCCAGCTTTAGTGGAATAACTAGACCCAGTAGTATCCCCTGGGTATACAGGCCGGTTGGACTTTTCGCAGGCTTTAGAGCAGGAATAACTGGCTTCATCGACGCCCGTGCTTTGCATCAGGATGGGTATGAGAAGGTCAGTATCAGTGTGCCTGCTTGAAGGTTCGGAACTGAGAGCTCGCCTAGTACTCCAAACAGAACAAGACTTACATCTACCCTGAATTTGGAGGTCGACCTGATTTAGTCATGTATGCTCTGACATGTCCATGTTGTCAGGCACTGCTTACTAATACCAACAATCAGTCCTCATAAGAAGCTTTCTTGGCTACTCAACAAACCAGACAGCGTCGTAAGCGCCGCTCGGGCCCATGAAGATATCCTGTATGGCAAGTACAACTTCACTGACCCTCGTCTCACGCAAACTATGTTTCATGAGCATGTCGTGCATAAAGAGATTGTTCGGAATCTCGCTGCTATCATACCAAATGCCTGGGACGAGATTCAAAGTGCTATTGATGAGATCTGGGGTACTGATACCACCAATTGGAAAGATTCTCCTGTCTTCGACGACGGCATGAAATTTGTTGCTCGAGTCTCGAACCGTATGCTTGTGGGCTTACCACTCTGCCGCGACGAGACATTTCTCAAGAATGTCGGCAACTTTGCGTCAGATGTCATCTTCCTGATGACATTGATGAACTTTGTCCCAAGCATTCTGGCACCTATAGCCGGTCGCATTCTTTCCATCCCTCACGCGATTCACTTCAATCGTGTCAAGAAGCTCACCATACCTGTCATTAAGGCACGCTTGCTGGCACTCTCGCATGCAGATGAGAAGGGCACAAGCATTCCCGACGATTATATAACCTGGCATATCAAAACTGCTGCAGCAGAAAATGACATCCCGTCTCTTCAGCCCGAGCGTATCGCGAGGAGCCTGATGCCGCTGAACTTCGCCGCGCTCCACACCACCACCCTAACCTTAACAAGCCTGCTCTTCGACATCTTCAGCTCAAATCCGTCTGTCGCCTCGATTTTGCGTGAAGAAGCCGAGGCCGTCTATGCCTCCAACAACAACACCTGGGATAAGCAAAGCCTCAGCCGCCTCGTCCGCATGGACTCTGCCATTCGCGAAAGTATGCGCCTGAACCCCCTTGGGGTTCGCGTTATGATCCGCAAAGTCATTGCGGATGAAGGTCTCACGAATGAGGAGGAAGGCTGGACCGTGCCAAAGGGCACGTATATTACGGTAGACGCACACAGTCCAATGCATGATCCGGAGGTGTATACGGAGCCGAATGTATATGATCCGTTTCGCTTTTCCAGGCCGCGAGAGCAGCTTGAGAAGCAGATGGTGGAGGATAAGCTGAATACAGAGGATGAGGATGATAGTGGGACGAGGGCAGAGTTGCTGAAGCTGAAGAATACCGGGTTAATTACGACGGGCGACACATATTTGCCTTTTGGTCATGGTCGGCATGCTTGGTGAGTGCCTTTTGATTTCCTTTCCATTCTTGTTCCTGGTAGCCACTGGGCACAACCAGTCAAACCTCCTCATACTGCTTCCACTCCTCCTTCCCAGATGACTAACCATCGTTCAAGCCCCGGCCGATTCTTCGTCTCCCACGAACTGAAAATGTGCCTCTTCTACCTGCTCACGCACTACGACGTCGAGCACATTGCACAGCGGCCTCCGAATCAGTGGATTGGCAACAGCATCATTCCGCCTATGAAAGGAACGATCAGGTTGAGAAGGAAGGCGGGGACTTGCTGAGGCTGAAGGGTAATGGTGAGGGAAATCGGGAGGGTTGGTGTATCATGGCACTGCATGGGTGTTTGGACTCTGGTAGTGGTTGCGATGAATGAGGAACGGCCTTGGATATGAATTCAATGATTGGCATGGAGCATGAAAGTGATGAAGATGAGGTGTTTGGGACTTCTTCTTGGTTATTATCAGATGAAGCTGTGATGAATCTAGCAGACATTCTTAGTTATGATATGCATGATGCACTCTTTCCCGCTTTCTGTTCTCTTCTACTGCAAACATAACCATAGTGCATTTCGTGGTTTGCAAGAACGGAGATAGTAGCCTGCGTGGTAGTTCCTGCAGAGTCTTCCGCACGGGCAGGTGTAGTATTAGATGGCAGTAAAATTAACAGCGCCGGATAAGACAATCAGTGTGTGCCGAAGATTGAATATCCGGAGGGTTCCACTTATCGCTTTGCTGTGGCTCCCCCCTTCAGAGGGTTGCGATCTGGTATGGTGTTGCGCTGAGCCGTTACCTTCTAAGCGTTATTCGAGGGTACAACTGAGCGAAGCGTAAAGTGGAACCCTGGACTATTCTTTGCGTTATATTGAGCATCAAAAACCAACTTAATATATGCTGACGTGTCGGAGTGGTTAACGAGACAGACTTGAATCTGACCCTAGGTCTTTAATATCTGTTGCATTAGTGCGCGCGTAGGTTCGCTCAATGAAAAGTCTGTGTTCTCCGTGTCTAACATCTTCAAGAGGTTCGAATCCTGTCGTCAGCGAGAGTTTTTTGTCAATTTTTTTTAATGCAGCAACGCCGAGTGATCTTTATGCTTACACATCAGATACTTTCGCTCAGCCAATATTTTTAGCCTATGTTACAAGGCACGGATATACTAGATGCATAGCGATATGTAAAGATAGAAAATATGCTTCGTGTAGACATGCAGAACATGTAGACGGCCATATAGCATCAGAGATCTCGAAACGGCAGATGTATAGAACAGACTAGTAAATAAGCATGTGCGCATGTTTCGTGTTACATACATACAATAAGCAGACTCGCAAACAGTAGACTTGTATATAGGCAGACTCGCAAGAGTTATAGAGCAAGCCGAGTCAGAAAAGATAGTTTGGCAGAGTCGAAGCGGGGAGAGTCAGGGCAGAGTTTCGAAACAGGCGGAGTCAATGCAGGCAGAGTCTTAAAACAGGCAGAATCTCGAAAGAGGCAGAATCTCGAAACAGGTGCAGGCGCGGATTAAGGCAGCATCGCGGAACTGGCAGGATGCGTTCAGAGAAGACCTGCTTTCTAAGAGCTTATATTATGAAGCTGGAGCTATGTGCTGCAATCTACATCTATACTTTCATAACGAAGCTTTTGATCCAGATATTCCGTGACTGCCGCGACAACTCCTCAAAACCCAACAGACGTGAGATCGAGGCCAGTATTGAATGTCTCGAAATCAAAGGAGGAACGACCCCAAGTAGTGAAGCCCTTCGCTGATTTTGTGACTGGACTTTCGTAGTAAGCAGCACGGAGACTGGCGTTGACAAACATCACGTCCAGAACTCGCTGAATCTCTGGAGTCTTCGGACCTGGCTTGACGAGATCTGCCAGATTGTATTGAGCACTGAAAGTATTTCCGACCACAAACACAAGATGGATAGTGATCCGAAAAGTGACTGCAAATGCCAAGTACAGTCGTCGAAGTTCAACAGCTAGTGCAGTCGGGCTATCGTAGCCAATGCAAAGTAGAGTCGCTGTGCCGCCTTTAACGATGTTGGATAGAACCAGAGGCAGCTGCGTCAAACAGTCGCCGAATGACTCTGTCGCGTTGTAAGGCAAGAGGTCGAAGTCGATGGAAGAGCCTTCGAAGATCGAAAGGCAGCGATAGTCGAACTGCTTGTTGCGAAGATGCTCAAACAGAGCAATGATTGCTGCAGCTGTATTCCAGTACTTGCCTTCCTTGCCTTGGTCACCTTTAGGGAACTCGGAAAACCTTCGACAAACGATAACTGCATTCTTGATTCGCCTGGTGTTCAGCTTCGGAAGGGCAGCGTTCTTGTCTTGTGCCAAAATTCGCGTGAGTGGTGGTGAGTCTTGGTAATGGAAGAGCTGCCCTTTGAGTGGAAACTTCTGAGAGAATCTGCCTTGTTGAGCTAGAGAGGAGTATCTGCTTAGAGTCGTCAGGTCAGGTTCCGTGCTCAAGGCGTGACCAGGCAATTGAGTCGGGATGCCTGCTAAGCTTTCCCTGCAGTCTGAACAGACAAGTTGCAAAGCTGTCGACCAGAAAAGAGCAAGTTCGCTAGTTGAGACTAGAGTACCACAGCATTCACAGTCGAACTCAAATAGTATTGCAGCAACTGTCGTTTTCAAGATAAGACCGATCATAGTTCGGCAGCGTGTGATTCGGAGCTCGTCATAGTATTGTAGTACAGGAACATCAAGACCAGTACTAGAAGATATGTCGAAGCTGATATTGTAGCTGGATCGGCCGACGCAAGAGGGGCATTGATGGTGACCGAATTCCTTGTCGCTGACGAGAAGTTGCGAGACCTTACCGATAAATGTTTCGAGATCGCCTGCTTGACGTCCAGTAATGCGAAGATGTAGAGATGTATCGATGTTGATTGGACGTTCGCATACATACACACGTCTTTCGGATCCAGTGTTGCGAGGCCGAGACTTGAGCACAATATCTTTCGGGAGATCTAACTGCTTCGTGGAACAGAGCTGGATCAGTTCTCGCATGGCTGTTTTGTCCGGATGAGCAACGAGCGCCTTCGAAGTGGTTGACTTGAGCATATGTTCTATGTGCATGCGGATGTTCTTCTGATATTCACCGCATCCGAGACATGTGCCGCCTTTGGCATGCAGACTGTCGCGCAGATGCAACCAACGCTCTCGACTGGTGCTAGTCGCATGGCTGAGTTGTTGTATTTCGTTGCCGGTGACTTGTAAATGCTGTTCTGGAGTCGCTGGTTGAAATAATGGAGCCAGCAGTTCCTGGGGAAGGGCAAGCTGTTCGGCAACCTCATCATTGTTCATTGAGATTTGCAAGACATTAGGCTTGCTGGCTTCAACAGTGAGCTTCTGAGCTTTCATAGTATCATCAAGCAGTTCCGGTCGAGACAGTGTGACTTCGGGCTCGGTAACAGCATTGGCTCCGGCAATTGTATTCGACAAAGGAATTAAGGCTGTACACAGATCCTGGATATTCAATCCGAGAGGCAGGCTGAGTGCCTTCACAGTGATCGGAACAGCGGCATCCTGTGAACTCTGGGAGCCGATCCGGATTTTGATGACAGGCCCTGAGTCTTTGTCGGCAAATACGTCAATCTTGATGATGCTGCGGCTCGAAGTGTGGCCTGAACTATGAGCACGATGGCGATGAGGCTCGGCGCTTCGGAGACGATGTGAAGGACTAAGACTGTGTCGACGATTGTGATGATGCTTGGAAGTGCGGTCTTGGCTGGCAGTAAGGCTGCGGCGACGCTTCGATTGTTGGCGATACTCTTCGAAGTCTCTTTCCATGCTGCGATACCGCTTCTTATGATCATTGACTTCATATTTGAGCCGGTGCGCTGCAGTGCATGAGCCTTGGAAGCATACTTCATGATGTACGAACTCACGACCATTGTCCTTGTCAGCTTTGGTGCCTTTCACATTTGTCAGTAATTGGCAGTTGGCATAATGACGCCATAAACTACTCACGAGCTGCGACTGGTCTCTCTGGTCTGCTGCTGTCTCTCACTTTCAGGTTATCATCCTCGTGATCGTCTTCGTGTCGAGCTGCCATGAGCGGGTTGGTAGCGCAAGCTGAGATTGTGTGTTGCAGTGCAGGCCAAGTAAGAGTGAACAACAAGACATGTCGAACGATTGAGATGCGAAGTGGCTGCAGTTAAGACTAGTTTCTGTCAGAAATCGTTTTTGGCAGGAACGACACTGAATATACCAGAAGAATAGAAGCTGCATTCACTCCTGCCGCAGAGCTGCGCCGGTACAAATACATTGGTCGCCTTTCGTGCCCATCGTGTCACTTTTTCAGAGCAAGAAAGAGCTTAAAGCCATAGACAACGGATGTCTGTCTGTTCTGCTACAAAGTGAGAGCAGAAACGTAAGACGTCCGTCTCTATACACGGTTGCGATGCAAGAACAAGTCTAGAGCAGAGACTGGAGACGCCTGTCTTGTACTGAACAGGTTCAGACAAAGCTTTAGTTGATGGTAGTGAGATAGGCGCGACCCTGTCGCGAGAAGTCATAGTCCAAACACTCATGTTACTCAGTGAAGAGGACACGAGCTACAGACTAATCGATCTAGTTGACATACACAATGTGTATAAGTTTGGATGATAAAACAGGCGTAGCCCCATTGAAGAGAGATAGAGGTGGGCGTGAGGAAGGAAGTAGTCGTGCGCGTGCATTTGAGAACGATGTTGCGATGGCTTAGCTTAACGCTAAACCGCTTTCGGCAAGCAACGAGCTTACACCTCTGCGACTCAGCTTTTGCAACTTCCGTCTGTTCTGTGTGTTTGTGTTGCCAGTAGATGACATAAGGGTCTCCAGCGGTGGAAGTCGTCTTCGTCTAAAAGTGGTCTGGTCGTGCTCATTGTGTCGGCGAGGTATATCTCGGCATTCCTGGCATCATCGTCATGGGCTAAAGACTAACGAGGATAACACATTTTCATTGAGTACGTGGTCAAGTAAGTAGCTCTAAGAATGCTACCCATCAGTAGCATATCTCGCACAGTTTCAACCACTCCTCTGCAATTGCAGGCACTGGACAACAAGGTCAAGACTAAGTCGATGCAAGCATTCACCGTGATGGACCCTCTTCATGTCATATGTAAATGTGTACGGAGGTACATCGCCTTATCGTTGGCGATGATGACATTGTGATGCACGTAAAACGCTTTGTACAGTGTACATACCTAGGTACATCTGAGGCTTCGAGAGAGATCCGCTCCGAGTGGCCCGTCTCCCGTCAGCGCATCGTAAATTGTGATTCGTGGGTAATCGTAATCGTGATGATGCGAAAGTGTTGAAGGATTTGATGAATGTGGTTGAATGGGTGAATGCGGTGGTAATCTGTAATCATACTGACTGCTCACATCTAGCAGCATGCACAGTCCTGTTTTGCATTATCCATGGCACTTCCTTTTCTTCTTCTTCTTCTTCTTCACCTACATCTACATCCATATTCCTATACAAACCATCCACCTTCCATCCATAACCATTGCCACTACCTCCTGAACATACAATCCCACCTCACCCTTACCACCACCACCACTACCACCATCACACCTCACCATAACCTAGAATGACAACATTCCTCCACCTCCCCTTCGAGTTGCAATCCCTCATCCTCACTTCTGCCTTCACCGCAGCACTCGACCTCGACCTCTCCGCCGGCGCCGTGCGCGCCTATTCTTCTATCCCAACCAGCCATCCCTCGACACAGTCCCACCTCATCAGCATGGACAAGCTGAGCCCAATGCATCAATGCACGCATGTGTATGCGCTGTTCACGACGTTGTTGCCTTTGACGCTTCCTCCTGTCTCAACGGCACCGAATGCTGCTAGCGATCCCATTAGTAGCACAGCAGCATCCTCAGACGATGAGGGAGAGGAATCTGAGGACGACGATGACACCCTCCTCATCTCGCCGAACCAACTCATCCAGACCCTCCGCCAAGTCCGTAAAGCATTACAGCGCGACGCCGAGGCCACAAAGGCACAGATGCGAGAGATTGTGCTGAGGCATCCTTGGGCGAGGGCGGCTGGCGAGGCTTACTGCTCGCTTTGGAGGAGGAAGGAGAGGGCAGTGCTTGTAGGAGAGGTTGTGAATGCTGCGTTGGCGGTTGTTGAGGGGAGTGGGCAGGGAGAGGGAAGTGAAGTGAGGGCTGAGAAGGAGGGGAATGTGCAGGTTCTGGAGATTGAGGATGAGGAGGAGGAAGAAGAAGAAGAAGAAGAAGAAGAGAAGAAGGTGAAGGAGGAAGAGGAGAAAAAGACGAATGTGGAAGTACTTGTGGGTGAGATGGTGGCGAGGTCTTATAGATGAGGGGAAAAGCACTATAGACATACGAAGTGACAGACATAGATGCATCGAGACAACGCGCAGGCTTCTAATCACGATCGCCTGATATCCTGTGCTGTAAATCTTTAAGCTGTACCAAACCTTCCTAGACCGTTCATGCAGGAACCGAAACACTCAGCTTAAGCTTAACTTATCGACCTTGTGGTGTCTCAGCCTCATCATGTATTTGATACGCCCAAAGCCTCGGTTGTATCTCTTCTCCTCACTTCCTCCGCATGTCGCCTCATCACGTTACTCGTCGTCTCATCAGCTTCTGTTCCCGGCCTCCTGACCCAAATTAAGTACGCAGACGGGAGAGACTGTGACAGAATATTGGGGCGTGGAGAGTCCACCATATTCTCTAGGCACGAGGGCTCGTCTTCTTGATTATGCTTGGTTTACTTATGCTTGTAAACTCGTGTGGACGGTGAGTGGAAGGTGAATGCAAGATGCAAGATGACTTCAAAGGACTGACATTTCAAGTGAATCGCTTAGTGATGAAGCTGAGGAGAGAAAAGAACAACTCGCCTTCCTCTCCAGGAGAAGCGTGACAGATGATATGAGAGACACCCACTACAGTCACTACTGAACCTCGGCTTATTGTTTGCTACCATTGGAACGGCTGCCAGCGGCGACCTAGACACCGCCTCAGGCGAAAATGAGGCACGAGGCACGAAGCTCCATAACCTGATATAGTCATGACTATCCTCGCCGTCCTCAGTTGAAAAGCCGCTGCTGAATCTGTTCTCTACAAACACCACAACATCTCATCATGGCCACCCGTACTCCCAAGCTGCTAGCATGCCTGGCTTCGTTCCTGGGAGCGGCCACTGCTGCACCTCAAGCAGTCGATACCAAGGCCTCTTCGACCTCCGCTGCTGCAATTGCCCTGCCTACCGTCGACTTGGGGTATGAAATTCATCAGGCTATCGCCTTCAACGTGAGTCTATTTCCTCCTCAGTTGACACCATACTACCATAGGAACAAAGAATGGAAGTATCCAGGGGAGAGTGCCGTAGGGATTCTGCATAATTCATGTCCTATGACCGTACCTACAGTCTGACCATCCAACCTCATCTAACGACCCTCTCAGTCCACCGGCACCTACTACAACTTCAGCAACATCCGCTACGCCGCTCCTCCCACTGGCAACAACCGCTTCCGCGTCCCCAAAGCACCAGCCAAGAACCGTGGCTCCGTACAGACGGGTGCTGGCCAGCAGCCCATCTGTCCTCAGGCAAACCCGTCGTGGGAACTGAGTGCGACGAAATGGATCACAAATTACCTCACTGGCCAGCCGCTGAATATCAGCTTGGCGCAGACTGAGGCTGTTAATGCGAGTATCAATACTGCTAATGCGTTGGCGGCTATTCCTCCTGCCGTGGGGACAACGGAGGATTGTTTGGTATGTCAATACTGCGCTGATAAAGTCGAGTACCTGTCTCATACAGATCTATAGTTCCTGGACGTCATGGTCCCTCAATCCATCTTCGAAAAGGCCGGCAACAACAAGTCCGGCGCAGCAGTCCTCGTCTGGTGAGTGCCCGAGTATAATGATCGAGTCCAGCTGGGTGTGCTAGGCGCTAATCAAGCTCAAAAAGGATATACGGAGGAGGTTATTCTGGCGGTTCCAAGTCCGGCTCTGGTGACCCCGCCGGCCTTATTGCTAGGAGCATGTACAACAAGAAAGAAGGTGTCATCTATGTAGCCATGAATTACCGACTCGGTGCCTTTGGCTGGCTGGCCGGTCCCTCATTCCAGGCAGACGGTACCGCCAACGCCGGTCTGTACGACCAGCGCTTCGCTCTTCAATGGGTGCAGGAGAACATCCACCTGTTTGGAGGCGACAAGAACAAAGTCACCGTCATCGGCGAGTCTGCTGGTGGAGGCTCAATCATGCACCAAGTGACAGCATACGGCGGCCAACAAGGCGTGCCGTTCCAGCAGGCGATCATGCAATCCCCCGGCTGGCTCCCTCAAGTTTCAAGCAACCAGCTCGAGGCACAATACAACGACTTTCTCTCCATCGCCAACGTGTCAGACATTGCCGGCCTCCGCGCCCTCAGCACCGAAGCGCTTCAGGCTGCAAATACCGTCGCTGTCTGGCAGTCTGCTTGGGGAACGTTCAACTTCGGGCCTGCTGTCGATGGATACTTCGTTCCTGCCATGCCGGGCAAGCTGCTGCTTGACGGCAACTTCAACAAGGACTTGAAGATTATGGTTGGTCATAACAGTGACGAAGGATTGCTCTTCACAAGCCCTTGTAAGTGGCGATGGTGATGATAGAGTAGTATACAGCTGTGCTGACGATATATGATATTCGACAGTGGTCAACACCTCCGCAGAGTTCACGGCACGCATGCAGGAGGCTTTCCCGGCTGCGACAACCTCCACAATCTCCTACATTACCGACGTCCTCTACCCCGCCTCGGCCTTTCCCGACCAGATCAGCCGCTACGCCCTCGCGGCCTCTGAATTCAGCTTCACCTGCAACACGCGCTACCTCGATCTCGCATTTAACAACAAGACGTACAGCTACTATTTCTCCACCCCACCCGGGTTGCACGGCGAGGATATCCCATACACCTACTTCAACGGGCCCAGCTCCAGCGTCGTCAACGCCACAGCTGCGATTGCGCTTCAGGACTTCATCGTCACCTTTGCGGAGGGCGGGGCGCCTGAGAGCCCGGATGTCCCGAATGCGCCGGCGTTTGGGGTGTATGGGATTAACTCGACTGTTGAAAATATTGGTGCGAGTGATATTACGAGGATTAAGGATACGGTTGCGAACAGCAGGTGTGATTGGTGGCAGAGGGCGCTGTATTTTTGAGTGTTCCAGTTCGAGGAGATGAGGTGACATGCGTAATATGATTTAGTATCTTGTATGAAGTAAAAAGCATATCTCTTCGCCTATCCTAGCACAGTGTCGACGGCACTCTCCACAACTTTCATCATGGTCACTTCGTCGAGGCATTGAATGAACAGAACGACGAAAGCTACTGTATGAAGCTATGAAGACAACGAAGTTGAGTTGGGGCACTCTCCAGGCTTCGAAAATTGTGGAAATTGTGTTGCCATGAACAACCCCGTGGTCCAAGCTCGACCTGTCACGAAGAAACGCCTTTTCACGTTTGCAGAACCTCGGAATGCTACGTGCGTCGTGCATATCCCTCGACTTGACATTTCTCCATGCACGTCGCCTGCACGCTCGTTCTTCTCGGAGGCAGTCTACACGCGCAACCTAGCATACATGTATATCTAGCTCCTAGCTTCTACACACTCTAACTCAGTGTGATTGCATTTGTTTACACCGGACAAACAGCTGCCTGTCGACAGCTTCCTACGACAACTTACGCTCGCTCTCATGTCACACACAGCGGATTGCACACTGCCAACGCCATGCCCTCCTCCCAAGTATCCAATGAGCTCATATGCGCTCCCAGCAGCACAACTCGGCCTGAAGGCGCCGCCAACTAGAGGTGTCAGAGTGCGCAAGGTTGTGAGAGGGGGAAGAGCGTCTTTAGCTGGTTGGGATCCGACGCTAGACATTCACGAGGATACTGTGGCTTCGGCGTTTCCAACGCATGCTGGAGCGCGTCCAGCAGTCAGTGTCCAGGAGGTTGCAGGGTCTGAGCAATGTCAAGATCTACAAGAACTATCACAAACGCCTAATGGCGCCAACATCAGGAAGAGGAGGAGCTTGGGCGCGGCACATCGTCCAGCGCACGTCATGGGAGAGCCAGAAAATACTACAAACCTTGCGGCGATCCAGCCTGTGGTGATGGCAGAAACTCTAACAAACACGTCCGAGGTGGTTAAGAAAGCACGACGGAGAACAATCTATATACCTTCGGAGGATACCTCGATACTCACGATCCACCCTGGAGCTTCGCTACGAGAACAACTACGGAGGCCGCGTGGCGCCAGACGCTCTGATATTTTCTTAGATCTTGCCGTGTTGAGCGAGGAGGAGAATGGCACGCCAGTTAGAGCGAGCCCAGTACCCAGAAACGCGACACAGGTCAGCAAAGGACTTGGAGCACCACCGAAGAGAGTACCATTGGCTAGGAGCATGAGGAGCTCACAGATGAACGGGGTCACGAGAGATGTCGTGGGCATGGGAGGTGGGAAGGAGAATCTGCCACCAGGATTTATGGCAGGTAGTGCGAAGAAGGAGAAGGACATGCTGAAACCACAGGACTGGACTGACAGGTCGAGGAAGAGTCCGCTGGTCTCAAAGGCTCGTATGATGACTAGCCCGAGAAGTATCACCATGACTGAAGCTTCGCCGAGGCAGGAAAGATTGAATATCATGGCAGTAGGGACGGGCAGGTCTTCTCGATGCGAAGCAGCCACTTCACAGTCAAAAACCATGATCCCTGACCTTGGTATACTTGACCTGGACGTCATCGAAGTATCTGATTCGTCGGTACTTCACCTCGATGAGAGCAGACACACATCCAGGCTCTCTCCAAGACAGGATCCCCGCCCTTCCCTCAATCTTGCCACCAGCTCAAGATTACGTCCGCATTCGAGTCTTCTCGAGCGATATCCCGTACTCTGCGACAACATATCAATCCCCTCCCTATACAACGCCGACCATCTCGCATCCCAAGAAATCACACTTTCGCACCTCATCAACTCCATCCTCGATCGCGCCAATGCCGGAGTTGGACTCAGTCACTCACCTGGCGCCCTAAGGAAAGAATTCATGACGCTTCACAATGACGAGGCGTCTGTAGTGCTACAACAACGTCTACAAGCCTCACTCCGCTTTGGCGCCCTCAGTATCTCACGAGATGGACTTGCCAGAGTTAGCAGGATAAAGGATGATCTCGCAGCACGTCAGGCTTTTCTTGATCTCTGGACGAAAACGTATAATCTCGATATGCTACAAGCTGCCGCGGAAGTAGTCATCGGCAGAGAGATTGCTCGCGGACCAACAGCGTCAATGTCATCGAGAGCTTCTCCCAGCTGTGGTGATGGGAAGAATCTTCCAAAACGAACGAAATCAGTCCAGTCTTTCCTTCTCCTCTTCCTCCTGCGCAACGAAGACGTGCCGAAACGGATCAGCTCGCCTGCTTCATCACGTCTCTCAAAAGCACCCAACGACGACGAAATCACCTCCCCATCCTATCTCTGGCGTCGTACCGTTACCCGCAGCCTTCTCCTGATCCGTCTACTAGACTACTTCGCAAGCTCTTTCGCCACACAGCTGGGCTCAGCATGTCTCTTCCAGCACGCCTCTGCTCACAAGACGTCGATGTCGATGCTGCAGGCGGTGGCGGCCATGCTGCTGCCGAGTATTGGGGATGTCAAGAGGATTGTGGGTCATCTTGATTACAACCTCACTCACACGCAGTTCGCACTACAAGAATACGATTACCGCATCTGCAACATCGCCGTCGACCTCCGCGACGGCGTTGTTTTGACGCGTTTGGTGGAGCATGTCTTCTTCACTTTCAGTGCGGCGGCAGACACCGGCATTGACGACACCACCACCAT
>Ga0058702_10000609_pt1 | contig 14433 bp, 17 predicted proteins | sample AgamicOrSfe_FD_83781 | JGI IMG/M metagenome (GOLD analysis project Ga0058702, IMG submission 83781) | Agave microbial communities from Guanajuato, Mexico - Or.Sf.e | ecosystem: Host-associated > Plants > Phyllosphere > Phylloplane/Leaf | place: Guanajuato, Mexico | collected 2012-05-30 | reverse complement strand
TTCCCTCCCTTCTCATCTAATCGTCCACCTCCCTCCCCAACCTCACCCCCAGCCTCACCGCAACCTCACCATCGAAAAAGGTAATCGCAATCCCCAACACCATCATCACAGGGCCAGTACCACCGCCACCGCCCCTCCTATACAGCCACGCCCGTGCCGTCAAGCACGCTGCCTGCCTGCTTGCCTGCACCGCATGGTCATGGTATTGCCACAAAGACGCTGGAATAGCTACATCCAGCGTCCTTGTCTGTACACGTGACCCGCGGCCGCCGAACGAGCGGAGACGGAGACGGAGACGGAGACGGAGACGTTCTCTTTGCGCATGTCGGCGGCGCGAGCGGGAGTCGTCCGAGTCGGGGAATCGGGACGTTGTAGGCCCCATTGCCGACGCGCTGGAAGTGGGAGGGCCGGGGCTTTGGTGGGGATTTGGGGATTCTGTGTGGATTTGGGGAACCTGTGTGGATTTGGGATGGGGTGAGGATTTGTGGGCAGTGTTTCAATCGTGGGCTTTGAGCATGTTGGATGAGTTGTGTAACAAGTGCGAGACTGGGGGAATGTCATGCTAGGAAATAAGGAGAAGGGAAAGAGGGAAAAGGGAAGGAGGGAGAAGGGAAGGAGGGAGAAGGGAAGGAGGGAGAAGGGAAGGAGGGAGAAGGGAAGGAGGGAGAAGGGAAAGAGGGGGAAGGAAAGAGGTTATAGTATTCGCGGCTCGAAGACGCGCGTAGGCACGTTGATACTGAGCACCACGACGTATAAACCGTGTTGGTGCTATCTTATGGATACAATGAAGTCCTCATTGGGAGATGGAAGTGTGTGTTGTGCTTGCAGGGACGTCTTCCGTCGTAGTTAGCAGAGGAAGTTAGTGAGGCCGGTGAGGGCATCAGGCAAAGGTTCCACAACAACAGCACTAATAAATGTTCGTCAAACCGAGGATGATGCCACCATGTTCTCAAACACTCTCTCTCGCTTTCTCTACGCCTCTTTCCCTTTTCCCTTGTTCTCGACATCACCATGGTTTTCCCATCGCCACTTTGCATGGTAAGCTGCGCTGATGTGTAGCGCGCCTAAGCACCACCTTTCGCCCGCAGCTAAGCATAAAGTCTAGCTGTATTCTTCCCCATCGATCAACATCCTTCTCTTCCAGCTTTGACCTTCCTTGGCTTTAAACATAATCGAGTATGTCGAAGAACTGTAGCTCGCAAACGGAGTGCATAGTCAGCCTGCTATGGCATGGCGCGACGAACATGCTCGTGTCGTCGCTAGCTCAAAAGTGATATTTGCTCCTGCCCGCCGCGTTGTGTCGTGTTGTGCCGTAAAGGTATAAAATTGGCTCGTCGTGCTGGCTGTTTTGATCGCCACTGAAAGACACTGCAGCCAGTCTCCGACCAACAAAGGAAAGCGATTGACGCTCGAATCGGGAAGATGGTGCCGTGCCGGTGAGCTACGAAGACGGTACGAGAGTGAGGCTTGTGTGGTGGCGTGAGTGGTTGCCGCCGTCGGAATGATACTGTAGGGGTTGAGCGATAGAGGGCAAGGGAAGTAGGAACAAGGGGGGGTCCCCATGAAACAACACCTAGCCAAGATCTGGGACCGCATTCCCCAAGTCCTTCATCTTTCGTCTCCGAGATCTCAATGCTGTTCTCACAGCTCGGAGAATCTCGACGTTCATAGTCAGTCTCAGCCCTGACTCAATCTGCTCGGCAGCAGCTGGACTACAAGCATCGAAGGAAGGATCATCATTCAAGCTGCTTTACATTAATCCCTGCAACTACATACTACTACCCCAACATCTTCTCATCCACACCCCTCTTTCCCTGAACCTCAAACGTGGTCACCACACTCACACTATCGTCAAAAACATCCACCTTGGTCTCCCTAAACCTCCTCGCACTCACCCCCCTCTCAAACAGCAAGTCCAGCTCCGCGAAACTCCTCCCCTGCGGCTCCGGCACGCGAAAGTACGTGTACACCACACAGAGCGCTGCAATCGCCGCCCAGAAAAACGCGGTGAAGTTCTTCCAGTCCCACGCCGTCGGGTTGACCATGTACGGCGTCAGCACGCTGCACACGATGCCGACGATGTTGTAGAGGTTACGGCCGAGCACGACGGTCTTGATCTGTAGGCGCCGCGTGGAGAGCTCGGCCACGAGGGAGTAGCAAACTGTACCGACTGTGAGTTGGTAGATGGCTGCCCAGCAGATGAGCATGGCGCCTGTGGCTAGTGCGGCTTGGTCTTTGTGCGCTACGGGGACGAGACCGAGGAAGCCCATGATGAAGAGCATGCTGCAGAGGCCACAGAGTCCATAGAAATACAGCGTGCGACGGCCAATGCCAAGGCTTATCAGGAACCATGCGCCGAAGACACCCGCCATGTTGATGCCGTACTGTCCGAGCGCGAAATCATATGCTTTACTAGCTGGAACGCCAGCCTGCTCAAGGAAATATGTCGAGTAGCCACTGAATGAGTTTCCAGACAGATTCTGAATCGCCCAGACCATGCAGACGATCTCGGTGCGGCGGAGGTCGGAGCCACGGAAGCAGTCGAGGTAGCTGGCCCCGCGGGTGATTTTCTCCTCAAGCGCTGTCGTGTGCTGCATCATGGCGACGGTTTCGTCGACGTTGAAGTCAGTTTCGCGGTTGAGTGAGGTTAGCCGGAGGAGGGCGTGCTTGGCGCTGTCGATGCGGCCTTTGCGGACCAGCCACCAGGGCGATTCGGGTGCCATGGCGATACCGATGAGGAGGGGGACGGGCCACATCCTTGTTCTTGATTAGCTTTGTTTGGTATGTGATCGCAAACAGGATTTACCATTGGAGAGCATATGGTATACGATATGCCCATTCATCTGTGCGTCCCAACATGCTCTTGATAACACCAATGCCAACTACTTGCCCCAGACCCCAGCAGAAGTTGACATATGTTGTGAGATATCCTCGCAGCGGCAAAGGACACACCTCCGACGCATATGTGATCGTCAGAGTCTGAAACACACCCCAAGGTATCCCGCTCAATATCTCAGCAACCTGAATCGAGACCACCGACTGCGCCGTGAAAAAGATAGCCGTGAACGCGATGATCAGTGTCAAACAGGTCATAACTGTGTATCTGTAGTGAATGAGCAGCAGTCCAGCCTGTCCGGTGAAACTTTAAACTCATTGCATACCGATAACCAAATCTTTCGCTGACATATCCATTGATGAACAACCCAATAATCTCACCCACATTCGCTCCATTCGACAGTCCAGACTGCCACGCCGCACTGATCTGATACGTGCCATCCGGTTGCCTCGTGCCGTACTTTTCATTGAACTGCGGGAAGCCGTAAAAGTTACTCAGCAAACAGACATCATAGCCCTCCATGCAGATGCACGTCGAAATCAGCACACTCCAAGCTACAGCTTTGGGGTATAATCTTATGCCTTGGAGAAGTGTCATGTTGTGCTCTTTCTCAGTCGCGAGCCTGGCGTTGTAGGCGATGTCGGGGTTTACGTCGGAGCGGTTGAGCTGGTCTTCGGGGAGGAAGTGGAGGGGCTTTTCGAGGGTGGTGCCTTCGTCGGCGGAGCTGAGGCGGCCTGTGGCCATGGTGGTGGTGGTGGTGGTGGTGGTGGTGGTTCTTGCGCGACTGTTGTGGGAGGAGATGGAGGCGCGATGGGGAGGTTGCCAATTGAGGTTCACTTGCTCGTGCGTGTCGCCAAAGAGGAAGAGGATGGGTGTCTTGGTGATGTTGCCAGTCTATCAATGTCCTCCGTCTGTCCAGTGTTGTAGCACAACGCGGCACATCGAGCAAAGCTTATATCGTCATGCTGGCGGGCAGGAACATCTTCAGTCGCGTGCCCCGGGCCGAATATGGCCGCGCTGGTGGATCCCGTGTCAACTGTGCTTGGCGTTGGTGAGGGGTTCTTCCGTTCTTCCCCTCATGACAAGCGGTGATAGCCAATGGAAGAGCAATAAGGAGCGGGGTAGAAAGCATCAGCTGACAGTCCTGCAAGCCTGCAAGCCTGCAAGCCTGCACTTGGCATTGTATGGAAGGATGGAGGTATCTTGGGGCCTCGTCCCGTGTTCCTATCGCAGCAGAGGGACTGCCTGATGCTGATGCGGACAAAGCTTAGGGTCAAGGATGTGCCGCGCGGAAGAACCTTCTACCGATGACCTCGGTAAAGAACCAGACAAGGACATCAATATCAGAGCAGCACACGTGAGGTTATACATTCACAACAGAAGCCAGGCTCTTGATATCTTGGAAAGCGAGACTGCCACCGCGGTATACGATGTCGACATCATCAAGTTATCCAAGAAGTATGAGACGTTCCAAAAGACCTGATCCCGTCACAGCTAGCACATCCGCCTGTTACATCACTCCAAGTATCTTCAAGACCACTGGCCAGACACGATCGCCATAGGCTCGATGCGGCATATCCTCAAAATACATACACCATCCGGTAGAGGCAATGAAAGTATCCATCCTCAGTGCAAAGGCGCGAGCGGCCTGTGTCGTAGTCAGCGAAACACGTCAACTTGCACCTCAATATACGATCGACTTCACTGAACTCAGCACAACCTGCCTTGCGAGATCAGTTGTGAAACTTTGGGGACCAGCAAATGCGAGGACCCGCTGTCCAGTATCAATGCCGTAGCCAAGCAGCCGACAAAGATGATCCTGCGACGTTGCTATCGCGGAAGAGTACAGCTAACTAAAGGCAATGTTATCAGTGAGTGTCGGAGCCTGAAAACATCATGAAATACTTCATGGTTGCAAAGATCCATCACCGCAAGAACGAGGGCCAGGGCAGCGCTTCTCAGATATATACCAGCCGTATACAGCCTCACGAATCGCAAAGCCGAACGCAGGAGAACCCTAGATTGCTACAGGCATCGACTCACACTGTCGAATCACTGCTGAGTTCTGGTACACTTGTGAGTCAATCTACATCCTCTTCGGCGCAACCGGACCTTCACAGAGTCAAGTCTCCTCTGACCTCACGTCTTCAGCTATGATCTGGTGGCCCTTTGCAAAGTTGATCGATCACGAATTCAGCGACTCGAGTCTTTGATCCACCAGTCAATATCCTCTCGCGAACAGCGTGGCATGCCAATATTTCATTTGCGTAAAGCTGCAGTCGACGTGCAAACCATGTCCAGGCTACTTGGTATGGAAAGATGACTATGTACATATAGACGTGTGTAGACACAAGCTCTTTCCTCAGCCAGTATGTAGTAGACCTGACTATCAGCGAACCCAGACAATGTGTATTCGTGGCAAATGAGGAGGTGAGATCGCCAGTATTTCCCATAGCTTTCGAGTCATGGCTATCTTCTCGAAGCATTGCGAGCTCGAGCTTGTACGTCCAGTAAAAGATCATCATGCTTGCAACGGCCGAAGTAGCAAAGTTAATTAGTAGCGAAAGCGCGTTGTTAGTAAACCGAGGAAGAGCGGTGCTTGTCCAATAAAGCTCAAGACCATTCGATATGGTGTGCCTATGCCGGTACTGATCCAACCATGTGTCCATTAAGGAGTCGACCTCTTCGATGTGTATGTCAAGCCTGATTGGTGCGGCCTCACTGACTGTGGTGGTGGAAGAAATGTTAATAGTAAGCATGTCGACACGCTGCATCAATGCCAATGTTTTCACCCGAATCGACCAGATACTATCAAAGTAGCTAGATCTTGGGGCAATATCGAAGAAGGAGAGCCACTCGGCTGTATCCAGGAATGAATGGATCCTTTGAGCGAATGTGCGAATGAGCTGTGACCTTGATCAGTATCATGGCAACACTAGCTTACTATCTGTGGCGTCAAGCCAAGGAAGATCTACGTTCCAGAATCGGTCTCGAAAGTCTGAGAGGACAGCAAGTGCTACAATGCTGATGCAGGCATGGACGCGGTGACGAAAAGGACGGACAGTAGTCGCAGCACTGCTGAGGATCTTTGCAAGCTGGCTCGACCTAGTTCACGTTCCGTAAATAGAACAGTGCCCCATACGTCGTAATTACCAAGATCAATAGTAGCAATGACAAGTGCCGTGCAGCATTCTTGAGCTGAGCATCCGAGCTATGGGAGGGGACAAAGCGTATAGGCGAGATGGTGTGACTCGTTGGCTGCCCGAAGCTACAAGGAGTCACTTCGAAGATCGCCAATGAGTAGAGCACAACATGTAATCGTGGAATGAGGATATATAGGAAATCAAATATAATCATATAATCAATAATCTTGTCCTCGAGCCGCGAAAAATAGCAAGATTCGACACTGAACCTTCGAGTCTTTCACATCTACCAAGCTTGTACCCTCCCGTCAGGCTGACTCATATCCTATTCCCCTGGCTACCGTGGTAGGTGTAGTCATGTCGGGTTCGAATGACAGCTGTTCAACATTGAAACACTGGAATCAAGCGTAGGTGTTTCAGATTACAGATTACAGTAGAGCCGTAGACGATGCGAATGAACGCAGGTCACGTGACTCGAAACCCAATACCCAATACCTTCCCATTTCGGAGACGTATCACCAGCCACCGGTCAGATATCGAACATACATAGACGACAAGGTCTCTTCGTGATACTCTTGGTCTGACCTGCATCTGCAAGTCTCGCCACACTGAAGCTCCAAGCCCCAAGATGAGGGACGTCCTAAAGCAAAAATACCCCGCGCGCGACCATATCTCTCGCATCATCTCCCACATCAAGACCTCCTCTCCCTCCCTCCCCATCACCAATTCCCTCATCTACCTCGAAGGCACTCCCAGCCGTCCCTACCCAGACTCCGACCTCGAAGTCCCCTTCCGCCAATCCCGCTACTTCTACTACGTGACCGGCTGCAACGCCGCCGATTGTGCCTATTCCTACGATGTCGCCTCAGGCCGCAGCACTCTGTATATTCCCTCGCCGCCTGACGAGCGCACCTTGGTCTTCAACGGACCCGGCCTCACGGTCGCTGATGCGAAAGCGCTGTACGATGTCGACGACGTCCAAGTCGTAGCGAATCTATCCGTGCATCTCTACGCACAGGCGACCTCCTCCACGTCTACGAAGATGCTGTTGACGCTCGGACCGCTACGTAATCCTCTTGCTCTCGGTATCGCGCAACCCAGCACTTCATTACTGAAGGCCGCTTTCGACTTCTGCCGCATTTCCAAATCCCCCTACGAGATCGAGGCAATCCGCGAAGCCAACCGCGTTTCTGGCCTCGCTCACCTCGCCATCATGCGCGCTGCATCCGAGGCACACAACGAACGTCAACTCAAGGCAATTTTCGTCTCCGAATGCATCGCGCACGGCCTCGACGGCGACGGCACCAGCGATGGCCAAGCCTATGGTGCCATCATCGCTGCGGGCACTGCGGGTGCTACGTTGCATTATATGCGCGACAACCAGACCATCACGCCGGATATGCTGAACATTCTTGTCGACGCCAGCGGCGAGTATCGTTGCTATGCGAGTGATATTACGAGGACATTCCCGATTTCCGGGACATTTGATGAGCGGAGTAGGGAGATATATGCATTGGTGCTTAAAATGCAGAAGACGTGTATTGGCATGCTGAAGGCCGGGGTGGATTATTCGTATGATGTGACGGATGTGGCGCATGATATCATGGTGGAGGGGCTGTTGCATTTGGGGATTCTGATTGGCAGGAAGGAGGATGTCATCAAGGCTGGGGTGGATTATCTGTTTTTGCCGCATGGGTTGGGACATTACATTGGGTGAGCACGAACGTACCTGGACGCAGTAGAAGGACATACTGACAGACCCCAGCCTCGAATGCCACGACGTCGGCGGCCCGCGCCGCACACCCAAGCCAACGTCGCTCCTGCCCAACCAAACACGCCTTCTCACCGACCATTCCATCGACAACTCCACCTTCCCAACAGGCCTCCCAGCAGGCTCAGTAATCACAGTCGAGCCAGGCATCTACTTCAACCGGCTAATCCTTGAGCCCGCACTATCTAACCCAAAGTACGCACGTTTCCTTGATGGCGCCGTGCTGAAAAAGTACTGGGCAGTTGGTGGTGTACGGATCGAGGATTGCGTGCTTGTGACGGAAAATGGGTATGAAAATCTGACGACAGTGCCGAAGGAGATTGAGGATGTTGAGGCTGTTGTGCAGGGGACGTGGAGGGAGGATGAGGTGTTGGAGGGGATGGAGGGTTGGATGTTTGTGGATGGTGAGGCGGGTGTGTAGACAAGTATCGCTACGTTTGCGTCAACTTCCTTGCGCATGCACGCCTACACGCGCCATCTTATCACGCGTACGTATCGTCTATGCCATAGCGCCCTCCCCGTCCCCCGGAGTGCCGACGGAATTGACGATATTGAGGCTGTTGTGAGGGGGATGTGGAGGGAGGATGAGATTTTGGAGGGAATAGAGAGGTAGATGATGGTGGATGATGAGGAGAGGTTGTAAATAGCAGAAGTGCAAGGCAGAGTTGTTACTAACTAGCCGCCCGGCTGAGGATAGAGTGCTAGGCCCGTCGATCTGTACATTCTGATACATGCCGAATGCGCATTCATGTGTGAACGAAGACTAGGGTGTGCTTCCCGGCGGACGTACTGCTGATAGAACCTGACTGGCATTCCGTCACTGTCTTTCAAAGACCTGCCTACTGCTGATGTGGCTACGACATGTCCCGTTGCCAGATCTCGTGTACTCAAGTAGCCGGAAAGTGTAAAAAGGAACTCTAAACCATAGTAGATGACAGTATCAGCAGGACTCTCTTGTCACCTCTTGAAGTGGCACAAACACACAATCATCAATCCCATCCCCACCATCGCGCGCTTCTGTCCCAAAACTCTGTTCCTTAATACCATCCCAATCACCTACACCTCTACACCCACCGCCTCACCCAAATGCCTCGTCAAAACCCTCACCCCACCGCCCGACCCCAACCCCCTCACCAGCACCTCCACATCCTCATCCGGCACCACATCGATACAATTATCAGAAACCTCCAGATCCGCATCTTTTGCATACAGCTCCACTGCCTTGAGCGGGACTTTCGCCCTCAGCCTGACTTTCGCCACGTCTTCTTCCTTGCGAGTCTCCAGAACTGACGCAGACGAGAACGCAGACACATGATTGGGTACAGACGTCCTCTCGACTTGGACGTTAAGACCACCTGGTCTCAGATCCAAATGACGCAGTGGCTGCGGCCACTTCATGAAGCGAGCCAGCTTCTTTCCATCATCATTGTACAATGTCAACGCTACGACGGAATTCGCGAGCACTTCTTCCCTCTTTTTGTGGCTTGCGTCCTTCTCCAATAGCCAAAGGCGAGATTCTTGCGGGAGTCGGCGTCGACGAGGGACCAGAAGACCGCGGGGAAGCAGTCTGAATGATGGGAATGGGGATGTTAGCTTAAGTGGTCGCATGAATAGTGGATAGGAACGTGAAATCACAAATAGGATGATGACCAAGGAAGACTCACCATTGAGTTGCCAAATCAGACTCCCAGCACACTCTTCATGTCCTGCGCCCCTCCAAACCCTCAAAAACGCCCTTACCGCAAAGTCTATAGCTTCAGCTTGCAGCAGCTGCGTCGCATATACATAGCTTCAGCCTGATGCAGCTGCGTTGCATATACATAGCTCTGCAAATCAACGCCATGTCGGAAGTTCTTGTCCAGACACAGCGCCACCACGCATCCAGAATCCGGCTCTGAGGATGCCGAACCGCTTCTTTTGTGATGTGCGCTTCCAACGTGCGCAGGCAGGGCTACGACTTCATTCCGAACTCGGACACGAATCGCCCTGAGATGGATCTGTACTGCTGATAGGGCAAGCGAGGCTGATCGGCCATCCATATACGCCAGGCATGCGTGTCGCCCGTTTGCGTATCATTCGCCAGACGATGCGGGAGGTCGTGCGAGGGCGGCGAGAAGGGAGAGGAAGGGAAGTAAGAGACGCGAGGGGAGTACTTTGCATATATCTCCGGAAACATCTTCTCGTAGTAGTAACGGGCGGGCCAGTTTGTCTTCAGCTAGGACGCGGAATGGTGTCTTCGGGTTTATACGTGAGTTTGTGCATTTCGGCAAACATATAGTCTTCGTTGTTGCCGCACCAGAGGACGATGCTGGGGTGGTGGCGCAGGCGCTTGACGTTTTGACGAACTTCGGCTTCAGTGCTGGTGAGGAGGAAGGCATTGACGGGGTAGGCGCCGCAGCCCATCATCATATCCTACGAAGCTTTTGTCAGCTCATGATGCATAGATCGCACACAGGCTTGATATAGGGCGCAGCAAGCTCACCTGCCATACGAGAATACCATGTTCATCACAGACGTCGTAGAAGTCCTGAGACGATGCAAACTGGCCACCTCCCCAGACTCGGATCATGTTCTGATTACTGCTCAAAAGGTCCTCCACGAGCGCATGTCGATACCTCTCCGGTGTCATGCGTGGCAAGAAAGTGTCCCCTGGAATCCAGTCTGTACCTTGACAGTATATTGGGATGTGGTTGATTCGGAAAAAGAAAGAAAGACCTCTTGGCTGAACTAGCTCCTCATTGCTCGACTTGGCGCGGTTGTAAAGGTTGTTGGACGACTTCCATTAATCTTATGCCAAAGCGTTGCGAGACTCGCTGATCCCGGGAAGGGTCTGATAAAAAGTGCAATCGCTGTGTAAAGTGGTTGTTTTCTATAGCCTTTTGAAAACCACAGTTCCGGGTCCTCAATAGTGACCTTACGTCGCTGACCTGAGAGCACGCTAACGGTGATAAGGACATCACCTTTCGGGTCGAGGATAGCAACAGAGATTTCGCTGCCTTTTGTCGTGGAAGCGCTGACACTGAGAATTGCCAAGTCGAGGCCTGGTAACACTTTAACGTCAAGAACAAGCTCTTCTATTCGATCATTGAATTCTTCGAGATAAATGGGCTTGAATAGTCCAGCCGTCATCAGTCGCGGCCCCTGCGTCTAGTGTTAGACATCCTTCTATTCTATGTATTCCTTGCAAACTTGCCCAGTCCCAGCCGTAGCGACAAGCAATCTTGCGCACGTTAAGTCTGGAGGAGTCGCCGTGCCAGAACTCGTCCTTGTGGCCTTGCTGTTCCTCGAGTTCTCTGCCGCGAAGGAATGCAGAGTCAAAGAGTATTTCTATCACATTGTTGCCATCGAGAAGTGCGTCTGCAATTGGGACTCGATACTCAACAAATACGTTGTCTGCCTGAAGAATCTCTTTTCCATTCAAGGTGACGGCGGCGAACGTGTCCAAGCCTTCAAAGACCAGGTCTACGTGTGATCGACTGCGTGATTTTGCATGGCTGAAAGTGGTTCGGTAGAGCCACTTCGTCTCACCTACCCGCTGGCAGGCCTCACGATTAAGGTCGATGGTCGGATCGGGAATCTTGCCATGGTGAAGTAGTCTAGGTGTACGACCGTGGAAAATTGTGCTACCGGGAGGAAGTCGTCATGTCTGCTGGCTTCTTTGAAAGTCCGGTTCTCCTCAAGCTTGCGCTTCAGGTATGACGGTTCTGATATGTTGCGGACCATCTTGCTGCTTCACAATCACGGCTCTTCAAGGCTTGGTACACTTCCTGAAGACCTTGTAATGCGGACAGGAAGATGTACGAGTGGCGGCATGACCATCTCCGCATTCGGTTGGAGGTGACGAGCATCTCCAGATGTCGGCCCAAACAGGAAGGTCATCAGTCTATCAGCTGACTGTACAACATGACTTCCTGCCGAAGTTCAACATCTCGCTTTCTCTGTTTCTCTCTCCTGAGTCTTGTTTTCCTCGCAAATCACGTTGAGTCTTGACGTCAAGGGAAGCACGTCCTGGGGAGTTCTTTGTTGCTGGTCCTGGTGCTGGTCGTGATTGATTGATTCAGACTGCGAGGTTGGAAGCACATCGATGCTCGGGCTGCCGCCGTAGCCTCGAAGGCCAAGGTAGTCAATGCCACAGCGTGACCATGCGACGTACAAAAGCTGTAATGGCCTGGTTCGCGCAGGGTCAGGTCATCGGGGTGGAAGGGTCGGACATACCAGCAGCATGGATCGAAATGATATGCGCCGGGGAATGAGTAGAGGCGTGGAGGGGAGGCGTCAGAGCGAAGATAGCACGAAAGCGGGAGTAGTTGAGGAGTGAGGTGCATTTGTCGAGACCTTCGGATGTTTCTGCAAGATTCAGCTTGGTGTCTCTTTCCAATAGGCACGCAAGACCTACCTGTCCTCGGCTTGATCAACTACTGTCCTGCTAGATCGCCTGCCTGCTCCGCTGCCTTGACGCGCCATACGAGCTCTGTGCACACTTTGTCCACATCTCTCAAGAGAGACAGATCGCTCACAGTCACATAGCTAATGCCCGCCTTAGTACAGATCTTCAAGCATTCATTAATGACTTTCTGCCGATCAGCAGGCTTGCGCCCGACGATGTAGGCGCGAAAACTAGAGCCGGAATTGCCGTACGAAGCGAATGAGGTGCAGAGGCTGCGAGAGGCTGGGCCGGTCGAGCTGGTCAAGCGTAGGCTGGCGGTTTCATAAGTCGCATATTGAATGCGATAGTATCCGCACTGTAGTAATAGAATCACTACTATACTGGTACATGGTAGGCTGTTTCTGCCCGAGAATACTCTCCCTATAGCACGGACTTTGTTGTATGATATTTCCTCGCGCCCTGTAACCCTGATAATGGGATTAACGATCGCCTATTTGCTTGTAAACATGCTTTGATCACTTCTCCACGGCATGCTTCTGCCAGTACAATAGCCTGAGATAGGCGTATAAGAAGACAGTCATCTTTTCCGTCTGGCTATTGTACTGACACGATCTAGTAACCTGGGGCACTCTTCCTGCAATGACAAAATTTCTTGTCTGAGGATTGTTTCGAAATGAAACGAAGTGCGGGGTTGTTTCAGATCTGGGCTTGTTCACGTGTTTGCTAGCTCTCTGACTCAGGCCAAGCTGCTGCCTGATGTCCACGCTCTCATCAGATCCATCTCCCTCTTTCTCTCTCTTTCATCTCCTCACTCAGTTCTTCCTGCTGCTACCGCATCGACAGTGCTTTAGTAGATGTTTTCACATTGATTAGAATCCCGTCTCAAACATCCTTTCGTCTCTGGCATTAAGATGTCGATGGACAGCTTCTTCTCCCTCAGCAATGAGCCATCTCGAAACCCTTCACCAATGAGTCGCTACAATGTCAAGATCGCTCTCGACACAGATCCAGTCAGGTCCATCAAGCTGCTCGTACCTTTCACTCCAGAGTCCACGTTGGCAGAACTCACGGCTGAAGTGTACCGACGCCTTGCAAAGCAGGATGCAAGTTCGCTTTCTGCTTCCACCGTCTTCGAGATTCATATGAGTGACGCCGAAGGTCCACTGCTTGATGCAGAAGACAGACTTTGCGACATTCTTCACGGAGAGGGACTCTACTTTGCAGAACGCAAACAGACAAAGGTAACAAGACGCGACCTGAGATGAGGATCATGATGCTGATACACAATGATCAAGGTCATCGCTCACCACAGCGCTCTCCGCTTCCAGATCTTCACGCCTCAGTTTGCAAGATCGGGGAGTGAAAGTAAAAAGCTCATTGTGGAAGTTAATGTCAATGACACAATCAAGCACCTCCACGACAAAGTCTGCGACGCACTTCACATCCCTGCGCCTGTCTCGGGTTTCAAGGTTGACATGCACACACAAGAAGCTCCGATCCACAATTCGGCCTGTACAACAACCATCGGTGCCACAGGTCTATTTGCTCTGGCGGTGGAGGGTACCGTGCCACTTTATGTGGTGCCAAGATCTAGCGCATTGGAGGAGAGATCACAACCCGTTGGACAGGGCATGGGTGATGTCTTTCTTGTCAAAGACCACTGGCATCCTTCGCAGAAGCAATCGGACAGAGGCATGGCGATGATGTTGTCAGCTCTTCGTGTTTTTGCACAGTTGGCAAAGCAACACAAACTCGGAGAGCGGTACCAGGCTGCAGCCCTGAGTACCTTCGCTGGTCTTAGCAAATTCCCACCAGCTGTCAGATGCTTGTACCTGTTGCTTCAAGGATCGAAGCCGACAACAAGTGAGTGTGCCGCACTGAGTCATAGCTTATTCGAGATCCTGGAAATTACCGTGCCAGAAGAGCTCATCAACAACGATCGCGGAAGACTCTTCGAGGGCGCTCGACTTTTGTTCGGTCTTGTCTCTGAGAAAGCTCGCGCACTTGCTCAGAGCGATGCCAATCTCATCATCGTACTGACCGATTTCCATCCTGTACAAGCGCACCATGGTCTCATGGCGAGCGCCGCCGAGATTCATGACGACAATGATCGAGTCGAATCCGATCCTACGCTGCGAGTCTGCACCCTATCTGGAGTCCAAAATCGCAGTGTCATCGTCTTCCGAGGACAACTCGACACTCTTCCCGACGCCATACCCGATCTGATCAAGGATGTTGCCTATCTGGCTGAACTTTGTGGTCAGTCAGGACTGGCAGTTTGGCGACCAACTACACT
>Ga0058702_10000606_pt1 | contig 14501 bp, 9 predicted proteins | sample AgamicOrSfe_FD_83781 | JGI IMG/M metagenome (GOLD analysis project Ga0058702, IMG submission 83781) | Agave microbial communities from Guanajuato, Mexico - Or.Sf.e | ecosystem: Host-associated > Plants > Phyllosphere > Phylloplane/Leaf | place: Guanajuato, Mexico | collected 2012-05-30 | reverse complement strand
GGCAGTCACCATGGTGATAACGAAGGGCACTGTGATTATGTCAGTGGATGCATTGTTGTCTGAGTATGTCATAGTGGACTTACAGTTCTGTGTCATGGACTGCCTGAAAGGAGGTCCAACACTGAGAACGATGGCCGAAAGTATGTACTGGAAGCAAGAGATCAAGAAGAGAGTTGTGTTCTGCGAGTTCTCTGAATTCGAGTGCTCCCTGTCCAGCACCGGTGGCTGATACCAGGGTTGGCGTTGTACAATCTCCCAGCCAACGAGTTGAGTCAAGACACAGATAACAATCTGGCCAAGGAGGGGTGTAAGGACTTTGCGAGAGACCAAGCTAGCAGTTGGGCGCTTCTTGGAGAGGACAGGGTATGGACCTGTCCAGCCCATGAAGATAGCGATGGGAAGAATGAGGGCCAAGTCGATGAACAAGAATTGGAAGTCTCCAAGGTTAGAAGCAGAGGCATAAAGGAAGCTCACAGAAGTGAACTGGATGGCCGAGTACAGGGACATGTACTTGAAACAGCTGAAACTTGTGACAAGCGCACCTCTGCCTTCACGAATAACCTCAGGTACACATGAGATGTCGAAGATACGGCTGGTAAATGGCGCAGCGACTGAAGCTTCAGCCTCAGAGAGGGAGATACCCACATCTGCAGCTTTGAGAGCACCACAATCGTTGGCACCGTCGCCGCAGAAACCGCAGCAGTAGTCAATGCTCTGTAGCTTCTCCACAAGTTCATGCTTCTCATCGGGCGACATTCGTGCAAAGACTTGGCCGCAGACTAGCATCTCACGAAGAACCTTTGGCGAGGCAAAGTCAACGAGCCAGCGGAAAACATCACCACTGACAGCGATAGAATAGTTGCGCAGATTTGAGACGTCGTATGGCAAAGAGCAGTCGTGTTCGGCGGGCGGAGGCAAAGGCTTCAGAGTGTTGTCGTCCAGTTGGTAAGCCGGGTTGTCCACGCTCTCCCAGCTCAGACGGGATAGAGCAGTGCGTGAATCGCCCTCGACAAAGTGAGGAACGAAACAGTGAGCAGATCTGTCGATCAGGTTGCATTCTCTGGCGACACTGATAGCAGTCAGGATGTTGTCTCCGGTACACATAACGGTGCGGATGTTTGCATCGCGAAGCTCTTCGATGATACCCGTCGTAGTAGGCTTGAGCTTGTTCTCGAAAATGATGAACCCGACGAACTCAAGGTTAGACTCGGCCTCTTCACGCTTCATCTTTTGCACTTTCAACCAGTTGAGCTTGAAGATGTGTTTGGTTGCACAAGCAATGACACGGAACCCACGGTGCGTGTAGTAGCTAAGTAGCTCTTCGTAGTCCGGTGGGAAGCTGTCAGGGCGACAGATGTCTTTCATACACTCAGGTGCACCCTTAACGTAAACATTGCCGCTGGGGTCGCCGAATTGACGGACGATAACACTGGCACGTCTCAATTGCGAGACAAACTCGAAGGACTTTAGCACTCCCAGTTCGATTGCTCGTTTGTTGTTGGGTGAGTTTTCGTCTTCATCCAGATCAAGTTCCATACCAGGTGGAGGGCGGGCTACAGATGGCGACAACGAGTTTTGCTCGTCCTCGTCAGTTGCGCCAGGTCGTTCGGATCCTTCTTCGTATTGCCAGCCAGTAAATTGGAACATCTTGAGGTCCAGAGGGTCGCCGACGAACTCGTCATCGACAATGCGCAAAGAGTGACAGGTGGCCATTGTGTACAAGATTGCCTTGTTTGCATTGTAGTCGACTGTAGGGTCACGCTCGTAGGTTGCGCCAGGCAGAAGAGCAATAGAGTCAGTAAGAATATCGCTGAATCTGTTCGCAGGTCGGTGTACTACACGAGTACCAAGAACGTCAAGACCATCCTCAGTCAGAGTACCAGTCTTATCGAAGCAGACCACGTCAAGTTTGCCACCAACATTGACCCTCTGAGGACTGATGCAGAAGATGAACTTCTTCTTTAGCCTGGACAAAGCGAAGTTGGTGCCAATAGTCAGAGTGGCGGGTAGTGCGGGAGGGACAACGATGGTGATCAAGTCCAATGCGCGAACGACAATGAGATGCCATTCGAGGCCGAGACGAACAAAGTTGATGAACGAAGCCACAAAGCCAACCATGGCGATACCTGCCATGACTGCGATGTAACGGAACGAGTCTCGGTAGAATTTGAATCCAGAAGGCTTGGGGAAAAGCATGGAGCGGACCAATGCTCCTTTCGTTGTGTTGAATCCAGTGCGAACGACTAGAGCCAGAGCGGCGGCTTCATCGCTTTTATCTTCCTGGGGCCTGCGAGCGCGGATGATCTTGGTACCGCTGAACAAGAAGTTTCTTGCGACCTCGGGATGGATAGATGAAGCACTAAGATCGAGGAGCTCCAGCGATTCGTTGGTTGTTGGGACTTTGGAGACCGGAACAGATTCTCCTGTGAGCATACTCTCGTTGACTATGCAATCTCCAGAAAGCAGAAGACTGTCACAAGGGAATTGTGTGAGGTTGGGGTCCGTGATTTCGTAGACGTCTCCCGGCACCAGGTCGCTTGACTGAACGTAGCGCCAGAATCCGCTTCTAAGCACACGAATGTCACACTCGAAGCGTGAGATCTCGCGAAGACGTGCCATAGTCGCCCTAGTCTCGATCAAAGTCGATGCGATACTTACAATCGAAATGATGAAGATACAAGCGGCATAGTAGTAATACTCATCGACAGACCAGAGGACCAGACTGGCGATTTGGAAGATGTAGAACGGATGCAGAGCCTCGTCAACAAGGAGCTGACCGATTGACTTCTGTTCGATATCGATCATGTTCTTGCCGAAGATACGCTCGCGGTTCTCTTGCTCCTCGCCATCAATACCAGCGCGGATGGTAACCACGTCCGTCCAGGCAGGGTCTTGCCAGGTGTTTCCGAGGATGAACTTGTCCTTGAACGGGTGGAAACAGAAACGAATGTAGCGGTAGTCCATGATGCGAAGTTCATCGAGAATAGGATCGTTATATTCATCGAATTCGCGCATCTTACCCTTACCAGGCATGCCAAAGACAGAAGAGAGAGGCAGCTCGAAACTCTGCTTGCTTAGCTGCTGAACAACCATTTCGTTCCACTGATTCTCGATGACAAGCCAGTCGCACTTGTGCAAAGGGGCTGGGGAGCCAGTCAATCGTACGCGCCATCGTGGCAACCAGCGGAACAGCAAGAAGCCAAGACCAAGGGTGCAGATGGATATGCAGAGGTAGATGGCGTATCCGAGAACAGAAGTCTTGAAACCAGCAACGACGATAGTCATGTCCTCGTTCTGGATGTATATCTTCTGAGTCGTCCTTCCGCCCGAGCCATAACCACTTCTAACGCTTCTGTCTGTATCCGAGGAACGACGACGTCTCAAAAGTGGGCTGCGCGCCGATGAGCGAGAGTAGCCGGAGGATTTGCGACTGTGCAGAGAGGGGCGGTGGTTGGATTCCAGGTCCATGTCGGGCTCAGCAAAAGCATGAGCGTCTTCAGCATCGTCAGCACGGCCTTCTTCGATCTCTGCCTCCTCGTCTATGATGGCTTCTTCCTGAAGCCATTCTTCGTCAGAGATGTCGCGGTCCTCGTCCTCATCATCGTAGTAGGTGAAGCTGGTAGTCGAGTCTGCGCGCGAACGTCGATGGGCGAAGGAGCTGTTGGCAGTGGGCACGCTCTCGGACATGGGCCCTGAGAAGATCTCGTCGTTGGCCATGCCGACATTGCTGAGGAAACTAACCCTGCTTCTATAAGTACGAGGGGCATGGTGTTGGGGCTGAAAAATGGATATACTAACTCGCTCATGTTGGATTCGCGACGGTAAAAGTTATGACGACGGCTGGCTGTGTCGTCGTCGACGGTGACGGACGAGCGCCGGCGGCTTCTCGAGCCATTGCGATCCATGAGGCTTGCTGTTTGTCGGAGAGAAGCAACCGCAACTGTCGCAACTCGTGGGCAAGCAAATGAATGAACAAAGTCACGACGAGCAAAAAGGAAGCATGTCTGCAGCAAAGCGGCAGGCACGGGCTGATGACGCCTGTTCGGGAAACGATCTGGGGCTATAGAGCCGAAACCCTCCACAATTCCACACTGGCCGGTCATGGCTATGGACGCATGCAATCAGTGCCATATTCACTACGACCCTGTCCGTGTTGGTCTGCCCATTCATGTAGCTTTCTTGACTGTTTCTAGCAGTCGTTAATTCTAGTATCCTATACAAAATCACAATCTAGGCCAATTCACGCGTGAGTTTCAGTCGAGTTTGGAACGTTAAAATTTTCGAGACGACGGGAACCAGTTTATCTCATCATGGCTATTGCGCCATGCCGGGAGGCTTTTGCGATTCTTTTGTGGACATGAAACTAGTCGGCAGCTTCCCTTCCCAGACTGAGAAAACGCCTTCCTTTTGAACCACTGGCTTTGTCATAGAGACCAGGTTGACTGCAAACCAACACCGCTGCGACACTTGATCATGCTCGTTATCCCATCGATTCCGTCATTGCCGCACTTATATCGAAGAAGGGTAAAGCATGACGCGGACGGTGGCACCGAACGAACGGGGAGGGAGGTTGTTGCGGAACTGAGCGCGGACGACACCAGAGTTGCCTGTAATTTCTTCGTCAGATGTGCTCCTTGTCTCTTTCTGCTGTCCAGGGAATATGTACCGTGAGCGCGGGTGACCTTGCCCCACATGACTCTGATCTTGGAGCCGCGGACTTCCTTGGAGGCGCGGTAGACGAAGGCGACCTTCTTTCCGAGGTAGAAGCTGGCGGCCTTGGAGTCGTCGACACCCTCAATCTTGATCAAGCTGGTGTTGGGGTTGGTGTTGCGCTTGCCTCTCTGGTAGCTGAGGTGACGTCCCCTGTGCGAAAGAGATTAATATACGTTCTGTGCGCTATGCGTCGGTTGTTGTGTTGTGGATGGAGTGTGATGTTTTCGTTCATTGTTCGAGATCGATCGGTTCGGATACAGCAAGATAGGCGTAGATGAAGGTGTGGCAGCGATTCGGATTCTTTACTCACTTGACGTAGACTGTAGCGCGTTAGCAGACATTTCTTTCGAGGCGTTCATCTTCAATCTGGCAGGTGGCGTCTTCGCAAGACCAGATTCCAGACTCTAGGGAAACTCACGGCGGTGACCTTGCTCGGATGGCATCTTGTGTCGATTTGAATTGTCCCGGCGAGTGTCGAGTTGTGTAGTCGTGTCGTCTCACGGATGTTCGTCTCTCACACGGAAATTCGAGCAGGTCGGGTCGAATTCGTCGGGTGTGGGCGTCAAAGTGCGCCGAGGACTTAGCCGGCTAGCGTCTTGGCATTCACTGCCGTAGCTCAGGTCGTCCTCACTCTCTCCGCTCACCACACAGTCACTCTTGTATCTGGTTGCTCGACATTATATGATGAGTACTACAACTTTTCGAGCTGTTCGTGATAGCCATCATATCCGCGATAATTCTCAGGACCTCAACAATCGCTAGTGTGTGCTCCACGTTACTCCAGACAACACAATGATCCATCTCCCCACATTCAGGACAGACGTCACTCAGCAATAGAAATCGAACAGAGAAGAGGCCTCGAAGATGATCAATTGTTTCCATTCGCATTAATACGGTGTCTTGCCTCTGGATTGAGAATTTCTGTATTTCTGAGCAGCTCCATGGAGAAGAAACGCGCGATCTTCGAGATCGCAACAATCTTCAGCATGTCCTCGTCGCCAGCTCAAGCCCTTGATTTGGTGTGTTGGCCCCTCGACTTTGCAACACCAAGTATTTCCCCAGCCTCCGCAGTAGCCTCAGAGTTGCACGGCGCAATAGAACCATCTGACTGCAGCCTGCTGCCGAATGATCAACGGTCATGTAGGTGCACTGGAGACACTAATACTCAGACTGGTCTTCCTCCTTGATCATGCCAGGAGTCTGATCGTCCTCCTTAGCAGCCTCAACATCTTCAGGAACGTCGTTGGAGTTGTCAGCGGTGTCCTCGTTACCATCGGCAGCCTTGCTCAAGGCGGTCTTTGTAGCAGGCTTGACAGGAGTCTTGCGAGAACGACCGACCTTCTTGAGAGCCTTGTTAGTCTCATCATCCTCGTCCTCGTCCTCTGCCTTGATCATGTTCTTGGCGGCCTTCTTGCGAAGAGAGTTGGGCGCGTCTTCATCCTCGTCAGATCCGGTGTCGTGTGCCTTGCGCTTGGGAGGACGACCGCCTTTGCCTTTGGGAGTCTTGGGCGTCTTGGGAGTAGAAGAAGCGGAACCGTCGGCTCCAGCGTGTGGTGCGGTAACGTCTGTCTTGCCGCCAGCCTTCTCGATCTTCCTGAGGAGGTTGCGGTAAGAGACCCTCATGCTTTCGACGCTGGCGGCGCCGTAAGCCTGAGTTGCCTTGTCCCAGTCGACCTGTAACTTCAAGTCAGTACTCAAAACGGATCATGTGTGAGCCCTCGTTTACACTGTCGACTCACATTGCTGATGTCGGACTGGCTGAGATGCATGGCAAGAATACGGTCCTTGTCGACGTCGCTGAGGACAGCCTTGGCTGTGGCGTATGAGTATGACATGTTGGGCGAAGGTCGCGATGAAGGATGAAGGAAGGGAGGTAGGTGGATGAGGATGAAACAGTGTAGACTTGTATGAGCAGTGTGCAATAAAAGAAGACCGGCGGAAGATGTTGGAGCGTCAGTGGAACAGAACTGAAGGACAATTTCCAGAATGCACCTCAGGCGAAGTGAAGAGAACACGGAAGAGAGTGGCAGAGATGGGCTTGGATGGCTGTTTCTATGATTTGGAGTCAGAGTTGCCGCGACGATGTCGCCGTCCAACATTGACATAGCATATGCGTTCACTAGAGCATGTTCAAGAAAGGTTCGCAGGCCGCCATTCACTATCACGGATTACAGATCACAAAATCGAATCCTCATCAGATTTCAGGAATAGAACATGTCTAGCTCCTGTGGAGGTGAATCTTGTGGACGTATTCTCGGGAAGACTTCAGCAACAATCACAATCTCAGACCTGGTTCCACACGTCACCTGCATTGTCACTTTCTTTTTTGCGAGTCGGCTGGGCAAATTTCTCCAGCTTGTCCATATGTTGAAGAGTGTTCTTGTCTAGCTATGTAAATGTCACTTTTCGAAACAAAGTGACATGTCCAACCTGATATGGACGCACTCGCGCAGTATCCCCCCCGTATATTATCCACTCCACAGCCAACCGCGGAGCCATCGAGGAGAGCTATTTCGATATCGGCCCAGCTTTGCAAAGTTGAGGGCAGCTTGGTATAGCTCGTCCACTGCCAAACACCAAAGCCTCGTGCAGTGTTCCCAAATCCTGACAGCCCGCACCAAGCCATCTTTGAGCGTAAAACCCCTCCCTCTGCCCAACGTTCTATGCTCGATGCAGTGTTTCCGTACTCTACCGACCATTACGGCTACTGACCACGAAGCCATAGAGTAGAACCACTTTCGTCGTAAGTGTGGAGCGAGTGGTAGTGGGTGGCGTTTGAGGCGTTCGAGCAATGGAACTCGAGCAAGGAGAGAAAGGCTGACCATTCTCTAGTCACAAGTGCCTCTAATCATGCTTTAAACCACGACAGCATGTCATTAGCAGCCATCGCCCACGCCATAAACTATTACAAGGGTCGATAGCACTCATGAGACCACATATTTACAAGACTCGACCCCTAGTAGAGCAGTACTCGTGGCGCTCCCAATACAAAACAATGAAGACTTTAGATCTTCTGCCCCGCTCGAATGAGACCAGCATGCGAGATGACTCTATCCTTGTCTGTGTCCACAACCCATAGATTAAAAGCAGTCGCCACGTGCCCACGCAGTATGCGGCCATACTTGAAGTCATCCCATCGTCCGACTATAGCTGACTGGTCGGAGAAGAGCATCCGTAACCTCCCTGTCTACGACGATCTACTGAACCACACGCATAGTCACCTGCTGGTTGTCTTTGAAGCACATCACTCAGAGGCATCGCACCAGCTCGGCCACCCATATCACAGATACAGCGACGGACCGTCGAGCGCGGGAGCAACACCCGAACCATCTGTTGAATTCAGTCTTTGCTGAAGAGTCACTACCTCATATAACTCCAAGACCATCTATCATTGAGTACGAAGCAGGGGACCATCCAGTTATTGCAATGTTGTCACGAATATTAAATCACTCGAACCATTCCAGACTAATTACCTTCAAGTAATACGCGTTCAGCACCACAGATCTTCAATGACGATATCCTTTGCGGACTGACAGCCAGTCCGATTCAGAGCAATCAGTAACTATCTGTGATAGCCGAGATCGAGAAGTGATCGGTCTCTCATTCTTGTTGTACTCAGGGCTCGAATCTTTGACGGCAGGCTGGTCGCAAAGTCACGGGTCACCGAAGCTAGCCCGTTCAAGTAAGGCACTGGCGAGAAACACAGTGTGGGACGCAAGAGCTCTTACGAGAACACTTGAATCTTCTCGTTATGTGCAACTCACATGATCTTGAACAAATTATCTACATCCCCTACCTGGTCAATGTGCACGCGAGGGTCACGGCACTTATACAGTCCTCGATGCCCCATATCTGGCCAGATGGCTGTCGTGGTTGACGCAATTGGAGCCGAGGTTGGTATGCTCTCGTGATCTTTGATGCATTACGCTACGCGCTTCCGATGATCTGATCAGTTCTGTCCTCCTTTGCGGGCTTGGATTCTTGCTGTGCGCTGCAGCATCAGACAAACTCGTAGCGATGCTCGAGAAGATTGGCAGCAAAGCAAATTTCTTGTTTTGATCCGAGCAAGGCGTTCCAATGCGCACTCTTTCCTTTGTGATAAGTCCGGTGATTCATCTGCCTGCAGGAGCTTCATGATAGTGTGAGCGGTATAGAACGGGTGGTAGAATTATTTGACAAGTGAAGCGGTGATCGGCGCATCGGTAGCTTGTTTTCCGAGGGTGGGGAACGTTCTCATCCTCAATTTACATGTGAAAAGGTCATCTTCATCCACAAAACATCTGACAAACAACCCGAACAATGCGTACCTCACCAAACATCATCATCACTGGAACCCCCGGCGTGGGCAAGACTACTCATTGCGAGCAGCTCGCATCAAACACTGGCCTCACCCACCTTAATGTCAACAAGGTCGTGAAAGAGCGTGACTGCGAGGATGGCTTCGACGATGAGCTCAACAGTGTCATTGTCGACGAGGATAAGGTACGCCATCAAAGGTGTATACAGCTGCTACTGGAATGTTTTCCTGACACGTCGGCAGCTCCTGGACGCCATTGAGCCCGATCTCGAGGCTGGCGGTCAAATTATCGACTGGCACGCTTGTGACATGTTTCCTCAATCTCTGATCGATCTCGTGGTGGTCGTTCGCTGTAACAGCACTATCCTCTTCGATCGCCTGAAGAGCCGCGGCTACAGCGACAAGAAGCTCGACGAAAACATGGACGCCGAAATCATGGAGGTGCTCCTGCAGGAGGCACGCGATTCTTACGACGAAGAAATCGTCGTCGAGCTGCAGAGTGACGATCTCGACCATATTGATGAGAATCTTGAACGCATTCAGACTTGGATCGAAAACTGGAAGAAGGACCACTCTGAGGCATAAGTGTATCATCTTCATTAACTGCGACTCGGTCTATCTATTGTATACGGAGCGCCGCCTGCCCATCAACTTGCTCGAGGACTCTCTACTCAGTGTGGGCGTCGAGCCATTCAGTCAACTTGGCCAACGCCTTGCCACGATGCGAGATCTTGTTCTTCTCGACCTTTGGCATCTCGGCATATGTCTGGCCTTCATACTCGAAGCAGGCATCCCATCCTGTGGTTCAGATCAGTTTCTCCTCGATTAACCAGCAAACCAGCAAGCTTACCAAAGTCGGTGGGACCACGAGCCTCAACAATCTTGCCCTGTCGTATCAGTCAGTACACACTCATCAGCGAGATTGGGACTGTGAACTCGGACCTTGGTTCTTCCTTGGAAGATGATGGGTTCGTGACCAGGGCCTTCAGAGTATGCAAATGTGCATACGGCCTGGGCGCCTTTATCTTCAAATCCAGCAAGAAGCTTGTGGAACTGCTTGACGCCGAGCGACTGCATGAACCATTTGCTGAAGAGAACTTTTAGTCCGCGGGTACAAAGACTTGGGATTGCGAGGAATCTTACACATATGGGCCGGGGAGTTCATCCCAGGCGTCGAAGCACAAGCATGTGTCTTCTACAAGCACGGGGCCACCAACCTAGACAAAATCGAACTTGATAAATATTCAGTTGAATTCTCTCTTGTAACTCTATTACTACATACCGTGTCTGCTGCCCTACGACATTTGTCCTTCGAAATCTCCTCGATGGTGCCCTGGATCTCAAGCAAGTCCACAGATTGGTTGGAGAGGTCCACTCCAGTTGGGGCGAGGATTGCTTGAACTTCGGCCAGCTTGTTCTTGTTGCCGGTGATGAAATTGAGCTGCTTGGGTGCCATTATTGCGGAAAAAGATGAAAAGTAGCTCTTTCGATGATAAAATGTAACAAATGGTCGGAGTGTTGTTCTTATCATTAATGTGTCGTTTGTTTCAGCGATGATGGTCTTCAAGAAATCTTTCCTTTGCCAAGAAATAGAAAGTCACCGGCATCCCAAACAAAGTCACCGACTGTTCACGGTCCTGTCATCTTAACTATCTCTGTACATTTCTCCTATCTTCGAAATCTCTAGCACTTCCCGAGCTGGTATCGGGACATGCTGATGCTGGAACATCCGCTATAGAGATCCTCCAAACATCATCCGGACCAGTCTTGCCCTGCGCCAGGGTGACCACCAACCGTTACCCCTTATCAAGCTTTCCAGGTGCCAATGGATTCCAACGCTACCGTGACACCCGTCGCCAGGCTGCAAGTTCATCCGACAGCATCGCAGAGACTGGACACAACATGGGCAACCGCAGTAGTAGCATTGCTACTTTTGGCGATCACAACCAGATTCATTAGTGGCTTCTTCGGAAGCTCCAAGCCTGCTCAGAATGGATCAAGAAGCGTACCGATGATTCCCTACTGGATACCCATCCTCGGGCACATACCACAGTTCAGCTTGTCACCACAGACTTTACTGAATAAAGCGCGCGATACTTACAGAAGTGGTGTTTTCGCACTAAATCTGGGCAGTACGACACATAACATCGTATTCTCACCTTCCATGGGCGGCTCATTGATGAATCAAAAACATTCGATCGCAAATATGGACTCGGTAGGAAAACATGTCATGACTGCTGTGTTTGGTTACCCAAAGTCGAAAGCATCCATGCAGAGGTACGAGGACGCACTACCGGGACTGAATACATGCTACAAGCACCTGCTTTCTGACCCTGGTCTGAGAGAAATGGTTCAGAATACCATCGATGTGACGAAACGCAACATCGCCAATCTAGTCACCTTTTCTGAGAGCAGGGTCGATCAGGTAGAATGGGAAAGGAGCAGCAATGCAGAGACGATCATCAAAGCCAATGGACAGCAAGTTGTCGAGGCCAATATGATGAACCTGATCCGAGACTTCATCGCTGCAAATGCAAATCCATCTCTCATCGGCTCCGACTTTGTCAAGAACAACCCCGAATTCTTCCTGGATCTGTGGGACATGGACAGAGGGTTCAAATGGCTGGCCACTGGACTCCCCGCCTGGCTCCCCATTCCTCCCATTTGGAGAGCAAAAATCGCTCGCAGTCGTGCTTTCAACGCTGTACTTGCTTTCGAAGAAGCGATGGAGAAGGCAGCAAACGGAGATGATCCAGGTCAAGAATGGCAGTCTCTCGATGATGTCGGTCCTGTTCTGACTCAGAGATTGACGCTATACCGTCAACTCAACCTCACAATGGATGAGCGAGCAGCTTTGGAGTTGTCTCTACTATGGGCCATGAACGCCAATGCAAACATGCTGGTCTTCTGGATGCTCAACCACATCTACACCAACAAGACAGTCCTCGCTCAACTACGCGAGGAGATTGCACCCTTCGTCCACGCCGTCCAGCCCGAACAGCTCTTTGGCGTACCAGAACCGCCCCGCATCGACACTTTCGACCACGAAGCTCTGGCAAGTAAATGCCCGTTGTTAAAAAGCTGTTACATCGAATCGTTACGCTTGGATGCAGCACCTTGGAGCTTCAGAGTCATGCAGGAAGACCTGGTTCTCCCAGCTTCCAAAGAAAAGGATGCGGAGAAGTTCTTGTTGAAGAAGGGGACTTATGCTCATATCGCTCATTCCATCCATCACACCAACCCCGCCTATTTCGATGACCCACAGGAGTGGAGGGCTGAAGGCATATCAAGCGAGAGCAAAGAGATGAAGAGGTGTCTGTGAACATGGGTACTATCCGGCCATATGGTAGGTCAAGAAACACAATTCCCCTTTCGTGGAGTAATATTGACCACAGATTTGCAGGTGGTGGACACTCGATGTGCAAAGGTCGAGCATTTGCCCAGAAAGAGGCTTTGGTCTTCACAGCGGCGTTCATCAGCATGTGGGATATGGAGTCTGTTGGGGGTGGTGCTAGGAAGATGCCACGATACAAGCCAGCCACTGGAGTTTACACTACGAACGACGACGTCCGAGTGTGGATCTCGCGTCGTAAGGATTTGCCTCAGATCTAGACTTGTGAAGAGTCACTCACATCCAATACCTTACATCAAATGGCTTTCTTGTTGCATAGTGTTTGGTTGCTTTGACAATATAATATATGATGGAGGGACATCTGTCGTGAGAAGTGCTTCTCCCTTGTGTCAAACAACCCCTCCCAAGATTGCCGCTCCCATGATTTGCGCTCTGGAAACAGAAACCGACAACGCCTCGCTATATGATATCAATGTTATAGGCCTGATAAACCCGAATGTCATGCCGGCTCTGAGCTCTATTCGTGGTTGTTGATAAGAATGTATTCTCATAGGTCTCCCCAGTGTGATGACCAAGCTCAACGGCGACTGTTGTACAGCTCGCGTTCTCTATCTTGCAGCCTCTCACGACGCTCACGATCCGGACTCCTGCTACGAGTCCTTCGATCTCTGTCTCTTCCGTTCGGTGGAGGGCGGTCTCGAGGATATCCGTGATCACGGGAGTTGCGCCTGCCGTTCGGTGGTGCAGCGTCTTCTCGGCGCGCAGCAGAATAGCTCGGAATGTATGTATCAATATTCGGACCGCTTCTTGCGTTCGCGGGTGGAGGGCGAGGTGGAAGTCGGCCATCGGTTGGAGGTGGCGGAGGACGAGGCGGAAGGCGGTTGTCTGGAGGAGGGGGTGGGAGATGTGATGAGCCGTTTGTATGCGGAGGTGGTGGTCTGCGCGAGTCGGAACCATTTTGCCATGCTGGTCTTCTTGCTAGCGGAGGGGTGTCGTGTGAGGGAGGACGCGAGTCGTAGGCTCGTGCTGGGGGAGGAATCCTTTGATCGCGAGGTGGACCTCTACGCTCGTAACCAGAGTAGCCGTTTGGAGGACCGTAGTTGCGGCCACCACCAGCGCCCCAAGCCTCATCTGGGCCCATACCGACTGTCCCGCCAGCGGGGGCAGGTGGCATGGCAGCGCGTTTTTCGTGATGCTTTCTGCGATCTAGTTCGTGTGACTCTTCGAAGCGCGGTAGGTCCTCGGGGCGAGAAGGAAGGGGGTGGGTTTTGAAGTAAGGATGCTGCAGAGCATCCCAAGCATTGATGCGCTTGCGCCAATCCAGCTTGAGCAGTTCTGCGAGCAGGTTCTGGGCTTCTGGGTGTAGGCTGTGTCTGTGTCAGTAGGTGACCCACTACCACCAGGGCGAGGAGAACTCACTTGCGGAATCTCTGGCGGAGAGTGCCACGCTGTGGCTCGAATTCCTTGACGCCCTCACAGCCTGGAAGTTGCGACCATCCTGGCATATTGTCCTCGTTGGGTGAACCGACCAATTCGAAGATGATTTGGGCCTGATTGAGGTCGGATTTACCTTCGAGAATGGGTCGCCCCTCGAACATCTCGGCGAAGACACAGCTGTTTGTTGTCAGAATAGGGCCATGCCAAAAGCGAGAAGAGCAGCATACCCAGCGCCCCACATGTCGATAGCCGGAGTGTATCGCCTCAGCTGCAGGAGAAGCTCTGGAGGACGGTACCATCGTGTCACAACGAGGGTTGTGTAATCGCGTACTGCATCGCCGTTGCCTCGGCCAGGCTGGGGTACAGGACCATCGTAGTGACGGGCGAGACCAAAGTCGGCAATTTGTAGCAGACCACGGTTGTTGATGAGAATGTTTGCAGCTGTTGAGAGTCAGATCAGACCGAACCAATACAAAAGGGAGCGGTGTATATTACCCTTCATATCGCGGTGCAAGATGTGGCTGTCGTGCAGATAGCGCAGGCCTTCTAGAAGCTGTAGCATGTAGCATTTGATCTGGGCCTCTGTGAAGGAGATGTCTGGGTTGGTGGTCATTCCCGAGAGATCGTGGTCCATGTATGGGCAGACCATGTAGAGGGTAGCGCGCTTCTTGACGTCTTCTGTGATCGAAGTTAGGATGTGGT
>Ga0058702_10000605_pt1 | contig 14529 bp, 14 predicted proteins | sample AgamicOrSfe_FD_83781 | JGI IMG/M metagenome (GOLD analysis project Ga0058702, IMG submission 83781) | Agave microbial communities from Guanajuato, Mexico - Or.Sf.e | ecosystem: Host-associated > Plants > Phyllosphere > Phylloplane/Leaf | place: Guanajuato, Mexico | collected 2012-05-30 | reverse complement strand
GTTTACATGGTGGAGGAACATAGTGCAGTACAGTTTCGTCAATGTCCTCTTCATCCTCTTCGTCCTCCTGACCACGATTGTGATTTGAGTAGTCGGCCATGGAGTAGATAGCCGACTGGCAGAATACAAGGGCTTGGGAACTAAGAAAAAAAGACAATGGAAGTTGTGTTGACGAGTAAAATCAAGGTGGTAGGCAACACAGCGAAGCAGCGTCGGAGCTATCGGAGTTAACGAGCACGCGTTGGTATCGCGCCGACGACATGCATGTGACATAGCACTTTCCGTCTTGCAACAAGCACACTCCCGCATCGTCCTTCTTTCTGTATCGGTAATGGGCGAGGCTGTCATGGACACGTTCACCTTTGCGAGCGCGTCAGAGGTCAAGACCGGTGTCAGCATCAAGGTGTGGTATCGCTCTACAGCCGCTCTCGATCAAACCCAGCCCGCATACTAACACTCGTACAGAGGCCGTCTCGAAGGCTATGAGAAAGCCTTGGCCTACTCGACTCTGCTTCGCCAGCCCGAATTACGCCACCGGGGCTCCAACCTGAAGTATTCGCCATTCCATCCTATTCATTTACAACACGCAAGCTGAAGCCTACCCAGTCCGACATCTGAGCTTTACGTTACCGCCCAAGTCTTCGCCGACAGCAAACCCTTGACCGTCCACGCCCAAACCCCATACAAGACCTTCAAGAACGCCCGTGCCTGGAACGAGTGGCTACATCTGCCTATTGACTACGCTCTCCTCCCGCTCAACGCTCAGCTCGCAATCACCGTCTGGGACCTATCGCCTGCTGGCAATCACGGTGCAAGAGGCCATCACATTCCCTTCGGCGGCACCACCATCTCACTCTTCGATGAACATGGCACCTTGAGGAAAGGCAGGCAGAAGTGCCGTCTCTGGAGGCACAAGCAGGCTGACGCTTTCTCCGACTCAACAACCCCATGGGCACCCTCGACCAAGCGTCGTCGCCGCAGTCAGGACAATCAACAACTCTTCGCCGACGACAAGCACAGTCAGAGGGCTGCCGAGCTCGAAAGACTACAAGGCCTTCTGAAAAAGCACGAGATGGGTGAGCTGTCCGAGCACAAATGGTTGGACCAGATGGTTTTTCGCCAGATCGAGCGAATGGAGCGAGCAAACATTCGCGATGACAACAAACTACACGCTCAGCCTACCACCAATGGCCATACACAGGACGATGCTGCGATCTTCTACCTATACATTGAGTTTCCGCGCTTTGACCACCCGGTCGTTTTCACCGACCACGAATATCCTCCTCCTCCCGTCTCAAGTGCTCGCCTGCGCACCACTCCAGGTTCAGATGTTCGTCTCAAACCTCCGCCCGAAATTCATGTTGGCCCCGGCATCGACCCAAAAAATCCAGGTTACGGCGACTCGCATGCTCCCCATCTGATTCGCATCTACGATCCCGAGGTCGGCTTCTACGACAATCCTGCTGAGATCAAGCACCGAAGTCTCGTGCGAAACCAACGTATCGGCATGCTTGATCGACATCTCAAGCCCAATCCCAAGACCAGAGATCAACTCAATCACATTTTGTCATATGGGCCTACCACCGACTTGAGTGCAGAAGAGAGAGACAAGGTCTTCAAGTTCAGACATTATCTCACTCGTGACAAACGTGCTCTCACCAAGCTGATCAAGTCGACTTCTTGGAATGACGCAAACGAGGTGCGTCAAGTCATCCAACTACTCCCTAAGTGGGAAGAGATTGACATTGACGATGCCCTCGAACTGCTCGGCCCGTCTTTCGACAACAAGGAAGTTCGCGCATATGCTGTCGATCGCTTACGCAAGGCTGGGGACGAAGAGCTGCTTCTGTATCTGCTCCAACTTGTTCAGGCTTTGAAGTTCGAGCCCGAAGTCAAGTCAAATGCGAACTTCGATCAATACGACTCATCCCTGGCCAGCTTCCTCGTAGCTCGCTCAGCCGCAAACATCTTCCTTGGCAATTACCTACATTGGTACCTCATGGTCGAATTGGACGAAAGCTCAAATGACGCCCAAGCAGCCACTTTCAAGAAGCTTTATGCTCGTGTGTCATACGACTTCATGCAAGAGCTTGAGAAGACACCTGAAGGTCAAGCGCGTCGCAAGACTCTGCTCCGTCAAGGTGAATTTGTCACTGTTCTGTCTCAACTCTGCGAAGATGCCCGGAGCAAGAACATTGATCGCATACGCAAAGTCGAGAAGCTGAAGAAAGCTCTCGTGGACCCAAAGAATGACCTTGTCAAGATTGATCCACCTCTACCTCTTCCTCTCGATCCTAACGTAGAGATTGTGGGCGCCGTACCGGACAATGTCAATGTCTTCAAATCAACATTGTCACCGCTGTTACTCCATTTCAGAACCACCAAAGGAGATATCTATCCTTTGATCTTCAAAGTCGGCGATAATCTGCGTCAAGATCAACTTGTCATCCAGATCATCACTCTGATGGATCAACTACTGTTGAAGGAGAATCTCAATCTTCAATTGTCACCATATCGCATCCTAGCGACTGGTGCGCTGTCTGGCGCCGTTCAATTCGTTTCGTCCAGTCCCCTCTCCACAATTCTGGGAAACGCCAAATATAACAACTCAATCCTTGGCTACCTTCGTGAACACAATCCAGATGGAGCAGCTCCCATGGGCGTCCGCAAAGAAGTAATGGATACCTACGTCAAGTCTTTGGCTGGCTATTGTGTTATCACATATCTGTTGGGTGTTGGCGATCGTCATATGGACAATTTGCTTCTTGCGTCAGATGGCCACTTCTTCCATGCCGACTTTGGCTATATCCTTGGTCGTGACCCCAAACCTTTGGCGCCTAGTATGAGACTCAGTGTCGAGATGATTGATGGTCTAGGCGGTAGTCCCGACCGAAATCCAAGCAATCCTGACAGTCGATTCGATGAGTTCAAGCAGTACTGCTTTACTGCCTTTACCACACTACGTCGCTCGTCGAATCTTATACTCAACTTGTTCGCACTCATGCAGGACGCGAATATCCCTGATATCAAGCTTGCTGGTGATCAGGCAGTCAAGAAAGTCGAAGAGAGATTCTGTCTGCAGCTTAGCGAAGAAGAAGCCATCACTTTCTTCGATAACCTCATCAGTAGGTCATTCGAGGCTTGGGGGCCAGTGCTCATTGATGGCATTCATGACTTTATGCAGCGTATAAAGGCGTAGAGTGATTGTCCTGTAGACACACGGACAGATGAACTACGATTGAACGAATCACGACTGTTAGGGGGCTTCGAAGCTAGTTGTGAAACGACTTCCATATCCTATCCAATTTTCCGCTTGTCTAGTCTTGTCTTGCGATGTGCAAACCCCGCGCGAATAGGCCGGGCCGTCTGCAACAAACATGTATTAAGCGTTCTGGATACCATCGGGGAAGCAGCGAAGCTTCTGCATGTTTCCGGGATTCTAAAAAGCAAATGAACAATCGTAACACCAAAGAAGAGCGGTCTGCGTGGTTGCATGCATGTCGCCGGGTTCCTGCATCAAACAATCTCGCGTTTGCACATCGCAAGATCGACTACTGCTCTTACTCGAATAGGAATCTGAAGAAATTGTATCAACGAGCAAAGATCAAAGGCACAAGGAAGGGACATTGGAGACTAGGATCAGGAAGTGTGTGTGTGCAAGATCTTTGAATTCTTCTGGTTCTGCCTCTGCCAATTTATATATGTGCTGCTATTGTTTTTCTTCGTGCTTTTTGTGAAGTTTTGGGCAGAACTTAATATCGTGCTTCTCTCCTCCTCTCGTCTCATCTCTTGCAGGCGTCTGTCGTCTAAGATCTTGAATGTCATGTGAGTCGTTATTGCCATGCTTAGCCGGCTTGGTTATGGAACAAGGATGCATGTGTTGGCCTGAGTGCTGACGCTTAAGCGAGGGTGAGGTCCATGATGTAGGCGCTGGAATCCTGAGCAATGCGGAGAACTGCGTCATTCTTTAGACCAATCTGTGAGATTGTGAGCACTTGATATGAGACGAAATGGATCTCGAATGACTGACCAAGGCAGGAGTGTCGCTGGGGAACACAGTTTTGCCATTGAAGGTCAGACGCTGTTCTGAGGCGTCAAGGCTCCAGGTATCGACGTACATATCGATGAGCTTGTCGAAAGACATGGTTGTGGTCATCTTGCAGTGTAGATCGCCTTCGTCACCGTTGACATCCGGGTACTCGACGGAGAAATGAACTGTGTCGCTTGGGACTTCGGATCCACTGTTCGCTTCCTTGATAGGAATTTCATCTCTGGGACGTGCCAGATTGATAGGCTCGTCAGTGAGGGCGTTGACAAAGATCTCGTCTCCACGCATGAATTGGATCTGACAGGATGTTAGTATGTTCAATGTAGGCGGAACGTTGTATCACGGTCGACGAACATCTCCGAAAATTTCGTCCTCAGAGTAGAATGGAAGTCCAGGTCCTTCCATGTCTGCGTTGCGGCGGAAGATCACTTCGTCCACAGAGCAACCAGTACGCTGAGCCCAAGCGGCCTTGAAGTCCTTGACTTTGACATTTGGAGCAACGACGAACTCCAGGCTCTTGATCAGCTTACCACCAATCTCAACAGCATTGACCACAAATGACACCTCTTCAGTGTCAGATTCGATGTCGTGCTTTGCGATGTATGTGTCGAGTGTGGTAGGAGCGATCTTGTGTCCACCGTTGCCACCGATCTGCTCAGTCATGACTTCGATGATGTCGCCCTCCTCCATTCCGAGCTGGAAACTGTAGTCAGTACCGAATGTCGATAGGATCCGCTCAAGGGAGCGACTTACTGAAGCAGTGGTGTCGTCAGGGAGCACGCGTTCGCCATCGAAGTGGAAGCGTAGAGCGCCAACGGGGCGGGAAGCCCTATCGGCATAGGCGTTCATGACCTTCTCCATGCGAGTGTTTGACTTGACGCCGAAGGCAACCTGGGTGCCACCCTGGTCCTTCAAGACGATCTGCACGCGATCTGTGGCAGGGGCTGGAGTAGCATTGGCAGGAGTGTGAGGAGCAGCATCATCGTTAGGGGCGGGGGTCGCGGTGTCGCCATTGACAGGTGGTTCGGAGTCTGCGTTGTCTTGAGCACCCGGCATGGTGGTAGGGGTTGTTTGATCGCCAGGGACCTCGTCCTCGACGGTTGGGGCAGGGGGCCAGGTGGGAGGCTGGTTGTCCATGGTTGAATCTGTGCGAGTCGAGGTAGAGGGGAAGGTGTTAGAGGAGTGGTGAGGTAAGGATAAGAGATGAGGGCGCAGTTGGAAAGTGGAAAGCAGAGAGTAGAAAGTGGAAGTAGGAGGTGGAAAGTAGAAGAGAGGTCTACAAGCAGTGATCCTTGAATGGTCGTGAGACAGGTGAATGAAACAATGGATTCAGGAAGTGAAGCCGAGAAGTCAAAATCTTGACTGCGAGCAATGCCGTTTGCCTCGTGTTTGTTCTGCTTGGAGCTTAGAGAGTCCGATGTGAAACTATTGTATCAAGTCTTGATGAACACAATGCAAGAACTACCTACCCTATCGGGCTGTTTGTACTTGTCCGACTTATTGCAGTGTGTGTATTTGTTAGTGAGAGCAGCAGAAGAAGCATTTACTGAAAGTGAATTGCTCTGATCGCCATGCTCTAGATCCATCTCGTCACAAATTTAAAAGCCCTGTGGTCTGGTTTACGCACTCCAGTATGTTCCGGAATCGGTGAGATGGGACAAAAAGCAGCTTCTGAAGAAGCATCGTGCCTTACAGCTTGCAGGCATCTCAAGTATACAGTAGGCTCATATCTACCGTGCCGAAACCAGGACGTATTGCTGATGCAACAATAGAAAGTGATGGAAGTGAAAGCAAGTGAAACTGATCGCAAGACGTGACGGGTGGTAGAGAGTAGAGTAAAGTTGGAGGATGACGTGCCGCATGGCGGGACGAGCCGCACTCCGGGAATAGTTAGCTGGAGTGACAACAAAGACAAGAACAATTCCCTACTTCCAGCCTTCACCTCAGTCGACCGCTGTTTTCACAGGCTCACACACAAGACCTCTCCGCAAGATGGCAGAGCTTCCATCACTGGTACGCGTCAAGCGCAAACGCGGCGAAGAGCCTACGGCCGACCTGTTTCTGGAAGAACGCACCTTGAAGAAGCAGCAAGTGTGGCAGTTCCGTCTGCAGCAGGCACATCCCTCGCAGCTGCCATCTGACACGCCACTAGGCGGTGTGTGTGGGCAATCCGTCCCGTCCAACGCTCTGGACGACTCCCACCAACTCCAGCAGCAGCTCCACCAACAACTCCAGCAAGACGCCCTGGTCCGTCGCGAGTTCCGCCTTGCCCGCCCGACTCGCCCCCTTCACAGGCGCATTGAATCTGTCAGGAAACGCAAAGCCCAATTGGACCACGACGACATCCCCACCTTCGTCGAAGCCACCCCCAAGCGACGCCGTGTCGGTCAAGAAGATGCTCCCCCAGCCGTTACAGACACCCCCGTGTCCACGCCCTCTACACTCAAGCGACCCGGCGCAAGCTCCAGGCTCAAGAAACCAACTGCCGAAGCCCTCTTCCAAAGCCCAGCAAACCCACCTCCGGACCGTCTGGCCGATGCTCTCCATCGTTTCGCTCTGGAGGAGGAGGCTCGGGAAGAAGCCCGCACAAAGCCAAAGGTCACCTCGATCCCCAAGAAGCCTGTTCAAAGATATCGTGAACGTCATCCTGAGCAGTTTGTTGCTCAGCCGCAGAAAGCCCAGAAGACAGAAGAAGATGTTGACATGATGAGTGATGACGATGATTATGTCTACGATACATATGTCCGCACAAAAGACCCTGTGGTCCCTGCAAACCTCGAGTCCGAAGATTCCTCCAATATCCAGGTCGGGTACATCGTCATCTCTGAGGAAGACCAGCCTCTGTGGGAGACATACTTCGAAGACGACGTCGAAAGCGACAAAGAATTCGAGACCGATGACGAGGACGAGAACGGTAAGCATTTGATCCATCCACCCACACAATTCTAGCGGCCCACATACTAACACATGATTCCAACACCAGCCGAAGGTTACTATGCCGCAGATTATCCAGAGGACGAGGTTGCTTCTGACGACGAGTACGATCGAGGCGCATACGGCTACCGTCATGGAGGCTCTGATGATGAGCAATGGGAATCAGATCCAGACGAGTGGAGCGATGGCGATGATGCGATGCAGAACCCCTGGAAGAAGTTTCCTTGGATGCGCTCGACCCAGGGCACTGCTGCCGAACAAGACGACGAAGAGCTCTGAGAAAGACTTTCTTCATCTCGGCGCAGCCGATGATTGATACGACTGACACCACTCGAAATACCCAACTCTTTTCAGGAATCCATGATCGAAACCATGCGCTCGTTGTCGAATCATGTCCTTTCCTTCCTCGGATATCTCTTGCGAAGACTTGTTGACTGGTGGAAGACCCCACTTGCTTCTGATGCGGTAGTAGACGGCGGTCAACCCATCTTTCGCGCGATGTTGGCCAAACACTTCTTCGAACGAGCGCTCGATCTGGTTCCAGTCCTTTTCTTTGCCAACTCTGACGTATATGATGTAGAATTGCGCCTGGTCCGAGTATGGTTCGCGCTTTTCCCGAGGCGTTCTCTCGAATGCGCTGTCGGGTGCTGAAGGACTCGGCAGCTGGGATGACGCAGGTTGGAGTCTGTTTGTTTGCACTGAGAGCTGGCTCCTTTGAGGTGTCAGGAGGTTGTCTATTGACATGATCTCTTTGCAACGATCGCTCCGATTCGACTGATGCTGGTGGTGGTAATGGTGGCCGCTGGCCGGAGTTGTCTTTGTAGAGTTATACATAACGCGGACAGCTGCAGATACGATTGAAGGGGAGAGTGAGAACAGAAGACACAGATCACGAAGCAACAGGGATATGAGGCTTGTCCAAGTGGTGGGTGGTAGGGACCTTCTTTAATATCACAGCTGAACATCGACTGTGGTGCAAGGCATGATGAATACACCAAGCCAAGTCCTGACGTGTCACATTTCTACGGCTCTCGACTCTTGGGGTTCGTTGCTTGTGACAAGTCTGCATGCGTGATTGTGTTGCTTTCCTCGAAGTTCGAAGCGGAAAAAATATGTGTTTGACAGCCGTCCCCACCCGCTCCAAACACATCTCTCACACACCGCCAATTGCAAATGCACGCTTCAGGATTTGGCAATGGATGCCATGGGCGTACACGGTGAGGCGGTCACTGGGAGACAGGAGGAAGAGAGGACGGCTGCCGTTGCTTGCTGCTCCTGCTACTAATGCTGCACTCTGTTTGTCGCGTCGTCATTGTCAGCAATCGCCAGCCAGACGCCTTGTTTTTCCGCGCCTGTCGATTCATGGCAATGCACGCTGCCGATAGCAAGGTCAAACATCCAGATTAACATGTCACCCAATGGGACGTCGCGCATCTTGGTCTGGTCGAGGTTGCTTGGTGTCGCCCCACAATTAAGAGCAAAGGGCCTGCTTGATCCATTCCAAAGAGGCCAGGACCAGAGGCAACCAACACACCTGTTGTGCAACGTGGATGGCTACGACCAGCATACAGCACCTTCTCTCTCTTGTGATGGCGCCTAACGAGTCATCGCCGGCTCACAGCATCTCGACTTGCAACCCGATAGCGTGGCACACAGCTCCAAGGCTAAGAACTGCCGGCAGCAGACTGGGACCCGGCTTAACGGCAGTACCAGACTCATGGCATTTTCTTGATCAGAGATGTTTCCGGACTTCTCCCTGGGTAGGTCAGGTCAGGTGGTCCTCCCTCGCGTCTCCAGTCTCATTATCTATCAAGGCAGTAACATGGCAGATGCCGAGTAAACACTACTGGAAACCGGAGGGAAGTCCCCGTCAATCCCAGCAATCCGGATCAAAACACCAAGCTTGACGTGCCTTGTCGAGCAAGGATCACTGTTGCAATGCAAAGTGGTGTGCTTCCACGGGCCTGCTGCGGAAGTAAGCTCCGAATTTGTATCTCCAGAACAATCATTGTCCATGGCCTCAGACCAGACCGGACTCGACTCGCGCCATGAGCTGTGTCATTGTGTTAAAAAGAAATTCGCACTCCATATGGTCGATGGCATGCGTCTCATTTATCCCGCCACTTTGTGCTTTCCGTGCTACGTACGCTGCCTAGGGCTATTTGGTGAGTCTGGCCCTCATCAGCTCAGGTATGAGACAAGTGCAATTCGTGGTTTTGTCGTCTTTCCCTCTGCTTCTGACCTCCACCGAAGCAGCGATCATTATAGACTGCGACGGATACCCCTATGCTCGGTGCCTGTAGAGATTGCTGAAGACGCGCGGCTCTTGGGATGCTTGTCGCTGATGAAGACGATCCAAGGATTGCAGTCAGCACTTTACTGGAGAGACTGTCTAAGCCACAAAAGGCTCGATCTCGGCTCAGGATGTAATGAGCCACAACGCTAGAACCATAAGTTCAGCCATCCCCTCGTAGCCCTGTCAAGACCGTCCTGCCCACAAACACCCGCTCTCACTACCGGCTATCCAATCGCTCCCTGCATCACCTGCTACCACAGATCAGAGCCACATGCCACAGGGCTGTATGACCAGAGTGCAACGAAACGTGCCCCCGAGCGAGATACTCGATAGGCCAATCGAGGCCGATGGAATATCACATCTGGTCTGGGGCAAACACCATGTTGAGACCCTTAACAAAGCCGTAGATCATGGTACATGGAGAGTATGGCAAAGTCTTGTTTTACTGCTGACCTACACCATATGTACCCAACCCTTTGACATGCTGTCTGCCGCGAGTTCTGGTGTACTCGTTCGGCTACAACCTACTGCTTCTTCTCGGCACAGACCAGATCTTCTATCTAATCAGAAGCAAGACTCAATCCGGATTTCTCGTTTTTTTGAAAATGACATCGCTTTCAGGGCTGTCTTAGACGTCGGCATAAGGATTTGACCCGGAGTCACCTGAGGGTATCCTCGCCTGATCAAATACATGAAAGATCGTTAGCAAATTTATCAACCATGTTCAGCAAGGCTTGCTCATTCTGACAGCTCCGATGATTGTCTGTCTATCAATCTAGATGCCCTGACCAGACCGAGTCAAAGAGACAGGATCGGACTGCCTGCTCCAATGGTTTAGCAGGATTACCACATCGACAGGGTTGGATCGAGAGGTGCCCTTCGTCGATGTGCTTGTGCCTATATTACTAACATATTACGGCCATACCATAGAATGCCAACAGATTTGTTGTCTGCCCTACAGACAATTCCATAATCTGATGTCGTGTATGCTATACGGGCAAGACCGGGCAATTGGCGATGTTGTGTGTGTGTAAGACTCAAGCGGAATTATGCGCTCAAACCCACAGTCCGTAGAACGCAGATTTCAGGCTCAGACAAGACTGTTCGTTCGGGATCCACCCAACTTAAGTTGTCTTGTCTAACAGTCTAACCGTCTAAGATGTCGTACACATGCCTTGTTTATTCTGCAACTGAACCAGAGCGGGTCGTTTTGAGAGCACTGGTAACCCCACGATCAGTAATCAGATATTGGGCATGTCTGTCAGCGACTCCAAAACAGCAGATGAGGTTGGAGAGAAAAGTATATAAGAAGATAGGCCGACGCTGGCAGATCAAGTCCAGAATAGGAAGCTGAACAGCCCGTCCCCCTCCCCCGCCCGCAGACTGCTAAACATCAACCTCCGAGGACAGCATAATGACTAGCGATAACAGAACAGATAAGTAACTCCACATACTGCGATAGTAAAAAGGTAGGAAAATATCTTTCCTCCCCGGATTCACATTCAAATACGACACCAAGAAGTCCAGGTCTATCAAGTGCGGTTCCTCACAGCTTTTCGATATCCTGCACAACCATGGGCAAAGGACGCAAAACAGTCATCGGCAATGCCGACAACTTCTGGCTACACTCTTCCAAAGAAAACAAATTCGACCTCACACACCCTCAATCCTCCTCCAGCGAAGCAATCTCGCCACGATTCGACCTAACCACATCAACCACACCCATCACCCTGGACCCACAAAAGACAGCCCTGGTCATCATCGACATGCAAAACTTCTTCCTGTCAGAAGGATTCGGAAGGAAGAAAGGCGCTGGTCACGTTGCAGCCAAGAACTTGGAGCAATACGCTATCCCTGCAGCCAGGAAAGCAGGCATGCAGGTTGTATGGCTGAATTGGGGGCTGACAGAGCATGATATTGAAGTCATGCCCCCTGCAATCAAACGTGCATTCGGCTTTGAGTCCGTTGTAGACGATGAGGACGAAGAAGTTGAGGCTGAGACCGCGGACGGAGATGTCTTCCGTGGACAGAACGGTGAGGCAGGTACCCCGAAAGTCAAGCCTCAAGATACTGTTGTCCTGGAGAACGGCAAGGATAAGCGCATCTACAAGGGTCTGGGATCCGAATGTGGAGAGGTCAAGCTCGCGGATGGTACAACAGTCGATGCAGGACGCCTGCTTATGCGCGATGCCTGGAACTCGGCTCTATATCCTCCTCTCGACACTTTGTATACTTCTGGCCTGAACCTATCTCGCAACCCAGACGTTTGGATTCACAAAGACCGCATGAGTGGTATGTGGGGTGCACGTACTGACTGCGAGGACTTTTTGCAGCAAAAGGGAATACGCAGTTTGCTCTTTGCAGGAGTCAACACCGATCAGTGTGTCAGCGGGACTTTCACAGATGCGTTCAGCAAGGGCTACGACTGTGTCATGCTCAGAGATGCATGCGGTACGACTAGCCCAGAGTTCTCGCAGCAGTGTATCGAATTCAATGCGGCAAAAAGTTGGGGCTTTGTAGCAACGTGCGAGGATCTTGTGAAAGGTGTTGATAATATGGCCGGCTGATAGGGTATGGGCCAGGAGATATTTGAGTACAGGTTGGATGGCATGATCTGATTAGATGAAGCACACTCTTGGACTTTCCTTCCATAGTCAGGACTACCAATGTAGTGCGTAGAACGCAAGTCGTGTACATAACGAACGAGCTTCGAACAACTGTACGACCCCTGTCATTTGCAGTCATTCGCATACGCTTGGCCTGTCTGCCTGTCAGAACCTCAAGAGTTTCCCTGAGCGTTTGCCGGCTTCACACCCTCAAGTTTCCTGACGTGTGACTGTAGTACGCAGCTGTTGTAGTCTGTAACCTAGCCGGATGAGGTGGGCTTGCAGGATCGTTTTCTACAAGAGATACCAGAGACTTGCTCCACGATGGTCACCGTCTACCTCTGCAAGATCCCGCCAGAGCAACTTGATCGAATCGGAGGCAAGTCCTTAGCTGAGTGAACTCCGGAAGTAGAATTACAAGCACCGTAGATGGTGGGTCGCACGCCAGAATGATTAGCAGGGCCTGTAGTTTGGTGCCCATGTATGCTCTTTGAGAGCAAATATTGTTTCTCGATCGCCAACTACCGGTGCTACTCGACGTGATGATTGCAACCATCGAGTGGTCGATTGTTGTTGTGATTGAGGACGCCCAAAACACGGAGACCCACAACATCAATAGTCGGATCACCCGGTGAGACTTCATTCATCAAGCTCAAGTGCCGAGTGGAAGGTAGACCCGATGGTGGAGGTACGATGATATTGGCTCGTACCTGCTGACCTTGAGGGCGTCCTCTGCATCCACACCAGTGTATGAAACCGAGTCATAATACCACATCATCATGCTTTGTCAGATAGGTAGTGTTGGGCCAAGTAATGTATTGTCTTTGCGCAATCTATCTACGCCTTTGCAGCAAAGAAACTGATCAGACTGCCAACGGCTAGACCAGCCACAAGACACAAGCCCATGAAGCCACCGGAGGCCTCCCGCTCTTCAGGATCAACCCACTCGGCAGCACCCATCATACACATACTTCCAAGATAGCCGTTCGACATGCCGAAGAGCAATTGTACCACAACCAGGTAGAATGCATCGCTGTCAACGACAGCGCCCTGGCCACGGATGTTGCAAAGATGGTACAACGGAATGAAGCCGACACGAGCGATGGAAAGTGCGAAGATGAGTCTTGGTCGGTGGATCAGGGAGAGGCGAGGTACGGCGGGCAGCAAACGGCCTAGTAGGTCACCAGCATTCCAGAACAGAAAGGCCAGAGGGACGAAAGACGGTGTCTGGAAGATGCGCGACGACGAATTTGTCGCGTTGACACTCAGGATGCGTTGGGTATATACAGGGAACATCATGGTGACAGCAAAGGTCAAGAAGACTGCAGCTGCGAGCCAGCGCAACTTGCTGAGCAGTACGGCGAGTGGGACTGTGTTCCTCTTGGACTGTTCTAGACTGCCTACGCTGGATGCCATGTCGGAATGAGCAGAGGTGCTCTTTGCGGTGTGTTGCCGAAGGAGGTAGAAGAAAGCAACCAGCGTGGAAGCACAGATGACAGTCGCGGTGAGAAAATAGGCAAAAGCGGCGGTCCCAGGGACTGCTGTTGAGTCTCCGGGTCGATCGTTGGATGGCTCATCTGGCTTTGTGACAGAGAGTACCGAGACGATCTGAGCGATACAAGGGAGCACGCCAGCAACGCCCTGTCCAGTCATGATGGCCTGTGTATAGCGCGGCTGGCCGAAGCCGGAAACGAATGCAAAGACACCATTCTGGCAGAGGCCAGCTGCCAGACTGGTGACGAAGACGATAAGTATTAGGAAAGCAAAGTAGGCACTTGCACTGACGGCGAGAGCAAACCACGTTGAGAGGGCAAGCAATGCAAAGGCAAGCAGGTTGATCAGGAGGGACATGACGATACGTCGAGGATATGAGGCGCGGGCCTGCATGTTGGTAAGAACGAGCATGCTGCCCAAGTTGGTGATGCTGGACACGGCCAGTTCTGAGGCCTGGAAATTGTCCAAGAGGCGGTCGCTCGATGCGAAGCGGCTTTGGAAGTATGGTCCTGCCGCGAGCAGCATGTTCCATGCCCACAACATGGCCACACCCAGCAGCATGAAGATCATGTATTCCGTCCATGAGAAGGACGAGGACTCCCTCAGCTCCTGCCTCTCTTGTTCCTCGTCGGCCGAGCCTCCTTCGATAGGCTCATATTCCTGCTCTTGTTGCCATATCTTGCGCACACGCTCCATGTTGTATTTGCGATGTCCAGATTGTTCTATAGTCGTGAGAAGAGGGTTTGGCGAGAAGGCGCGATTATGGGTCCATTGTGACTGACTCAGTCAACATGTCACGTCTTCGACCTTGATGTACCGCGTGATAACGGCCACATTTGTGCCATGCCAAGTCTGCATAGAGCTTGGGCATAAAGCTGTAAAGATGCACAACAATCCACGGCATAACAACATTTGGTCATTAAATCAAAGTCATGCTGAGACTCGAATTTCCTTCCCTCCCTCGCTTCCTTGCTTGCCTTTCGTATAAGTACATGTGAAATCAGCAGATATTAGGGCTTGATGCAGATATTGCAAAGCTTCAGAAAGGAAAAGAAAAAGAAGAATGTCGTCGAGTAATCAACATCTGAAAACAAGATGCAGCAGTTCCAGCGCAAAACCAAGCTCCTCCGTCTTCCTCGCCCTTAGAAAAT
>Ga0058702_10000604_pt1 | contig 14536 bp, 16 predicted proteins | sample AgamicOrSfe_FD_83781 | JGI IMG/M metagenome (GOLD analysis project Ga0058702, IMG submission 83781) | Agave microbial communities from Guanajuato, Mexico - Or.Sf.e | ecosystem: Host-associated > Plants > Phyllosphere > Phylloplane/Leaf | place: Guanajuato, Mexico | collected 2012-05-30 | reverse complement strand
GTGCGTGTGTTGAGAGGGTCGCATATGCCCAGTGTAGGCTTCAAGTTGCGGTGCGCGATTCCGGTTTTGGCGCGTTTGGAGACAAGGTCGAAGATGGCAGTGCCGGTTGTTTCGGAGCCTGTGCCTGCGGTCGTGGGGACGGCGATGAGGGGTCGCAGAGTCGCTTTTATGGGGAGGCCTTTGCCGAGAGGGGCGTTGACGAAGTCGAGGAAGTCGTTGTCTATCCGAGCCCATCAGTAGAGGCAATTTACCTCTGCGAGAGGTGGTCCAACATACCCGGACAGCACGTATACAAATTCATCAACTTGGCCGTATCAATAACACTCCCACCCCCAACCGCCAGAAACGCATCCGGCTGCACACTCTTACTAAACGCAATCGCCTCCTTGATACTCGTATCCTTCGGCTCGACCCTCGTCTTCGAATACACCACATACTCAATCCCCTCCGTCTCCAACGCCTCTCTACAGAACTTCATCGCATCCAGCTTCTCGACCGTAGAATCCGTGACGACGCACACCTTCCTGGCGCCCATGTTGGCAAAGTCCATGCCGACTTCCTTTGTGCAGCCAGGGCCGAAGCGGATGTTGGAGGCGGCCATTTGGAAGGCATTTTCTTTCTGGGGCGCGTGGGAGACGGGGGTGGCGAGGTGGCGGCGAGCTTGGTTTGCGGCGGGGAGGTTGTGGTGATGGTGCGCGGGGTTGGAGTGGCAGGGGCAGTTTGGAGGGTGCGTGTATTGGATTGTGCCTGTGGTGGAATGAGATCAGATGAGATGAGATGATCGTGTGGGGTGTGGCAGGTTGTGGAATGAAGCTTACGGAGGAGGTTGAGCGCTCTTGCAGCCCTGGTGGGTGCGATACGTATGGCTGCCATGGTTCAGGAGTGTGTGAATTTCTTTGCTGGTGTAGTGAAGTAGTGATAGCTCGTTGAAGATGTTGTTGTAGTGCCATTGAGTCCCACATCCCCGCCTTTGACATTGCGGGTTGCGGGGTCGTCAAGCCTCGGCCTTACATAATCGATTCACAATGCGAAAGTGGCGATTGGCGAATCGATCACCATGGTGCGAGCAAGAAGGCGGCAAGTCATACTCAAGCATTCAGTAATTCGGTTGGGACAGAGATCAGGATGATATGCTTTGATCGAATCTTCTAAAAAAAACACATCCGTAAACTCTCCATGACTCTTCCAGTCACAATGATTAGCCCTCCTTTTCACCATCCACACGACCACATCTCGCGTCTCATTACGTTCCTCCTCATGTCCACTCTCTTTCGTCCACTAAACAGCACCCCATATCTCCCCCATTTCACTCTGAATAAGAAGACATCGGAAACGAAAAGCAAACATTTCCAGAGAGATCGAGATTTGGTATCAAACTTTTTAAAAGCAGGAGAAATATTCGTACAGTTGCCATGATGTTTTAATAACACACTTGACGAAGAAAGGTAAAGGGCTTTTTGAAGTCGGCAAGCAGAATATGCAGGGCATGTCGATTTCATCCAGGTCCAGCTCATACAGACACACTCAGACTTCTCCGGTTGAGCAACATTGCGTGATGTGAGAGCTCATTCGTTTGCCTGAGCAACGTCGGCAGGCGCGGCATCTGCATCTCCTGATGCTTCTTGTGCCTTGCCTTCTGTGGCCGCGTCAGTTGCTGGCGTCGCTGACGATGCCGCAGGTTGTGCCTTTGTGAGAGTTGGTGAGGCGGTAGGAGATTCGCCTCCTTCGTTATCGAGCGATAATAGAGCACTAGGATGTTGTTAGTGATTGTAGACCTGATCTTCGACTAGAGAACTTACTCAAAAGCATTTGCACTCTTGGTTGGCCCGTCATCCTTCTTGTCATCTTGCTGCCTCCTGCTCGAAGCTCTACTGTCGGCCAATGGGCTAGCACCAGGACCCATGCCCGGTCTTCCACTGTTGCTCCTTGAGCCAAATGAAGTAGGTCCCAGTGTTCGTGCAGCACCACCAGCCGAGCTGGCTTGACGGCGGTTACCCAGTCGTGCAAGATCATCCTTGGCGACCTGGTTTCGAGGGTAATCAGGCGCAGGCATACCACCACCGAAGCGAGCATCGCCACGGCCTGCAGCAGGTCGGTTGCCCCTTTGCGCAAGACGCTCACGTTCGGCGTTTTCTTGAGCGACGGCAGCCTCTGCGCGAATCTCTTGAATCGTCTTGGGCCCCTTGGCATCATCCTTGGACCGCCAGCCTGCCTTGCGAAGGTCGACGACATCGAGAAGCATGAAGTGCATGCGACTTGGCAAGCCTTCCATGTTCATGATTTCGGTGATGCGGGCAAAGTATTGTGCGAGTAGCCGAGGACCAACCTCCTCCTCTTCCATACTGCCACCAACTGTCCTAAGTAGCTTCACCAAACTCTCGATAGCTGATTCGTCGGGCAGTCCTTCGAACACAATCAAGCGCTGGAAGCACTCGTGCATAATCTTGATGGACAGCATACGAAGCTTGTACACCTCACCAATGAACTGAATAAGACCAAGACCCTTTCTCTTGGCCGCAGCAGCGATGTAGTACTCGTCGGAAAGCATGGTGGCTTCTTCAGTCTCACCTTCCTTCTTCTCCGGAAGGTTGACAGTCCATCCACGCTCAAACTCCTCCTGACACCGGTTGAGAAGGTATTTCCTGAACAATCCACCGCCGGTGACAAGTGCGCCTTCCCTGTTGACGACACTAGCATCTTTTATGTCATCGGACATCGTCTCCAACATGCGCAAGCAGAACTTGGCATACATAGATGCCCAATGTGCTTCATCACAAGCCTTGTCAAATGTCAGCTGGATAACTTGACGCATAGTTCTGCCATCATCCTCATCCTTGGACTGTTTGGAAATGTCGAGAATCTGGTCGGCAATCTTGTCGAAACGTTCGGGTGTCATCTTGTTGAGAGCAGCCTTGACCTTTCTCTGCACCATGTCGGGAGCCATGTGGCCATCCGGACCGGTAGCAGCAGCCATCGATTTGGTTCCGATAGAGGTTGGCTTCCATCCACCTGCGGTGACTTCAATTGCTTTGAGGTCCATACCAGCAGTAAGCGGCATAGTCTTATCCTGCTTGATAGTGTCTTGCCTGCTCGGTGCACGACCACCACCACCTCCTCTTGTGCTCTGATTTCTGCCTCCGCTAGGCGCACCACGAGAAGATTGAGACGGCGCGCCCATGCCACGACCTTGTGCAGGCATGCCTCCGCCCATCGGGAACCCACCACGACCAGCCACACCAGCAAGTGGGTTGGTCATCGTAGCGCCACGGCCTTGTGATGCTGCGAAACGGTCTGCGGAGCTTGTGCCAGGAGGTAGTGTCCTTGGGCCTTGTCCGAATGTTCCCATTGGGTTGAATGCCGCAGGAGGAGGACCACCGCGGTGCGATCCTGCACGTCCGCCAGGACCTGGTGTACGTGCTGACTTGGCGTCACCATCGCCCATTGTGTCCTTGACTCTTTGGTCCCAGTCGAGGAGTGGTTTCTCCTTGTATGCTGGGCGGAACTGTAGTAGAAAGGCCATATCATAGCGTTTGCCGGCACGTTTGCCAGATTGGCTGAGTCCAGCCTCGGGAGCCTTGGTGCCATCTGGGTAGCTGACCTTCTCGTTGATGAGGTCAAGCATGCGAGACGTCCTCAGTGCTTGCATGCCACTTGTGGCTTGCGCAGGTTCTGGTTTGGCGGTGTCGACCTTGAGACCAGTAGACTTGGGTTTGCCGGTGGCAGCAGCCTTGTCTTCTGTGCTTGTCTCCTCTGCAGATGCAGCGTCAGCACCAGGACCAATCGTAGGCTTCTTAAGAGATGCAAAGATTGATTCTTTCTCCGCCTTATCTTCTGCACTCTCCTCGACTTGGCCCTGTCCAGCCTCTTCTGCTGCCTTCTTCTTCTCGCGAGCCTCCTCAGCAGCCTCAGCCTCACGCTCTAGACGCTTCATCTCCTCGTCAGGGTTGAGCTTGTTAGCCTTTTCGCGTGCTTCACGTTCGGCATTTTCTTTGGCCTTCTTCTCTTCGTAAGATTTGTTGCGTTCTTCTTCTTCGCGGTCAGCAGCCTCCATCTCGGCGATCATGCGTTCAAACTCTTCGTCTTCGAGACGCTTCTTCTCGGCTGCCGCATCTTCAGCAGAGGGTTCGCTCGCAGCAGACTTGTCAGATTTGATCTTATCGGAGGCGGACTTGTCGGTCGCTGCTTTGTCTGACAATGCCTTTTCGGCTTCCGCTTTGATATTCGCTGTAGCAGCTTGGTCAGCCTCTGCAACCTCGGCAGCCACATCAGCAGCCTTTTTGTCAAGCGTTGCCGTAGCAGCTTTATCGGCCTCGACCACTTCAGCAGCAACATCGGCTGCTTTCTTGTCAGCTTCTGCCTTCTCGGTTGCTGCCTTCTCGGCACCTGCTTTTTCGGTAGCTGCCTTCTCATCAGCAACCTTTTGATCAGCAAGTTTCTGATCAGCTTCCTGCTTTTCCTTTGCTGCCTTCTCGTCAGCAGCTGTCTTGGCATCGGCCTCTTCTTTCGCCTTTGCTGCCTTGGCGTCCGACTCTTCCTTCTCCTTAGCAGCAGTCGCATCGGAGTCGGCCTTCGTCTTCGCATCATGGTCATCCTTCTCACCCTGAAGATCCTTCTTGACTGATGCGAGGAACTCGGCTTTGATCTCCTCGGCGCTCTTCGTGGGCTTTGCCTCAGTCGGTGCAACACTAGAGGCACGTGGCGTCTCCTCGGTAGCAGTGGGCGCAGGAGATGGCGATGGTGCAGCGACTGTAGCGGGAGTTGCAGGCTTCTTAGATGCATTGAAGTCAGCAAGGCTGACGATTTCACCGTCAGCATTCTTGATCACGATACCCTTGCTCTTCTTTTGAGGGATGGTGAAGTTCGAGCTGGCAGGTGTCTTGCTGGGCTGAGGTCCTGGAGTCTGAGCCGATGGTGCAGGTGCAGGAGAATGCTGAGGTGGTGCAGCGCTGGCAGGGCGGTGCTCGGGGTTCTGTGAAGGTGACCTGGACATCTGAGAAGGTTGCTGATTGTATTGGTTGGGAGTGAAGTCGGGAGCGCCAGTCCTTGGACGAGGACTCTGTGACTGCTGCTGCATGGGATGTTGCATGTACTGTGGGTGCATCTGGTAAGGGTTGTGATAGTACCCGTAGTTCGGATCATACGGAGGCTGAGAACCAAATTGGCCGTTGTGTCCTTGCAATTGTTGTTGGTATTGGTTGTATGTTGGCTGGAGGTACGGCATTGAGCCTGGTCCCATGTGCATGTGTTGCATCTGAGGTGTACCTGGCTGCGAACCTTGAGGACCTGGGGTACGAGAGTGCAAGTGCGGTGAGTTCGGTTGAAGCATCTGTCCCTGGAATTGGCCGCCCATGTGTCCACCAGGTCTTGAGTTGTTCATATTGCGATAACCTGGGCCAGGAGAGTAAGGAGCTTGTTGATTGTAGTTCTGATTGAAGCTTGGCGCGCGACCACCACCACCTCTCCCTTGACCTGGCATGAAGCCTGGTCTCTGTTGTTGCTGGAATGACATGTTTGAGGTATTGCCGTCAGAATGGGATGCCTGAGACGGTTGACGATGAAGTTGTGCTGCACCTGGTGTTCCATTGGGAGTCTCTCCGCCCGCTCCGCCCATGCTTCCGAATGTAGGACCATTGCCGTGCGACTGAAACCCAGTAGGAGGTCTCCCGCCGCTTGCTGCAGGTTGTGGTATGGGAGAGGGCGAGCCAGCTGGACTCAAAATCCTCGGGTTGCTCTGAGGAGTCATTAGAGTGCTGGCCTGGTTGTGGAAAGGTACGCTGTTTGCAAGAGCCGGAGATCCAGAAGCATTCATCGAGCCAAAGTTGATGTTTGGCCTGGTCGCCGAGCTAGGGCCGTTCGGGAGATGTCCAGAAGCGCCTGCGGCGCTGATGGTGACCGATGGTCTTTTGGCGTGATCGCCGTTGGTGAAGTTGCTGTTCGCAATCGTAGGAGCTGCCATGTTGGACGCTCTTGAATTCACTGAAGACTGCGACGCATTATGCGCACCCACGATGTTCTGCGGCGCGTTTTCGTTTGCTGCGGTCGAGGAAGCGCCCACTGCGACAGAGGACGGATCGGTGGACGAGGCGGCAACAGACGGCGAACCAGCGCTATCGTTCGAGGATGTGATGTTCTGAGGCACAAACGCAGTGCTTGTCATGAACGTGAGATTGGTGAAAGTTTGACCGAGAGTTTCGCGGTCTCGATTTCGAGGATTTTTGGTGTGCGGTTGTTATTGAGAGCAGGGGAAGATCCGAGTCAAATAAATGATCAGAGTGGAGATTTTTGTCGACAGTCTGAGCGCTGAAGACTATTCCTCGAGGTGAGAGGTCGCACTAGCACCTGAGCGAAGCTTTTTTTCGGCGTTACGTCACCTACGAGAAGCCGAGACGTCTCTAAAGGTAGGTTGCCGAGTATGAGACTCGAATGGACGACGATACAGTAGTATGCGTCCTCCGTTAGTTGATTTGGAAAGTGTTATGATTTGAGTGATATGAAACTCCTGGCAGGGAAAAAAAGGTGCGACCACCTCAAGTGTGACGCTAGTTCCCCCTTTTTCCTCGGCAATCTTGGAGTCGTCGACGGCGACGACGTCAAACAGCTAGATTCGATCATCTGGGAAAGCTCCGTGCAAAACTCTGAGTTCTGAACTTGAGTGTCACGCCCTTGCCTTTGATAACGACGCAGCCATGAACATTAGGCTATGGTGAGGCTCAAAGTAATTGGCACCGTATCCAACACTATCTAAGGCTATACATTTTTACATATACTACTCAAAAGCTCGAGTATATCTCCTCAAACTTCTCGTCTGCCACCTTCATACAGTCGTGCCCGAAGATCATGCCTTGTGTGTCTCTGTCCGCCCACTTATCAGGACTTTTCCCTGTCTTTGCTGCCGCTGCAAACGCTGCGTCCCTCTCTGCTTTCGCTGCGCCCTCGCCGAGATGCAGTGCGCGTCCGCTCTGGGCGGCCAGCTGCACCAAAGTGTCCGCGCGCTCCTTGCGGACCTCTTGGTAGACTCGGAGTGCCTTGTTGATGCTCGCGGGCGAAGTGTCAGGTAACTTGGAAAGAACGACAGACAGCACTGCGCCGTCCTCGATGGCCTGAGCAGCACCTTGGTTCATATGAGGGAGCGTGGCATGGCATGCATCTCCGACAAGAGCGGTCGTCTGTTCCACCCACGTAGGCAACGGCTCATGCACTCTGAGCTTCCACTCACAGACCTCACCCTCCGGCACCAGCCTCAACAGCTTCTGCACAGTCTCCCCAAAATCCTTGTACACCTCGAACATAGCCGACTTCTCTCCCCTAGTTGTATACGTCGCAGACGGTGCTGCCGCGAAATGTGTGTCAGGATGTGCTGTGGAGATATTGTAGATCTGCTTTGACGAAACGGGGTAGGCGATGAGATGTCTCTTTTCACCAATCCACCGTGTGACACGATCGCTGTCGAGGAGTTCGAGGAGTTCGGGGTCGTGCTTCATTTGGTCTCGGGTCAGCATGATGCGGTATGCGGCTTGCTGTGTGTCGATAATCTTAGGCTGGTTTTCGCCGCCTTGGAGCTTGAGCATTGCGTCGCGGACGTTACTTTTGATGCCGTCTGCGCCGAGGAGAACATCGACCTCGACTGTGTAGGCATCACCGCCTTTCCTGGGTAGAATCGTGAAGGTTGGTCGAGGACCGAATGTCTTGATCTCCTCGACAGTAGAGGAGAAGTGAAATCTGATACCCTTGTACTTCTGGCACTCTGCGTACATGCAGCTGGCAAGATTCGAGCGATGGCCTACTTGATGTTGTATTCCGTGTTGGTCTTTGACATGAGACAAGTCGATGTGAGTGAGCTCCTTGTTCGTCGAGCCCTCTTCACTGTGGATTAGCATTGGCTCAAAGTCACTCCCAATCTATGCCATCACTTACGTCTGATACTCGTGCTGTAAATCTTGCAAGATTCCTTCTCGATCTCGTCCCAGCAGCCCAGTCTTTGTAGGATGCGTGCCATGTTCGGTGGTAGCTGGATCCCTGCGCCGACGAAGCCTAGGTCTGACGCGAACTCGTAGACATCGATGTTGGTGAAGCCCTTCTTCGCTAGAGCCAGGGCGCAAGCAAGGCCACCCATGCCTGTGACATGTCAGATAACTGTCTCGCAACTGAACGCCAGGGATATGCTCACCAGCACCAACGATGCCGACATGGAGGTCTGTCACTTTACTGGTAGCCATGGCGGGTTGTGGTGTCGATGAAATACGACTCAAATTACAGGCTTCGTGGTGTAGTGTCAAATGTTGGACGATCGCCAGGAGTCGGGAATCGGATGCTTGATCTGCTTTGCTCGCAATTGACAGCTTGCGACCTCGCGCCGAAGCTCTCTGGTTCAACCATGATCATGACAAACTGTTTAGTCTGGGATCCGGGGTGCATCGTGGGTTGCCCAAGCGTTGTGTGGAGAAAGATCACATCCGTTCAACGACTCCGATGCACGGCACTGAACACGAAACACCATGCCGCTGATAGCTGAAACAAGATCACAGCACGACTGACGAAAACATCTCATTACAACACTTCTACTGTATCTCATCGCCAAACATAATCATCCTGTCCCCAAGCAATATCCTTCGGCGGCCTCCAAGCATGCTCTGGCCCAAAAGCCGCCGGCATCGTCTTTCCCTCTATATCTCCAAGCATCCAAGCCACATATCGCCAGACTCTAGCCAGCGGCCTTTTCACCAATATCGTCGTCGTGACATACGGTATTCGTGGAGCGTAGATGTTGACACCATAGCCAACCATCGAGCGTGCGTATACGGGGTGACAGTAGTAAAGACTATAGCCATGTTAGCACGGATTTGTCTTCAGCGTCTGGATTGTGAGAATTGACATACCAAAGTGTGTTCTCGGTGAACATCCAAGCCACGATGAGAAACCATATCAACCCCAACCATGTAAATCTCGGCCATCCACCCTGTGGCCAACGAACAAAGTATCCAAAAAAGTGACATAAAGCTCGCCATACAAGTTTGCTCAACGTGACCTCCTCTCGATTCGCGCAGTGGATACAAAATGGCTCTCCAGCTGGTGTTGTTTGCTGCAGCTCCTCCTTCCTCGACTTCCCGATGCCTGCTGCATGTTTCGCTTCAGTTTCTGCCGTCGGTTCTGGAAGATTGTGATTAGCCTCCGCGACCACTTCTACTTGATGCTCAATGCGTTGAATACCGCGAGAAGCATCGCGGAGACCCCTACGTGCAGCTTGGAGGCGTTCGGTCATACGGCTTATTGCAATGCTTTCTTCTTCTTGTACAGTAAGCGGCGAAGGTTGACGCAACGGTCTGTCCACGTCTGCTGCTAGAGCCAGAGTATCGCCATCTAGTGGTAACACGGTTGAGAAGTCCACGTCGGGATTCGCATCTAGGAGATCTTGCAAGGAATGTATCGTGGAGTCTCCGAGACGATTAGCGACGGGATCTTGTAGCAGCTCTTCGGCGGCTGAGTGTGGATGTGAGGGATGTGAAGGATGTGAAGGATGTGTGGGGATGGAAGGTCGTGAGCGAGAATGTTCGCGGGAGGACCGAGGCGCATCGATATTGTCTTCTACGTCGATTCTGCTCGTTCGCAATGATCTCGTCTCAACGATTGCAGAGTCAACACGGCTCGATCTGGCTGAGGTAAATGCTTCGCGTGAATGGCTTCGCTCGAATGTCGCATGCGTCGGGCTTAGTGTGGTGCCTGCATTACCAGGTTCCCCACGAGCACGTCTGTTTAGTGAGGACACTGTATCTCGTGTAGCTGGTAGTTTCTCGCGCTGTCCACTTGGTGGGGAGCTGTTGCCAGAAATGGAACCACTTGCAAGCTGCCGTAGCAAATCTCGAGCTCCTCTTCCGCCTAGAAGATTGGTGACCTCTCGCCGAGGCACTGGTTGTGGCATCTCAGTCTTTATTGCTATCAGCGAGCCAGGCTGCTCAGTCTCCCGGACGCCATCAACATTCGATCGATCAGAGCTCTCCCCTTTGGAAGTCCCTCTTCTCCTCGTTTGACCACCTCCAAATGCGCTGAGCCTGCTCGTCGTCAAACCTCTCCCTGCCAGATCTGCGACTTCCACTTTTGAGAAGCTGGGACCAGACAGCGCTCGTCTGCTGGTTATATTGGACGTCGGTGAGTTGTCTTCCGGGAATTCTTCCTTCTCCAGCTCCAGAATTATCTCAATGCTTTTGTTTTCTTCCCTCTCTCGTCCAGATCGCTCGCTCACTCTCACGCTTTCGGACTTTCGCCCGATGTCCTCTTGCCCCAACATCGCTCCTTCTCCCGACCAATCAAGGCTCGATTGAGGCAAGTCGCCGGTGTAAGTCGTTCGCCGCCTGTATATCCTGTCCTCATCATTGGCGTCATCTGCCTCCACTTTCGCCTCTTTCACCGGACTCGAAGCCTGACTTGCGCTGATCCGTCGAAGAAAGTTGTTTTTGCTTCGTGCTTTCCTGCCCCACTGCATTGGTATATTGTGTGCAGGACTTGATGGGTCACTAGCATCATTGCTAGTTTGTATCGGAGCCTGATTCTCAGACAAGGTATGGCGTTCTGTTGTGATCGCGACTGCAGGTGGACAACCTTCGCCAGAGCTGTCGTGACTGCCAGGCGAACTCTGGCGTCGCCGTGTGGCATCGTTTCTCGCAAGGTTCTCCATAGTCAATGCGATGCGCGGGCGAGGTCTAGCTTTACTGAAGGCGCCGACGTGGTTGGAAGGAGCTGTTGCGTGCTGGAGTCGTTGTCGATCTCGCGCGTGCTCCATTATGGCACGACCGAGAGTGTCTGTTTCTTCATTGGAGATGCCGGAAAGATCTGAGAGTGGTTGACTGGAGTTTGTGGTCTGAGTATCATCGTTGTTGTTATTGCTGAGGTGGTGCTGGTCGGATCGTGGGCGGGATGCGACGTCCATTGCGCATTAGTGTCGCGGAGAATATTGCAGGACAAATAGATGCATGACAAGACTATGCGATCGAGCAATGAATCCTAGGGCGTCGAGAAGCTCATGCTAGCAATGGCACCCACAAAGCGATGATGCACTGCAGCGAAATGTGATACCGGAGGCTGGTCGGCGTTAGCACTAGCAGATTCACATTTCAGTTCCGTCGTCCGATTTCGACTTTCGCGTGTCACCGGGCGTCTCTTGTCGCGCAGCAACGTGAACGTGTGGGGTTCGCAATGGTCGTACAGAGATCGGCCATCAAGGTACCAATGCTAATGCTAAACTGTATATCTATGTCTGACTCTAGATCTATATCTTCTGTAACAGAAAATGTGTAGCGCAGAGCCTGTGTACTCAGACCAGAGCTCCTCGTCCCTCAACCCATGCTCGAATGCGCCAGAAACAAGTAATCTCATTATGCCCATGAGCGCCAAGTCGTGATTCACTATTCTTTCTCCTCGTGTATATTTCAAGATTGAGGTGGCGGTGCGATAGCCTCAACCTCCTCCTGGATTGGGCTCTTTGTCGACGCCTTTGCTGCATGAGATACCCTGGGCAGAGGTGCAGTCTTTGGCTCTTCGCCTTTCTTTGGCGCAAAAGTCTGAGGCCAGAGGGACACCTTATCTTCTTTCGGTGAGAACGCGGCACTAGATCAGAAGTCAGTACTTTGCCACGCCGATCACCGAAGAAGGCTGAACATACAATACCGGGACGTTCTGGCGCGAACTGGCTCTACGCCACATGTTGGCGCGAGGGTTGGCGTTGACGGGAAGACCCTTTCCTCCTGTCTTCTGCTGATCAATGTGTGCAATCTTGATAATCTCTTCCTGAATGTCCGCGAACGAGTCGTACGGGATGTGTGCAATCTTGTTCTCGATACAGTACTCCTCGAGACGCAGTCCACGGCGAGCAAACAGCATATCAGCCTCCCGCGCAGCAGGAAGATCTGAAACACCATCCCCGATAAAGACAATCATAGGAATGGTTCCGTCTGAGCTCTCGAGGCGAGCACTATCGCGCCAGTCGTTGATCGACTTGGCCTTGTCGTGGCCAAGCTCGGTGTCGTGCAGCCATTCAGGCTTCCATGATGAACCGTCTTTTGAGATTGTGGCATCGTTCGCAACGATATCGATGTGTGCAGATTGCTTTTCACCAAGGAAGTGATCGAGGACTCGTCGAAGGACAGGCTTGAGACCAGCAGAGATGACGTTGAAGGGGATGCGGTTGTTGATGCAGAATTCGTGGAACTGTTTGAAGCCTGGGTCTACGTCGAGTGCGTCCTTCATGACCTCGAAACCATCCTCGAATGGAACCTGAGGGGACTGTCAGCACAGAGTGGTACGGTCTGCCAATTGCTTTTAACGCACATCCAACGATCCCCACATCTCCTCTGAAACATCACGGAACGAACGCTCTCCAGTGCTGATCTGCTTGTCGAGTTCCTTGCGGCGCTCGTTACCGCATCCAAAGTTGTTGAAAAGAATGTGCCCAGTGTCTTGCATGAAAATTGTGCCATCGAAATCTGTGCATTTTCGTGTCAGTATATGTCCAATTAATTACAAGGCCTGCGAACAAGTTTGCCAGTCTTCCCGAAATCTAGGAACCCAAGCTCTATGGGATACTGCGGCTGATGTTGTGGTCTTTGGCGAGTACCGACGATCTCTTTGCAGATCATCGATAGCAATCTTGGGACGATTTGCGGCTGCAAGGGACAAGGCGATAAGGCGATGTAGCAGTGACTTACCAGAGAAACAGATAATCTTTCGCTTTGTGCCCATGCTCGACGTATCGGCACGCTTGAAGCCTGGGCGAACTGGGGGCATAGCGGAGGGTGCCATTGTATTATTCTTGGGCGGGATTTTCGAGGGAAGTTGACGAGTGTAGAGGGAAGATGGGCCGTCGGCAGCGCTTCTAGTGAAAGACAAGACAAAGGATGGACGATTGGAGCGAGAGAAGAAGTTTGAGACGTGAAGACAGAAATAAGAGACGAAAGAGACGACCAAAACGTTGAGCACCCCAGGATGCGGAGGAGGGGGAGCAGGGCACTTATCAAACTCCTCCACGTGTGAATGGCTGAGAGGTTCGTGAGATGGAATTGGATGACAGCAGCCCCAGTAGTAGTGCTCAGCGTTCAAGTTACCGTGCAACGCTGCTGTAGTAGTGGTGCTGATGCTTTGCCCTGTGGCTAGCGGGATGTCTAAAAGGCAGGTGAGTGCCGTGGCACGACACGAACACGAGCTCGATTGTTCGATTGTTCGATGCGTGGAGGCTTGATCTGCGCCATCTTTGCCATGCTGTGTTGACCTCAGCATCCTCCATACTGAAGAGTGCAGGAGCAACTCGCTCTCATAGCATTTCCTGCCCAATATATTGCCTGACCATGGTCGGTGCAGGCTGGAGAAGCATGTCGAAACCTGCGGTTTCTAGCGAAGTGGAGATGGCGAATGTGCCTCAACGACCAAGGGGAAACCAGCCCGGGAACGTCAGCGGCTGATGGTCAGTCTCGTCTCTTCAATGCCAGTAATCAGGGGAGCAGATTCAAGACTTAGCCATCATATATATCATGCCATTCTCGAACTTTGCCATCCTCATCATAAAGGTGATAGGATAGAATGCTCTTCACGATTGTTGGCACATCTGTGCCACACCTGTGATATCTTACCGGCTAGCCAGGAGATGCGCAAAAGATAAAAGATGAGACCATGGCACTCTTCACAGAGCTGGACGATCTTGTCGATGCACGAATCCATCTCTTCAGTTCGTGATACCCCTGGAAGTGCGATGTCCTCGCCACGCTTCGTGATCAAGCACTGGAGGGCACCAGATGTCACATGATCAACAACAACACCCATTCATCTCGTTTTATCTGTACAGATCATGGCAAAGGCATTCCGTTGTTCTTCCGACTCATTGCCAGCGACAATCTAGGCTGAGCTGTCTCCTGGTGGCTGGAATCTGCAACAGTTTGGTACACCCGGATTGCAGCCAGGCTGTGAAGGTGTCAATTACGCTGTCAGGAACCCGCCCGACGAGCCACGAGAAGAAGCAGTTTAGTAACTATGCTTACAGTCCAGCTGCTGAAGTATCATGAGGTCAGCATGCAAAGAGTTGGCAACGAAAGCAGCATGTCACTTCGTCATGTGTTGTTTCAATGCTGCCGTTGCTCAATTCACATATTTCTGCGCTGGTTTCAGGTTGAAACGCTCTGACGCCGACACGCTCTCAGGCTCTCAAAAGTGAATGCAAACTTTTGAACTTCTCGCACGATCCCTGCTTGCTTCCGCTGTCGTGCTTTCGTTGCCTGCTTGCCCTACCCTTTCACGATCTGAAGCTCCCACATACTCGATCTCTCATCCTTCCTTCTCTTCTACTATCCTATCCTCTCGCTCTGCGCTGCACAAACGAACAGTTCTCCCGTTGCGGCAAGCAAGCACACCATTCCGCTTGACGACTCCCGAGCAGAGAGGAGCAAAACTGCAGCAAACAAGATCTCGTCAAACGCAAACAAGTTTCACAATTCCAAAGGTGAGTCGCTCTCCCAAGCTCATCAAGGTGAATACATAAGATATGGAATGCGCACTCATT